>Ga0325411_1007519_pt1 | contig 11876 bp, 7 predicted proteins | sample PopdelMetagenome_13_FD_206181 | JGI IMG/M metagenome (GOLD analysis project Ga0325411, IMG submission 206181) | Populus deltoides microbial communities from Bellville, Georgia, United States - Xylem-PdIQD-R4 | ecosystem: Host-associated > Plants > Phyllosphere > Stem > Wood/Secondary xylem...
ATATAAAAGAAATAATTTAATAAGTAGAGTAGAAAATGCTTCAATTCTGGGTATACAGTGCTTCTTCATCTCTTCGTAATTGTAACGTAAAGTAATTATAATATAATTTGTAACGTAACATAATTGTAATTGTAACATGGTAGTGTTTGATAACATGTTACAGTCTTTTATAAAAAAAAAATCATATATTTTTAAATTATTTATATATAAAATATAAATTTTATAAAATAAAAAAAATATTATTTTAAAATATTTTAAAATAAAAAATATTTTTAACCACTTCCTTCGATAAATTCAACATCAACAAATTGAAAGTCTTTTTGTCACCGACAACGGTCCAATCATATTCTCAGCTTCCGTCCGTCCGTCCATGATCCATCCATCCAACCCTTACAAAATTATTTAAAAATGAAGTAAAAAAAAAAAACATAACATAAACAGGTCGTACGTACGATCTTAAACTCTCTCTCCCCCTTGCCGTTACATGAGTTGTATTTTTTTTAATCTTCTGCTTCGATTGTTCGTTTGAGCTTTGGATTCTGACATCTGATTCTTATTTTGAATTGAATTGTTATCTGATCTGATCTCATCTAATCTAATCTAAATCAACTAAGGTAACGATTTCTAATTCCTCTTCTTCTCACTATTTGTTTTTTAATCTATCTGATAGATTTCATCTAGGGTTAACTTCGATTCATTCCTTATTCTTTTCTTTTAATCGGTTTTCTTGCTTTTTTTTTTTGTTATAATAATAATGATAATCTAAGTTTGACCTGATTAGTGGTTGATGGTGATGATGATTTTAGTTAGTATTATAATAAATTTCTGTTTCTTTTTATCATTCCAAGGAAATAAAAGGAGGAGGTACCTGATTCATGGCTGAGAAATCGTGTGTCAAGCGACTCCAGAAGGAATATAGAGCTCTCTGTAAAGTATGCTTTTATCATGTTATGTAGTCCATTTTGTGCTATTTTCATAGTGAATTAATGGGGGAAGAGTAGAGATTGGGACTGTCAATTTTACCCATTAGGGTTTTCATTTCAGTTTCCCAAACGTACACCATCCTTTTCGATACACTGTAGTCTCTTATGATAGATGGATGATTATGTTTTATTTTCATCGGCTGCTTTACTTTACTTTGTAGCTTATTTTCGATTTTTGATCACATGGTTGGTTGCGTATCTACTGCTTGATTGTTATTTCCTTTACCCGATGTTTTATTGATAGTCTGGATATTTGAATGTCTTTGGAGTACCAAATACCAACCATTTACTGCTGGATGAAACTTCATTTCATTTTTCTTCTCATCATTCGACACTGATTTTTTGTTATTGTTTTATAATAATGAATTTGCAGGAACCAGTCTCTCATGTTGTTGCCCGTCCTTCTCCAAGTGACATTCTTGAATGGCGTAAGTTCTTGTTTATTTTTGTTTCCTTCTCTGAAATTTTCATATATATATATATATATATATATATATCCAATTCCTCTGAGCTTTTTACATCATCTACTTGTAGACATGAGTGGTGACCTAGAGTTATTGCAATCTAAATTTAGGGTAAAAGAATTACAATATCTAATCATCTGTCTAGACTTGCTTCAAATGTCACTGGAGATTTGGCAGAAGAATCATGACATACAAGATATTGTAGGCAACCGCTGAAACACTGAATTCTGTGTCTTTGGACTCATTCAAACTCCAAACCTTGTGTGGAAAAGTTGATGCAAAACACTTGTGACTGCTTCCCGGTTTGTTACTGGTTTGCTTGATTAGTTCACAATTGTGGAGCTGTTGCTCCTCCATTAAATACATGAAGGAGATGCTAAAGGTTCCAGAAACGTTACTTTTCATCCTTAAGAATGAATACATGCAGATTTTACAGCCTTGGCTGATGATGCCGTGAGATGTCATTGGAAGAAATAGAAATATAAAGGAAACAATAGGTTTGGCTGTGAATAATTTGTGTATATATACACATGCAATAGGATACAGGTTACAAAACAATAGGATAGCTATCTAAGCTAGGCTAAGTACTTGTTACAACCAAGAGTACTTATCTCAGATCTACAACTGTATCTGATACAACCAAATATACAAGGGAAGGCATCTGATATTATCTCGAACAGTCATTTCTCCTAGTGTTAAGTATAATTTGGTATTAGGAAGAATGCCACAATGAAATAGCACAATTGTTATTTGGAATGGGGATGAGTTGAAGACAGAGCTTAGGAAAGTGAAGAGATTACTTAGGAAAATTTTAGCCTTCTTAACAGATGATTGTGAGTTATGGTTCTTTCATCCATAGCACATAGTGATTCCTTTTTCAACCTTTTTTGTGTCATTTTGCTTTTTTCTTCTTATTTTTATTTTTTATTTTGCTCTGTTGCTTTTTGTGTTGTGTTTCTTCTTCTTCTTCTTCTTCTTCTTTTTTTTGTTCTCTGTTGCTGTTAGTGGTCTTAATTCACTGAGGTGTTTTTTGATATTGATGTTATGTAACTTTTATGTTTCAGATTATGTGTTGGAGGGAAGTGAAGGAACACCTTTTGCAGGTTTGCTAGCCATGTTGTTGATTCAATACATGATACAGAAAATAGTGTGGTTATCTTGCTAAGTGAAAAATGTAGTGTCACTTGTTTTGTTATTCTAATCGGAAATTCTGACTTCCTTGTGATAAGGTGGATATTATTATGGAAAAATCAAGTTTCCTCCAGAGTATCCCTATAAACCTCCTGGAATCATGTAATCTTCTTTATTGCTGCTTAAGTTTTTCCAGAATCATTTTCCCCGTGTCTTTCTCTTTAAATATTTTAGTTCAGGCTTGCTTCTAACTTTTGTGGCTTTTATCTATGTAGCATGATCACTCCCAATGGGCGATTCATGACTCAAAAGAAAATATGCTTATCCATGAGTGATTGTAAGTTCTTTACCCTGCTATGCTTACAACATTTTACTTTTGGCCATCTTTTATATTTGGTTTTGTTTACCCTGATCTTATTGCTTTCCAGTTCATCCAGAGAGTTGGAACCCCATGTGGTCTGTATCAAGGTAAAACAGATTAAGGCTTAAAGTGTAATTTTTCAATTAATTTTCTAACTCTCTGGATTATTAGTTCTAAATAATAAAGAGCTAGTTATTATAGATCGTTGGTCTAACATTCTTCCTATTTCATTGCTGCAGTATACTTACAGGGCTTCTTTCTTTCATGGTGAGTTAATTGTGGCTCTCAATTTCCTAAATGTTTTCAATGTAGTAATTTGTTAAGGCCGGTTCTTGCTTCAGAATCTGTTTTGTTGTTATTAATTATCAGACTTGCATAATTTACTTGTAGCTAAAAGTTTCCATTTTTATTTTTTGGCTTATTCCCTTCAACTTGTGTGGGATGGGTTTTGGGTGTTTTGCTGGCATTATCTTTTTGTTACTGTAATTTTGGTCTGGTTCATGACAAAAGGTGGTTAAACTATGTATTAGTTCCTTGGGAACCCATATTTGGAGGCATTTTTAAGTTTATATTACTTTCCCTAGACTATTTTCTCAAACAAGGATGCATCTTTACTATGTAGACGGACAACAGTCCTACCACAGGAAGTGTGAACACTACTGCTGCTGATAAGCGACGCCTAGCAAAGGATTCTCTTGCTTTCAATTGTAAGAAGTAAGTACAATGCTCTGCTTTTCTTGTCTATCTGAGGATCCATTTGGACCATTTCCCCAATCACCATGCATTTCTTTTTTCCCTTTATTCACACTTCAGTTATTTATTGAGGTGGATTTGATTTATGATTTCGTGGAATGATGCAAGAGGACTTAGGCTTCGTTGTCGTTGCCTTTCATGCATGCCTATCTTTGGGTTTGCATTATTAACAGAACACTAAAAGAGATGAGTTATTGTCCTATGCACCACCTCACAAATCACTATTTATTGTAGTAGTCTTTTTTTTTAATCTATGTTTTTTTTTTCAATTTCATCCTTTAATATTTGGTTAGCTAGAGATTTGAGCTTCATGATTTGTTTTAATTTGCTTTTTATAGATTTATCTCAGTTTTATGACTCGAGTCAAGGGTTTGATGAGTTAACTTGATTGACTCGAGTTTTTTTTTTAATTGATTTTTTTTTTCAATATCATCTTTCAACATTTTATTGATTGAGAATTAGGTTTCATGATTTATTTAAGTTTTCTTTCTGTGAGGTTATCCCGGTCTCATGACCCGAGCCATGAGGTTAGTGGGATAACCCGAGTTTACTCAAGTAATTTTTTTAGTCCTTGTTAAAATTGATTTTTTTTTTTAATTTCATCATTCAAAGCTGAATTGATTGAGAATTGTGATATATAATTTGTTCTATAAGGTTTTCCCATCCTCATTTAATAAGTTAATCCGGTTTGACTTGAGTTGTTTTTGTAAGTTTTTTTTTTAATTTTATCATTCAACATTGGATTGGTTGTGAATTAAACTTTATCTTTATAATTTGTTCGATTTACTTTCTGTTGGAGTTATCATGATCAAGGGTTTGGATTTGATAAGTTAACCCGTGATGATTCGGATTGATACAATATGTTGTCTCAATATTGTTTTTTTGAAAAAGATGTCTTAAAGTTTTTGAAGTCAAACTATGCTTTTATTGGTCAACCGAGTTGTCTTTAAACCTGTCAAATTGAACGGGTCATATCGGGTGAATCCCCAAATAATTTAATATTTTTTTTTTGCTGGAAAAAAAAGTTAGCAACGCCTCGATAATTTTTTATGTTAAAAAAAAACTGATCTGACTCACAACGTAGCACGGGCCAATGATTTAGTTTAAGTGATTGTCAAAATGTGCTCCTTGTTTAATCACACCATTATCCTTACCTGTTCCCATAAAGGCAGTGGATTCAATGTTTTTGTAGTTATGATTATGTTACTTTTTTTATGCGTTCTTTAGCTTGCTCGAAGCTAAAATCTATTAATGTTTGTGTTCAAGAATTAATCAATTAGTTTAAATTCTAATCGGATCTGATGTGCTCCTTCTTGACAGTGCTGCATTCAGGAAATTGTTTCCCGAGTATGTAGAGAAGCATGACCAGGAGCTGCACTCTGAGCAGCGTGTTTCATCTCAGGCACCACAAGAAGATATATCCAGAGCCAAATTGGAAAAGCACGGTGATTCTTCAGTGGAAGATGCGAAAAGAGTAGATGCCCCAAAGGATGAGAGAAGAAACAGGAAGCAGCCATTTCCAACCTGGATGATGTTGTTGCTGGTTTCGATCTTTGGTGTTGTGATGGCGCTGCCTCTGCTTCAACTTTGAAATCTAGACTGGACAATGGAAATGTTAGAAGGGTCAGTGGTAATACAGGCGTTTTCTAGACTACTCTTCAAATGCTCCTCCTTTAGGTTTGATGCCGTGTATCTACCAGAAAATTGTACAGGGGTCGATGCTGATGAGGCCCACTTGGGTCTCTTGACTGTTGCTAATATTACTGTCGGCAGGCTGTTCTAATGCTTGAAGTTTGCATACTTCTGATGCTATCGTAATGCCAATTTTGTTGGGGGGGTTGTGTTTGGTACTTCAGCTTGGTGTTCTTTGTTTTCTTCTTGTTTCGAAGTTCTGTTCAAGGTCACTGCTAAAACATTATCATTGCCATACCACGTTCTGTTGCCTAGTCAAAAGAAAAACGATCCCTTGTCTGTGCACTTGATTATTTATAGTTTGCTTAATGATATTGATTTGGCCAGCACTGTTACCTTACCCTATGGTTCATTTTGTTCGTAGCATGTGATGCTCTAACACACTTAGCCTCCTGATTCTTACGGTCTATACGCGAAAAAAGCACACACCCAGATGCAAATTGCTGTAAATAATCTGAGCTAATGATATGGGTCTTCCATGATAATATCAGTCGTCAGTGGCCATGCCTTTTCAGGACAGGGCTTCTTATGCAACCATCCTGAAACGAAGAATGGTTTGTTTTCCATCGCAGGGACCTCATTTTTGGGGGCCAAATTTACTTGGCTCAAAGAAACTGACCTGTTTAAACGGAATGCGTTCCATTTCTGCTCCGGCGTGACAGTTCTGCTGTGTAGAAAAGGAGAAGAAAGGTCAGCAAGCATGAGCTTGTGCTGTAGACTATTCGTGGGTTACAGTCCCCAACCACACCTCAGTTTCGAGGCTGTTCGTCGTTGACTCCAAAACCTTAAATTATGACAGCCCAAATAACTCCGTGACATGCGGCAGAAATGAAGTGGGTAACCTTGTACATCCCCTCAACTGGATTAAAAGGGCCCTTTTCTCCATCTTTTTCAGGCATAATAATTGCTTGTTATGATCGCCATCACCATTATTTAACGGTGGTGAGCCTGCATCTCAAATCAATTTGCACTAGTGCTTAAAGCCTAGGTTGGCTGGCTCCTCTACTGTTTCCACTCTCGTCCCTGTCATCATTGCCAGCTCCTCCAAGTCCATATTCAAGGCTATAAGGGGTTGTTTGGTCCTCAAAAGTGTAGTAGCTGCTGCAAGCAAACAAGCATTAGGTTCCACCCTTTCTTAACGAGTACGTTTAAATTGAAAGGAAAGTAATAATCGGAATGATTCCATCTTATTTACCTTCTTTTTCCTAAAAGATTTGTTATCGGGCCAGATTTTCTGCTGATTTCTGAGTGCTACTTTTGGCTATGTGTTTTGTCCATGGTGAATTCTCCAACCAATTTACCCACCTGTCCTTTCCTGACCAAATACTGCTACCAAGAGGTTGGATTGCCATTTCAGTTTTCAACTACCAAAAAGCTCTTGTTTCCTCGGCCTATAACCATAACAAGTATGACGTTTTTTAATGGATTTTTTATTCGAAAATATATTAATTTTTTTTTTATTTTTTAAAAATTATTTTTGATATTAATATATTAAAATAATCTGAAAATATAAAAAAAATTAATTTAAAATTAAAAAATTAAAATTTTTTCGGTAGCTTGTTCTCCACAAGGAGAGGACACATCTCAATTTGACATGGCATCTTCTTTATATCGCATCTATTTCTCTGTGCTTATTCCTCTCTTTACTAAAGAAATTAACTCAAGGTAGACAGACAGCTGTGAACTTCACTTCACCTCTTTGTCTCTTAGTAATATCACTAGCTGCTTATGCTTCAATATATATATATATTTATTCCACTACCCTCCTTTACAAAATACAAGTAATGGCTCGCCTCTTTTGCATGCCGGACGTTCCTTTTTGTGATTCCTTTTGATTGTATTCGTTTTATTTGATCTTGAAAGCTTTCGTTTATGGTATTGACTCGAAAGATTTCCAGGCAACCATGAATAAAACTCCAACGTACCAACATTACGAGGCAAGCGATTATGGTGCCTACGAATTTGATCCTGAAGTTGATTTTACACAGGTAAGCAGCCTGTCTGAGCTTTTAGCCACTTCTCCTTTTTTATGTGCTCCATGTTTTATTTGTTTATTTTAAATTTCTCACCTTAGTTTCTTAACATAAAATAGAAACTTGATATCAATCAGAAAAAAAACATTTCAGATTTAGCAAGAGAGAGAATACTCGTCTTTGTCCCCTAATCTTTAGTTTTCTGTACACCAAGTTTTGTGAGATGTGATATTGGATAAAGGCAAAGGGTCTCCGGGCTATAGCCCTCGATTGATCCACAAAACTAAACTTCTCATTAGCTGAACAACTGTTTTAAGCATCTCTATGTAGCTGTTTAGCATTGAGGAGACAGGAGAAACTTTCTTAAGAGTGTCTTTTAGTTTTTTCTTTAACGTTACAAGTTTACAACCACGATCAGTTCTTGGAAGAAGCTAGACAACATGCAAGAGAAATGAATCTACAGTCCCCGTTACAGCATCCAGAATCTGGAAAAGGAAGAGTAGAAGAAGAGAAAAAGAGCAGGAGGTCCTGGAAACGCACTCTCCTCAAATGGTGGAAAGCTGAGAAAAAGACCAAGCCTACCGTGGAACCGACAAATAGCTCTCACATTTCAAATCCAAGAAAGGGTCATGTTTCCGGTCCTATATATGGGAGTGGCAGAGGAGTCGATGCAAGGCATCGGCGACAAACATCTGGGCCACTGACTAATCTTTTCAACCATTCAAAGAGGGTGGAGAATGAGACACCTTATATGTGTCTCGACCAGCTTAATAATCCTCATGGTGTCAAGGCATATGGACCTGTTTACTTGGTAACATAGTGTTTCAGCGACAAAAGCTTTGCGTCGGAACTTCTTCATTTTCTGTAGTAAAGCATCTCTCGGTTGAAGGATTGTGTCAACAAAATGTATCAGATCATTCGAACAGGCAGAAACAACTAATATCTGGAATCCAAATATCAACTTTAATGTGCAGAGTAGATTATCTATAGTAGAAAGAGCCCGCAAGCAGGACAACTTGTCAGTTTTATTCTATTTTCTGTCTCCTTCTTTCCTTTTGTTTGTTTGTTTTTTGAGTCAGAACGCGTGACTCAGAATAAAAGATTAAATTTTGAAGTAAAAAACTATTCCAAGGAGCCAATTAAACTTTCTACCATATATTAGCACATGTTATCCAAATTGCAATACATTCGATGCGTTTGGGAAAATTAAAAAGATGAAGGATTTGGGGGCACTTGATCTCCATGTTTCAGGAATTTCTATCCATATTTTGTCCTAGATTGCATGTGGAAGTAGAAGGGTATTGATTTGAAAAGGGCCCAGACAACTCCCACTTCACCCTTCGAACTTTCTCCCAGCTCCAAAGTGTAAACATGAAGGAATATCCACTACTTGAGATACAGAGAGAGACTAGACTGACCAAAAGGAAAAAAATGCAAAAATAAAGCAAAAGATGGCATTGAAAATGGACAAAACGTCTGCTGCTGCAGGTTTACGAAGAGATTAAGGGCCAATTTATGTGGTCAAGAGTGATGGTGTTGCCCACATGGCCAAAAGCTTTGGTTTTGGACTTTTGAAGAGCAATCAACTAGTGTAAAGGAAGCTTTCACAATCCACAATGAAGATGGACGCCAGCTATCTGCGCTTGGTACCAAGGTTTCGATCAATTCAACTATTCTTAGTTGTTAACAGAAAAAACAAGATCATCTGACAAAGAGAAGTTTTAGGAATCTCAAACTTGTGATTGATATTTGTCCTGTTAACTTCAGCTGCAGCACTTTGTTGAAAATCTTACTGCCCTTTTTAATGGCTCATGCCTTGCTATCATGTTCAGAAACTGGGTTTTGGGTATGAGCCGATCACTATCGATCGGCTCATACCCAAAAACTTGATGCCTAAAGAATGACACTGCTTTGGTTAAAGGAGATTGGTAGTATCTTGCAATTGGTTCTTCGAAAAGGTCGCCAAAGGATACGCTGCTGATGGATTCAGCATCTCTATGAAATTTCCCCTTCATCAACACAAAATTTGGCCAAATTACGGAGCATATTAATGCATGAGTTTTACTATAAGATGAGTTTTGAAAGGGAGTTTCAACATCTCAGGATAAAATGAACCTTGTCCCACCCACACTTGATGCAACCAATTTTGTGTCAATATGTATTAAGAATTTCATACATATTTTGAAACACAATCAACCCGTGCCATGTGAATCATAAAGCTTTAAGAGGAACCATTGTGTTAACGGCTCTACTACAGATGAATCAACATTGAAAAGAAAATCTACAGAATACATCTTCTGTAGAAAAGAAAGAAGCGAAATGCATTGGTCTATCTACTTGAACAGAGGAGCCTTGTAGTCTACGGCTCTTCTCATACAATATATCCATTCCAAACAAATGTTGTGAAACTCTGTTACAAGACCAGAGTTACCACAAAGGACCTGTACAACAGGCTAATTACACTTAGCCATTTCAGTATATCAAGAATCATATGGCACTTAGCTAATCAATCAAAGAAGTTTCCTTTACCACCAATTCTCAAAGATGGTAAAACCAAATCTGATAATTTCTATCACGCGAACGATGCCGAGATAATGCAATATCTTCAGGCATCTACAGAAACTTTAAGGACCAGAATTAAATTATTCACAATGACTAAACATCAACAGAACCATTAGAACAATTAGGAGGTAACCTTTTCTCCCTGCTCAAAAGTCTTTTCAATGACCTCAACCGCGTAGGCGTTGGCAACTTTGATTCCTGATCCTCAGCAAGATTATCGGTAATTTGCACAGGAACATCAATAACAAGCATCTCATCATGCCTAGCACCAGCTGAAGATGATGGCGCGGAAGAAGCTGATGAAGAAGGTCCTTCTTCCAAGGAACCGCCCCCAGTGCTTACAAGAGTCTGATCCCCCCAAAACAACACGTTTGTTGGAAAATCTGGAGATTCTATTGAATACCCAGAAATCAAAATTTCCTCCGGAGACTGAATATTCACCTCCAGGTCATTGTTGTTATTGGCACCACTAGCGCATTGAGCCTGTGGTGCTACCGAGCTTCTACATAGAGGACAAGTAGAATAGGACTGGAACCACATGTCAATACAATCAAGATGGAAACCATGGTTGCATTTAGGCAACAACCTGACCTTTTCTCCTTCTACAGCATCAGATAAGCAAACAGCACATTCTAGTCCACCTGGGAAATCTTTGGGCTGGAAAATCACTAGTGGTAGGGATCTCAGTATAGAGAGCTCTAGCCCTCTTCTCACTGGGTCTTGACCAGGGTTAAAGACATAGCGGCGGCGTTGGCGGCGGCGAGATTGTTGAGGGTGAGTGGGTTCTTCAATGCGCCACCAAAACCATTTTGCATAAAGATGTAGAAAGATAACAAAAACCACCACCAAGAATAGAATTACAATTGCAACAACCATAACCTTGCCGGTTATTTCCATTGTCGCTGAGTCATCTAATCTCCCCATTGCTGATCACAGAGTATAACACCAAAGACTCAAACTGTATGAATGAAAATGAGCAGATGAGCAAAACACAGATGAGAATTACAAGAGGAAGTGCGAAAGATTGTATCAAACTTGAAATGGGGTTTCTTTTTTGGTGGTTTGTTTTGAAACCCACAAACCAAAGTTGGAGAAAAAGGAAAAAAGAAAGAAAAAGGAACAGTTTTTAGCCTGAAGGGCTATGAATGAAAGTGGGGTATAAAAGAAATACTCCCTACAGGAAGAGAAAGCGAAATAGGAGAAATGTGTGTTGGATTGGAATGGTGAATCAGAATTCAAAGACTGGTGGCTTGGACTTTTGGGACAGGGAAGAGGAAAAGGAGAAGTAGTATACAATGTTTGGGTCTAAGCAGGTTTTAATTTAAGCAAACAAATACAGAGCAGACCAGAGTCTTTGAACAATACAAAGACTGCCCCTTTCTTTACTCACAGACAGTTGCGTCTCGTACTGTATTTGTTGGTGGTGGCGAGGTGCTTCCTCTCTTTGTCCTCTCTCGTGATCTTTTTTTCCGTCCTTCACCATGCTCGCTCATGTTGCGCTTCTCTTCTCCTTTTAATTTAGGTTGTCATTGGGAACACGTAAACCGTATTTCTAAAAAAAATTAAAATTTATTTTTTATTTATTTTAATATATTAATATTTAAAATAAATTTAAAAAATATTAATTTAATATATTAAAAAAAAACCCTTTAAAACATAACAATTGAACGTAATTCAAAACATGTCATTAATAGTTACCACTACTTTGGATTTTTGCTTTATGGAAACAAATTAACATTCTACCACGGAAGTCCCACCAAGCTGATGTCCAAAGTAATCATATCTTAATTTGAAATTTAAAATTATTCCATTATTTACAATATTTAATTATTATTATTAACTACTTTGCTGACCAGCTTCTTATTTTTTTCCTAAAAGTACTGTATTGGTATCGTTTGACTAGGCTACTTCCTTTGATACTTACCAATGATTCCTTCTGTATACAACATTTATTTTG
>Ga0325411_1007521_pt1 | contig 11874 bp, 11 predicted proteins | sample PopdelMetagenome_13_FD_206181 | JGI IMG/M metagenome (GOLD analysis project Ga0325411, IMG submission 206181) | Populus deltoides microbial communities from Bellville, Georgia, United States - Xylem-PdIQD-R4 | ecosystem: Host-associated > Plants > Phyllosphere > Stem > Wood/Secondary xylem...
GTTGCACATTTATTATTTAAATTTATATGAATTCTATGTTTTTTTTAAAAACTTTTTTATATTTAATATATTTTATTATGATAAACTAAATATCATTGTCCATTAACTCACTAGTATGTATGTATGTACGTATGTGTATATATATATATATATGGCCCCAAGCCAGAACTAACCATTTGGCGAATTCTCTTACACGGCGTATAATATGAACGAGATGACTTGCTCGCGCGCTGCCGCGGGCTTATAAAACAAATGCACTTGATAGTGTTATAATTGTGAACCAGTGCTAAATAAGTAATAAAAATTAAAGGTATGATGGAGCAAATATTTAATGACGGAAAAAAAAGTTGTGTTGGTGATCAAAAACTTAGAAACTGAACAAAATGATTTATAGCAATCTACAGTATTTTGTGAGGAAAGATACAGTGCTTTCGCCACATGATTTAGCTTTTCAGTTAATAAAAAACAAAAAAAAAATACAAAGCTAAATTCTCTACCAACTTAATATTAAAAAAAAAACCAACAAAGATAATTTTGGAAGGAAAAAAACCCATGAGAAAAAATGTTGCAACAATTGACAATGTTTTATGAGGAAAACTATAGCGTTTTTTCCAATAAAATAAACTAAAAAACTATTTAGAGAAATATTATAGCAATCCACAGTGTTTTGTGAGAAAAACTACAACGCTTTCCTCATATGATTTAGCTTTACTGTAATTATAATTCTTAACCAACTCAATATTAAAAAAAAATTGACAAAGATAATTTTGGAAAAAAATCATAAAAAAATCACATGGGAAAACACTGCAACAATTCACAGTGTTTTAAAGAAAAAAATAACAAAGCTAAATTCTTAATCAGCTCAATATTAAAAAAAAAATCAACAGAGATAATTTTAGAAAAAAAATAACAAAACAAACACCAAAAAAAGGGGAAAAATCATCTTGGAAACACTGTAGCAATTCACAGTGTTTTGTGATAAAAGCTACAGTGCTTCCCCACATGATTTAGCCTTATTTGTAATGACTTATAATTGTAATTCACAAACAACTCAATAGTAAAAAAATAAATTTGAAAAAGATAATTTGAAAAAAATTATAACAAAAAAAAACTATGCGGAGAGACACTGTAGCAATCCACAATGTTTTATGAGCAAAGCTACAATACTTTCCCCACATGATTAAGCTTTATTACAAAGTTAAATTTTAACCAACTCAATATTTAAAAAAATAAAATCGACGAAAATGATTTTGGAAAAAAATATTACAAAAAAAAAACACAAAAGAAACTGGAAAAAATCATGTGAGGAAAAACTATATCAATCCATAATGTTTTTTGAGGAAAAACTTGTATTTACTTGTAATTACAATTCTTAACCAGCTTAATATTTAAAAAATAAAATTGACAAAGATAATTTTAGAGAAAAACATAACAAAAACAGAAAAAAACCATGTGGGAAAAAACACTGTAGTAACCAACAGTAATTTTTGAGGAAAGTTAAAGTGCTTTCCTCACATATTGTAATTGTAATTTTTAACCAGCTCAATATTAAAAAATAAAATAAAAAAGATAATGTCAGAGAAAATCATAAAAAAAAACCATGCAGAGAAACACTGTAGCAATAAACAATGTTTTAAAGAAAAAAATTATAAAACTAAATTCTCAATCAGCTCCATATTTAAAAAAAATGAAAAATATAATTTTGAAAAATAAAGAAATAAAATAGAAAAATTATGTGGAAAAACATTGCAGCAATCCACAGTATTTTCAAGAAAAAAATTACAAAGCAAAAATTTTAACCAGGTCAATAATTAAAAAGTAAAATCAACAAAAATAATTTTGAAAAAAAAAGAAAACATAAATGAAAAAAAAGAAAAATTAGGAAAGTTGAAAAAAAAGTAATTTTGAAAAAAAAATGAAAAAATTTGGAAAAAAAAAGAAAAAAGAAGGGAAAAGTTAGCAAAAAAAATAAGGAAGAATCGATGTGGATTACTGTTGTAATCTACAGTGATTTAAGTGTGGGGGAATAGTGATTCCCCCACACCATTTAGAGTATTGTATAATAAAACACATCACATTTTTTGAAAGGCTGTGTTTCAATAATTTGATCTCTAACAATGACTTCCCTTTTATAGGCTTCTTATATTATAGTAAAAAGTTTTAAATAAAACTGGAAAAAAAAATTTAATCTAAGAATCAAAAATTAAAATTATTTTTATTAAAATTTATACATATTTACATGTTTAGAATTTTTTACAGGTTTGACATTATCTATTTAGTCTCTCTCTCTCATAGATATATATATATATATATATATATATATATATATATATATATATATATATATATATATATATAACTCAGAGGAGAAGGAGAAGTTATTGTAGCTTAGGAATAAATTACTATTTATTGAAATAATGGTTTGACTAAATTATTCGTCACCTAAAAATATTTTTAACTAGACATTAAAAGTAGGATGATCTTTTCATCATAACATAATTATCTTTTATAAATTGTATGAGGTTATATTAATTATTTTATATTTTTATTGCATAGTAAAATTAGTAATTTAACTCTACAATAAAAAAATATATATATAATGCTTATTACTCAGGGATGTTTTGGTTTTTTTAATTTTTTCAAAATAGTGTTATTGCTTTAATGCCTTTAATAACAAAATCAACATAACTCTCTCACTTGAATCCTTTTTTTTTTTTTATCATTTTACATTAATTTTATTGTAAATTTAAAGATTACCAAGGCATTATTATATATATATATATATATATATATATATATATATATTAAATATTATTAAAAAAAACTTGTTGATGTGCGCTACGCGTGTGGATGACCACCCGTGCCGTTTAGGCGGTGTGTCCGAGACTATCCGGCCATCATACACCGCTTTTGAAGGATTTCATGATTTCATCCTTCAAAATTAAATAGATAAAGAGTTAAGCTTTTTAATTGAACCTGGGTAAAAGATTTCACGAGTTGCGAGTTTCAGAGATTAAATCAGGTTTAAAAGGATTGTCCAGGTTCGCTTGATTGTTTTTCCTTTTTTAATTTTATGTTTTCTTATTTTTTATTTTTTTTAGAGTTTTGCTTTGTTATTTTTTATTGTTTGCCTTCTATAACGTTAATCTCAGGTTTATGACCAGAGTCATTAGTTTCAAAGCTTAATGTGGGTTGATTTTTTATTTTTATTTTTTATTCTTTTTTAAAATTAATTTAATTATTTCAATTCCATCATTCAATATTTTATTTATTAGGAATTCATCTTTGTAATTTTTTTTCTTTTTCTTTCTATTGGTTATCCTTATAAGGTTAGCTGGTTAACCTGGATTAACTCATATATTTTTTTTGTTACTTTTTTAAGTAATATTTTTCTTATTTTCCTTCAATATCAGATTATTTGATAATTAAGCTTCATAATTTTATTCAGTTTGCTTTTGAACATGGCTACCTTAGTATCATGATTGGGTCAAGGATTTTACATCTTGACCTAGGTGAGCTTAGATCAAGTTTTTTTACCATTTTTTAATTATAATGTTTCTTTATTTTATTCTTGCAATATTTTTTTTACTAGAGATTGAGTTTCATCTTTTTTTCTTTTTATTTTTTATTTTTTTTATATGGAGTTATCATGTTCTCATTTAATTTATTAGAAATTGATCTTCAAACTTATTTTTTCGTGTTTTTCTCTCTATGATGTTATCTCAATCTTATACTCATAGTCATCGAGTTAGTGAGTTAAACTGGTTTAACTTGGATTAGGTTGATTTTGATTTAACTCATATGTGTTGTAGTCTTTTGAAGTCAGTCTTGGCCCAAATATGGTAAAACAAATTTGTTCAATGCTTCCTTTAACTTATTGGCCTTTGACCTTGTGATTGACTCAATTGAAACATCTAGTTGATCTTTTATATTGGTAGGCTGGTCAGTATCAGTTAGGTTTGTTCCTTCAAATCCATAAAAAAAGTTAGTCATTCTGTTTTATATTGAATAATAGATTACTTATTTTTAGCAATTGCTTCCAATTAGTTTTCTAGCATAATTGTCTTAAATTTTGAATGCAACTAAAAAAGTTTCAATGCTTGGTATAGGTAAGAAAAATAGATTTTTTTTTTTTATTTGGATCTTATGGTCATGATGGAAGTAATCCCATGTTCACTTGTGGAGGCTTTTACAAAAATAAATAAATTATGTTACCTCTTCTATATATGATTGATGCATGTAGAAAAATTTATTGATTTAGATAGCCATATAAAATCTTGATCTTTGTATAAATTTATCATTTTAGGTAGCCATCCGATCCTTGAAGAAACACCTTGTATTTTGTCTAAAAGAAATTTTCAAATCAAAGGCACTATAATCTTTTTTCAAATAATACTTGTGACAAGATTGCAAATTACTCATCATCTTTGTTCTCAACGGAGGAACTAAAGGGAGGCCAGGACCCTGCAAAACTTTTTTTTATATAAATATAACAAATAATAGGCTTTTTAATACTAAATTATTATTTTATTAGTTATGTTTGACTTTAATAGGCCAAATATCTGTGTATCTCTATGCAAGTGTAAAACAAAAGCTTTTCAATTTAATTCCTTTCCTTTACTGTCTCTCTCTATTTCTTCTCTGCAAACCTAGCCGAAAAAATTAACAATACAAAGCATAAAAGTTAAAAGCAAAGTTGCTGCCAATTAATTCATCGAAACAACAAGGTAATTAGTAATTTAATTTTTTTTAATGTTTGTTAAGATTTAATGAATACATATATATAATTCTACTATTTTTTTTTCAGATCTACTAGTTTTATCATTTTTTATTTCTTGTTATAGTGAATGTTGTTTTTTCTAATTAATTGGATATATTTTATGGGTTTGTTTGTTTTGATTATGCTTGGATTTTTTTATGTTTTGTTTTTAGCATAGCCACCAAAATTATCAATTTTTTCTCACGTATATCTTACTATCACCAGGTCCAATATACAATTAGACACGGTCTTTCTAGCCAAATTGAGTTCTTTGAATAGCATATACCCAACTTTAATTCAGTGTAAGTTTTTTTTTTAGGAACCAGTAATCCTATTTTTTATGTTAGATATGCTTTTATATATCAATTTCTTTTTTTAATATGTTAATTTTGCTTTCATATGCTAGTGTGGTTTACATGTAAAAATTTATTTTTGGTTCTGATTATTGCTTCAACACATCGTTATTTGTATTTATTTTTTAAATAGAAAACAATAAAAATTTATAATGTTTTGATTTTAGGTTGAACCATGAACAAAATAAGAAGAATTAATTCCTTTTTTGAGAAAAAGAGAAAAAATATTGATAACTCACAACCTAGTGAATCAACTCAAATGTGTAATGTTGAAGTTATGGTTGAACAACTCCAATGTGCTTCAGTTTATGAAGAACCTGCATTGATTAATGAGTAGCCTCCTACTATAATCGACATTGCTCATCTGATTAGATATCCAAGCAATCGTCCTTAAATTTAGGAATACTCGGTTAATCAACAAGATGAAATTAGAAGGGCATACATTAATTTGGGGCCATATCAACCTTTGATGTCTGAATATCCGCTGACTGGTAAGAAACATCTTCGTCAATTTCAGTCTCATTGGTTCAAAAGTTATCCATGGCTTGAATATTCAGAGAAAAATATTGCATTTTGTTTCCCTTGCTATCTATTTTCAAGTAAGTCATCTGGAAAGCCAGGATCAGACACATTTACTGTTAAAGGATTCAATTGTTGGAAAAAAGTTAATGATGGGGAACAATGTGTTTTTTGAACTCATATGGAAAAAAAGTCTAAATTCAGCTCATAGATTTGCTACCAGGTGCTTGAAAAATTTGAAAAATTAGTCATGTCATATTAAGAAGGTAGTTAAGAGGCAAACTAATCAAGAAATTCTAAATAATCGATTACGTATTAAAGCTTCAATAGATATTGTTTGTTGGCTCACATTTCAAGCATGTGCTTTAAGAGGACATGATGAACGTCCAGAATCAAAAAATCAAGGTAATTTTCTTGAAATGTTGGAACTTTTAGCATCATATAATGAGCAAGTAGGTGCTCTTATTTTGGATAATGCTCCACAAAAATGCTAAATACACCTCGCATCAAATTCAAAAGGAAATTTTGCATGTCTTTGCTAGAAATGTTCAGTCTTCAATTCGTCATGAGATTGATGATGCAAGATTTTGCTTAATTGTTGATGAAGCTCGAGATGAATCCAGAAGAGAGCAAATGGCCCTTGTTATTAGGTTTGTTGATAGAAGTGGGTTTATACGAGAACGATTTTTGGACATAGTTCATGTCAAAAACACAACTGCTTCAACTCTTAAGAAAGATTTTCTTTGTTTTATCTCATCACAATCTTGATGTTCAAAATATTAAGGGTCAAGGGTATGATGGTGCTGGTAATATGCGTGGAGAGTGAAATGGATTGCAAGCTTTATTCATTAATGATTGCCCTTATGCATATTATGTACATTGCTTAGCTCATCAATTACAATTAGCTCTTATTGCTGCAGCTAGAGAAATATCTAATGTTCACATTTTTTTCAGAACTTGATTTTTATGATTAACATTGTTAGTGCTTCTTGTAAGCGTAATGATGAATTACGGGCTTTTCAAGCAGCTACAATTGAACATTTAGTTGATATTGGTGAGATTGAAACGGGTAAAAGAGTTAATCAAGTAGGTGGTTTGCAATGACCTGGAGATAGCAGATGGAGTTCGCACTTCAAATCCATTTGCAATTTGATAAAAATGTATGGGGCAACTTGCTTGGTTTTTGAAAACATCGCTTTAGATGGATCTATTTATTCTCAACGTGGTGATGCGGCTCTTTCATTTAAGTTGCTAATGTCATTTGATTTTACATTCATCTTGCATGTAATGAAGAATGTTATGGGAATTACTGATGTGCTTTGCCAAGCTCTGCAACAGAAATCTCAAGACATTTTAAATGTTATACATTTAGTGACTACCACAAAGACTTTAATTTAGAAGTTAAGAGATGATGGCTGGGAAACTTTTTTAGGAGAAATGACATCATTTTGTAAGCATCAAGACATTGAAGTTCCTGATATGGATGCTTGTTTTTCTAGTGTGGGACGATCTCGCCGTAAAACAAAATCAATAACAGTTGAGCATCACTATCGAGTTGATATATTTACAGCTATCATTGATCAACAGTTGCAAGAGTTAAATAATAGATTCAATGAGCAGACGATTGAGCTTTTTAAGTTGAGCGCAACTTTAGATCCTAAAAATAACTATAAATTATTTAGTGTTGAAAATATATGCTTACTTGTTGACAAGTTCTATCCTGAAGACTTTTCTGACCAAGAAAAAACTCATTTGAGATTTCAGTTGCAGCATTATGAGCTTGATGTGCCCAATCATCCAAAGTTAAAGAATATGTCATCGATTGCTGATTTATGTCAAGGATTGGTTGAAATAGAAAAATCAACAATTTATCCACTCATTGACAGGTTGATTCGGCTTATTTTGACTCTTCCTGTTTCGACAACAACAACTGAACCAGCTTTTTCAGCAATGAAGATTGTTAAAACAAGACTTTGCAATCGGATGGAGGATGATTTTCTTGTAAATTATTTGATTGTCTATATAGAAAAAGAAATTACTGAAAGATTCACAATTGATATGATAATCGATGATTTCTACTCCATGAAACAACGACGAGCACAATTAAATTAAATATGTAAGAATTATTCTTTATTATTTTTTACTTTATTTCAAAGTTTTATCAAACATAAATAATGCATCTCTTTAACTAATATTTCTTATATATTTTGTATATTTATATTTGATAGGTACAAAAACCAACAAAATTAAAGTGATGAATATGTTATGAAGATGACATTAACTTTATAGCTTTGACTCAATTTGGCATTGCTTTAAACTTCTTATTTTATACAAAGATCGTTATATGTTTGTAGTTACTTCTTTGAATAAAACTAAATCATGCAGTTTTTATTTTTATTTTTACAATTTATGCATAGTAAATTAAAAAAATATCTTTTTATATTATTTTAGCCCCCCTATTAAATAATCCTACCTCCACCCCTGTTTGTTCTTGTCTTCGTTGAAGTATGTTTATAGTGCTTGAAGTAATAAATTGCGTCTAGTGCAGGTTGATGGCATGTTTGTGTTGAGAGGGGAATGGGATGAACACTTCCAGCAACCACAACCTATGCTCAAGGTGTTGGATAGATGACTGTGTGAATGGTAGTTTTGGTAGGGCATTATTTTTTTGTATAGGAGTTATCGTGATTCATTTTGCTTCTTTATTTTTGTATCGACCGTTAACAATCATTTATTGTCAAATGTTCATTCACAATTTTTTTTTAATTTAAGTGTGATGTTGTAATTTATTTGGAATTTTTTTTCTTTGATTAAATATAGTTTTTATGTTTTTTTAATCATATCAAGTGGTATGTTTGTTTTTGATATCTGTCTTTGAGTAGACCAAATTGAAAGTGTTGTTTTCAGAATTTGATAGGAAGAAATATCTAGAGAATTTTCCCAAAACTTATACATTAACACAAAGAAATTGGTTGAACTTTAACATATGTTTCTTCTTTTCCTTGTAAACCATTTTTGGAACCCAAGTTGGTGCACAATTGAGATCCAACCCCGCAATGTAGCGCTATTAATAGATCTAATGAATTATATTCTCTTTTGTTGAATGTTGAACAAAGGTTACTGGCTTTAGACTAATGCTTGTTTGAGAGTGTGGTAAATATTGTTTTTTCAAAGTGTTTTTCGCTTAGAAATGCATCAAAATAATATATATTTTTTTATTTTTAAAATTTATTTTTGACATCAATATTAGTATTATGGCTAAGATAATAATTTAATTATATGTTTTTATGATAATATAAACATTGATATAATATAGTTTTGATATATGCATAGTATATTTATTACTCATGATGTATTTCATAAAGCTTTTAAAAGCTATGTTAGAATGCTTAAATGATTTAATAAGAATATGTTAATATGCTACATATAACATGATTGTGTGCCACATGCATTAATCTTGTTTTAATTGTTAAGTAAAACACATAATGCATGCCATATAAATATGAATATATATTATATGTTGCACACATCTTTGCGATGATTTGGACAAGTTCATATCATTCAAGAAATCATCAAACAAGCAAGGAAATGATTTGCGAAGGTCAAGAATGAAGAACTTGTAAACATAACGATTATCGACTTTGCTTATCAAGACTCTGTAATAGAGTTTTGCCAAATAACACTAGACTTATTTAGGACATCTTATAATATCCAAACAACCTAAACAAACTCAAGAGAACCAAAAAAACCAAGAGAAGACCAAAACACAAAAATATGATAAAATTTAGATAGAGCCAAAACAACTATATATATATAGTGTTTATAATTACATGTTATTAGATAAAAAGTTTTAAATTTATAGTTTTATCTTGCATACCTAATTCGACCTCCTCTTAAGTGTTTATGATATTTTAATTCTAAAACAACAATCAGCATATCAAAATGAACTAAAAATATATATAAAAAATTAAAGCTAAAAATAATTTTCAAAGTAAAAGTAATATGCAATCCCAAATTCCACCTAAACAAAACATGTCTTTATCCTTAATTTTCAAGTGAGTTAGTTATCTTTCTTTCTTAAACTATTTTCTTAAGACTAGTTGATGTGGCCGCGATACAACCAAATGGTTTCATCTCCCTCTTCAACTGCTGCCAGTGGTTTTCTTTTGTTTTTGTCTTTGGAATGATTAATGGGAGGCTGCAATGTCTTTATCATTAAAATCAATTATTCAATAATTACCTTTTATCTTCTTTTTTATCTCAAATATTAATATAATCATTTATATTATATTCGAAGGTGTTTTAAAATGCATTTGGGTCAAAAAAATACTAAAGAGAAAATTACTCTTTATATATCCTTTTGAAATTTAAACTTTGAGCAAGATAATATTTTATTTTTATATTTTTAAAAATTCTATTTTAAATATATAGTCAACGCTATATTTTTTTTATTAAAAAAAGACCAAAATATTGCTATTTTTTCCCTTTTTTTTTCTTTTTCCCCATATCTTCTCCTCCTCTCTCCCTTTCTCCTCCCTCTTCACGTATCTTTCTATAACAACCATCTCTTCTTTTTCCCATACCTTGATTCATCATGAAAATTGGTTTTGTTTCTGAGAATAGTTGAATTAATGGCACGATGGTAAATTTTTTTGGATGATGAGGCATGGTCAAAGGAAGTTAGATTTAAGGGATATTGACTCCTTGATAGTTCATTTGCATGATGAGAATCGAAGCAGAATGCAATTTTGTTTTGGTTTTTAGGAAGTGCGGTGAGATTATGATTTAAAATATTTTTTTATTTTTAAAAAGATTATTTTTAATATTAAACTAATCTAAAAGAATAAAAAATTTAAAAAACACGTTTCAACCACCGCAATTCTAAAAGAAGAAAATACTGAAACCCTGCTATCAAAATCATGCTGGCTTGGGGATTGTCAAAATAGGCAAGTGAAGAAGCAACTCATCGGCTTGGTGTCTACTCCTTTTAGCTACATAAAGCTTATCGATAGGGTCCACATCCCTCGTCATGGTGGGTCCTGTCGAGTCATGAAAAAGTCTCTGTCAGGATTGGTCCATCCACGCGCCTCTTTACAGAATTTGCTGGACAGGTTCATGTATTTGGATCCGACCATGCTACAACTAATTAAGAGATTAGTGGTATGATTTGACTCTGACTGCTGTAATTTTTATCTACTCTCTTTTGTAGCCTTTGAAACCACTTGCTTCCGTGTTGCCCGGGAGTTGTTCGGGAATGTGATTATAATAATTTTTTTAAAAAGTTTTATTAAAATAATATATTTTTTATTTTTTAAAATTATTTTTAACATTAATATAATATAAAAATATTAAAAATTATTAATTTAAATAAAATAAAAATTAATTAAAAATTAATTTTAAAAAAAACTTGTAAAACACACAAACATGACTGAGTAGTGAGGTAGAGATAATGTTTGATTATTTTAAATAAAATATATTTTAAAAAACAAGATATTATTCTTTATTATTATTTTTTTCCGGAAGTTAAAATTGCTGCTGGATGGATGATTAATGAGATTTGATGTTGACTTGTGTAATGCCCATAGTTTCATTAATGAATGTAGTAGGGATTTATAGCCTCTTGCAAACGACGACCGGTTTAGACAAGTAGCCGGAAAACAATGGGAATGGCGGGAAAGTCATAAATATATAATTATTTATTTTTACTTTTATCTATACAAGTGACCTTGAACTTATCCACAGGGCTCCCATATCCATGCTCTAAAAATCATTAAATATTATTTTAAATTTACATTAATCATCGAAAAATGTTTAATATATTTTACTGAATATATTTTTGGTGGAACTCATTTTCCTAAAATCAACTTCAATTTAATTTAATTTGAGTTAATTAGTATTATAATAACTTTTATTTATTCTAGATCACAAAAACAATTATCTAATTAATTTTTTTTATTTTTTTACACTGGGACTCATGTATAATTGATTTTCAAACCCTAATTTTATAGAAGTTAAAATAAATTGTTTTTTTATTTAGAAGACATGTTTTTTTTATTTATTTTACATATAAAAATTTATCTCATAATAATTTTAACTAAATATATTTTTTAAAACACAATTTTTTAAATCACAATTAATTTCTTTATTAAACTTATTTTTTTAACCAAAATCGTAAAAGCTATATAAATGTCAAATACACACTTCTAGGTTGGCGAGTGATTCTTTCTTCTTATTCATAGTTTT
>Ga0325411_1007524_pt1 | contig 11871 bp, 7 predicted proteins | sample PopdelMetagenome_13_FD_206181 | JGI IMG/M metagenome (GOLD analysis project Ga0325411, IMG submission 206181) | Populus deltoides microbial communities from Bellville, Georgia, United States - Xylem-PdIQD-R4 | ecosystem: Host-associated > Plants > Phyllosphere > Stem > Wood/Secondary xylem...
AAGCTTACCAACTGCGACAATAATAATGGAATTTATTTTAACCCCCCAAACATCAATAAGAATGCTATGGAACTAATGTTTGATTACTACTTTTTAATAAAACAAACATGATGGAAAAAGTAAAAAAAATATAATTATGTTTGATAATGATGTGTATTTATATACTATTTTGTTATGACGAATAAGATAAAATAATATATAAAAAAATTATTTTACACTTAATATGTATTATTATTAAACTTATCGATTTTAAAAAATTGTTAGATATTATTGTTTTTTACTTTAGTTTATATTGACTATTGAAATTAATACTATTATAATAACCATAGTTATAAAACCAGGACTGACTTGACAAGTTGACCTGGGGTCTAGACTAGTCCAAATTAAAAAAAAAATTAATGATTGACTTGACTTAACTTGACATAATAAAAACAAGGTTGCTTTGATTATTTTAATTTTTTTAGGTCAACTAGGTTGATCCTCCCAACTTGTGACCTGAATCTTGTCTCAGGTTAACACCGGAGTCAGGTTTTAAAACTATAATAATAACTATTTTTATTCATTTGTTGACTTGGGTCAAACCGAGTTGACCCTCTAACCCATGACTCAGACCTTGCCTTGGTTAACGTCTGAGTTGAGTTTTAAAATTATAATAATAACAACTTTTATTCTTATATTGACCCTCTCGAACCATGACTCAATCCTTGCTTCGAGTTGAGTTCTGAATCGGGTTTTAAAATTATGATAATTACCACTTTTATCATATGTTGACCCTCTTTACTCGTGACTCAGTCTTGCCCCTATCGACTCTCAAGTTGGGTTTTATAACTATGATAATAACTAATTTTATTTTTATGTTGACCTAGATCAACGATCAACTCCACTCGTGAACCGAGCTTTGTTTTAGGTTGACTCATGAATCAGGTTTTAAAATTATAATAATAATCATTTTCACACTTGGATCAACTCGATCCATAACCTGGGCTTTGACTAGTGACCTGGGCTTTGTAAGTATAATAATAATCATTTTCACACTTGGATCAACTCGATCCATAACCTGGGCTTTGACTAGTGACCTGGGCTTTGTTCGAGATCCTTTCACACACACACACACACAAGGTTATACTCCTTGTTTAATAGTAAGGGATGTTTTTTCTAGAAACTATTAACTGTTAGCATATTAATTAAAAAAATTATTTAAGTAACCAACAAAACTCATATTAAATATTTTTGATGAAATATAAAAGATAAAAATAATCAAGAAAACTATCTACAATTCTCCATCAACATAAACTAAATTCCTATAAATTATGTAAAGGTTTATAACATAGTAGATGTATTATATATTATATGGATTTTTTTTTCAATCAATTTTTTTAAAATAAAATAATGAAATCAAGTGATACAATAGTTTTTCTACAAAAAAAAATCAAAAGTAATTAAGAATTGAAACTAACATGAATCAACAATTTAAAATATATTATATATATTTTTAAAATTTGATTACTTTTTTATTCTAGTTTTAAAATGGATTTTTTTTTAATTTAGATTTAATCAATACAAAAAATTATACATTGATTCTAAGTAGTAAAATGCTATAAAATTTGTATAGAATCCGGTTTAATAATTATATTTATGATCTCTATTAGTATTTAAACAAAATCCAAATAATTATAATGACTAAGAATTCACAAATAAATAATAATAATATAATTCAATTGTTATAATTATTGATTAACTTATTTGTGTTTCAAATTGCTTTTTAAATTATTTTTCACTTGAAAAGGCATTAAATTAATGTTTTTAAGGTATTTTTAGATGGTTTTGATGTGTTAGTCTCAAAAATAAAAATAAAAAAATATTATTTTAAAATTTTTTTAATTGAAAAGAATTTTTAAAAAATATCATTCATCACAATGCCAAACGCACACAAAAGAAATTTAGTTCAACTAGGGATGATCATTTTCAATTCAATTTAGTTTTTACCTATAAAAACTACAAAACTAAAATTTTTTATTTAAAAAAATTTAAACCGAACCAAAGCTGGTTCCAACTGTCCGGTTTTGGTTTGGACATCATCATCATCATCACAATCAAGAAGCATATCAAGAACATTGCACTTTAATTCCTTAATACTATTGACATCAAAACTTGGAATTCAAATCTAGAATTATAACATGATAAATTAAATTAGAAGATATAAAAATAAAAGGTAGTATTTTTACCATACATTTTCAATAAATGCCTTAATTTTTGAACTAATTATCATTCGTTGCTAAATGTAAGTCTCCACCAAATTCTACAAAATAAAAAAATTAGACATGTTAGATTTAAAATGCGTCAATTAATAAATCATAAAATAAAAGGTGTAAGTTTATAAGAAAAATTACATGATTCAAGGTTTTTATAAGTTTCAAAATCATTCATCAAGGTTCTAATGTCGGTTGGAATTAGTCTATGATGCAACCAATTTTGACAACAAATAAGTGTTTGAATTGTTGCTAGAGATAGAGAAATTTAAAATTGGTCGAGTATACGACCACCTATGCTAAAGGCTAATTCAGAAGCCACTGTGGATATAGGAATAGCTAGAGCATGTTGTGCAACCTTTGAAAGTATCTTATATTTTGAAGAATTACTCTTCCATCACCTTAAAATATCTAATTTATCATCATTAGGATCCTTACAACCATCAACTAAATATCTCTCAACCTCATTTATATTTTCCAAACTATCTTCCTCATGTAAATGCCTTTTGAATCGAGCCAAAGTGTTAACATCTACCTCTATATCATCAATAGCATTAACATCATGTTTATGCCTATTATCATCCACCACTTCATCAACTTTCAAATAAAACTAATACAACAAGCTCACCAAATTATCTTTCACCTTTTTTTGTTATCAATTGTGCTTTTTCATAATCATACAACTCACTAAAATAAAATTTCACATATTTCAACTTGAGATATGGATCTAAGACATCACCATATATAACAAAAAAAAAACTAATTAACTTCAAAATTCCAATACTTTACAGACTTTAACATCATATTCATCATCATTCCACTTAAAAGATTATCTCTACTTTTACACAATTGCAACAAGTTTGTTTGCATGTAAATCAATTCATTGGAAAAAAAAATTTGATGTGACATGCAATGAGCCATAAAATCTCAATGTAACCATCTAAAATATCTTTAAGAATTTCACCAAAGTTCTATCATTTTTCCAATCCTCCAAACTAGGTGGCCCTATGTTTTTTTATTCCCTTTTGAATCAACCTCTAAAAAGTAACTCATATACCTAGGTTTGCTTTCACCTAACCTTATAAACACTTTTTCAAACTTTTTAGCAGCTTCTAACATAAGATAAGTTGAATTCTATCGAGTTGCAACATCTAAACACAATGATTTATTACACTCTATATGCAACTTTTCTACATATTTCTTAAATGCAAGTTGCCTAGAAAGTAAAGATCTTACAAACCTAATTGCATTTTGAATCTTAACAACCAAAACATTAATCTCTTTCAAGTCATCACACACAATAAAGCTTACAATGTGTGCACAACATCTAACATGCAAATGTTCATTTAACAATATATTAGTTGGCCAATCTTTCATTATATTCTTCAAATATAAAATAGTTACATTATTAGGGCTTGCATTGTCTACTGTAATAGTCAAAAGTTTATTAATCCCCCACTTTAACAAATAATTCTCAATAACTTAACCAATTGTTTCACCTATATGATTGGAAACTTGACAAAAATTAATAATTTTTTTATGCAAAATCCACTCATTATCAATCCAACAAGTTGTTAAGGACTTATAATTAACGTTTTGGATTAATGTTCATGTATCTGTTGTTAAGCATAATCGTTAACCCCTAAGAGCTATCATTAATCTTTCATTCTCTTCAACATAAAGTTTTAAATAATCACATATAGCAATGAAACTAGAATGAATGTCAAATCTAGGTTGTATGGTCATAGAAAATAATTTAATTCCCTTACCCTCTACAAATTAAATGGCAACTCATTAATTATAACTACTTTTACTGGTGCTTGTCTGCATTCATCATAATTGTAACCTATTGCCTTAAGAGTGCCTCTATTTTGATCTCCCGATTCATCCTCTTCTTTCTTAGGTTCTAATACCAAAATTTTTTGCTCCTTATCATGCACAAAAGAAACTTTTTGCATACCTTTAAATGACTCCATGTATTACTTGTTCCATTAAAAATAGTATGACATGCATAATCTTTTCCACAATAATTACATTCAACTCTAGGAGTTTAAGATCACCATTAAGTTTTGTAAAATGATCCTAAATTTGTGACTTTTTCTATCATCAACATTTATTTTCCTTGATGTAAGGACTAAAGTTTGTTTACCTTTATTATCCATGACGAATCCTGCAATAGTTGATGTTGGGTTGGTGTTTGAAGTTGGGGTATTAGTTGATGTTGGGGTACTACCAGTGGATGAAACATTTTGATTTTGAAGTTTTTCCATCTGTAATTACCAAATGAAAACATGTTAATAATCATAATTTATATGAGACTTAAAGGTACTAACATTAAAAAAAAATTTACACTAAAAAAACTATTGTAATAGTTAATATTACATTTTGGCAGGTTTCCAATAATTTTTATGGCTTTGTTTTTTTTTTTTTGTGTTTTATGTCCTTCCAACATGTTTTATTTGCATAGCGTTCAAAAAAAGTTGAACACCTTAACATTAACAAGTCAAGGGCCTTCTAACCACTCCAACATCAAATTAATAAAAAATACACCCAGTTGCTAAAGGAAAAAAGAATTTTTTTTTTTTACATGAACAAAAACTATCGTAACAAGAACAACATGACAAGAACTTGGTACGTATATCTATGAACTCTTTTGGACAGTGATAGGTTATAGTAATTTTAAGCTTAAAGGATGGTTCATATCCTTCATTGTATTCAAATAACAACGAGAATAGGCTTTCTCTACTACAAATATAAAAAGCCTATTTTATCTTTATACAACTAATGCAAAAGTCTACCCAATAGCATTTAAGTAGTAATTAGCAAAGATCATTGATTAAAGCTTGCCACAATGGTATCAAGTTTCCAATTCTAAAAAGGTTTACAATCTAGTCCTAAAGTTTTATTTTTTTAAAATTGTAACCTTAAATTCAAGATTTATCTCTTATAAAATATGTATTCTAAACCCCTAAATATTAAACTTTTAGTTTCCTCTCAACTCTGATGAACGAAAAAAATGTCATTAGAAGTTATAGTATTATAGAAGGGGGATCAATTGTGCGTTTATCCTTTCTCTCGATTTAAGATATAGGAGGGGGATCAATCAACTTTTTTTAAAAAAAATCAAATACCCATGGTTAGAATTAACAACAGGGGAAGATTAGTTAGGCTCATCACAAACCATGTGATAGTCAATTCTCTATTGTTTGTAAAATCAAAGGAAAATTGATGCTGTTTTTTTATGACAAATACATGTTGATTTAACAAAATTAAAAAACATTGAGAAATAAAAAACATATGTTAAAGAAAAATATTAACAGAGAGAGAAATCTTACTGCAAAGAACCAAAGAAGGGTTCTTAGATGGACTGTTGTCGAGGCTTTGGGGTGATGCAAAATCTACCTGTACAACATACAATTAAAAGTTGAATCATTTATACCGAGTCTGATATACATAATGCATAGAAAATAAATGTTACCAACTAGGATGCTAGATCAGGAGATGTAAATTGAAAGGTTGGGTCTGGTGGGTCACATGTGGTAGCTTAGGTGAGGGTTGTTGGTTTGCTAGATATGATGATGAATGATGAAGATTTCACAATATTGATTAAAGAATGAAGAATTGTCTGTGGACTTGTTAGTGTTATTTGTGAGAGGCTATGTCATTGTGAGGAATGAGGTGGGCGGCTGGTAGGGTTACTAGGTTAGAAAAGAAATGATACTATTACTCTATTAGAAAGCATTTTTTTTTATTTATAGTACTTTTTTGTAATCTGAACCAGTTCGATTCGGTTACAGATTACTGGTTTTATCCTTATGAAACCAAAACTGAACCGAAGTAGAAGTTTTTTTAAAATATTCTAATTAGTCTAATCGGTTTTTTCATGGTTTGGCTTTTTTGATTTTCTCGGTTTAATTGGTTTTTTAGTTTTTTTACTCACCTCTAAGTCGAGCCATGAACATAATTTATCATGGAAGGTTTATTGAAAAACTTTCGTAGAGTAAGAGATTGTAGAGAATAATTTATTAGGGTGCTTAATATGTTAGGTTTTTATAATATTAAAATTAATTTTATATATTTGATTGTAGATATTAAAAATAATAGATAATCATTTCAATTTTCATAATATTCAAACAACAATTAAAAGTATTAGAGAATATTATTAGAAGAAGATGTTGGAATGTTATGGGTATATGAAGCTTAATGTGTTATGTTTTTCGATATCATTGCATATTCTAGAGTCCAAGTGTTTTTGTAAATATGATTGTATTTATTTAATTTACAACTCTTTTAATAGTAAAGATAAACCAGTTTGTGGATTTGAATCTTTAGCATCATGATATCTAATTGGCGTGGCTATACGCTTTGGTGGAGGAACCATAACTTTAGTTGGACACCCCTATATTTTCATGTATTTATAGGAAGGTCTTGAACATTTCATCACTCACATGATCTCTTGTTTAATTTCTTGTAAGGTATTTTATCTAAAATATAATTTGATGATAAAATAGTCCCCCTCACAAGTTTTAAGGCAATCTTGAACTTATTAACATAACATCATCAATTTGTTTCAACATTTAATTCTTGCATTTAATCACACAATTTTTGTTACGGTGAAAACAAGCCATGGTCTGATGAATTTTAACATGCTTAAAATAAATTTCATCAAAAGGTGAATCATAATTCCTATTTTTATCACTTCTTATGATCTTGATCTTTTAGCTAAATTAGTTTTCAGCCTTATTTTGAAATGTTTGAACATTTCTAAGGCCTCATCTTTGCTTTTTTTTTTTAAAAAAAAAAAGAAATAGACATATAAATCTATTGTGCAATCATTGATAAAAGTAATAAAATACCTTTTACCACTTGTAGTTTACATAAATTTTAAATCACATATATTATAGTGAATTAAATCTAGAGGCTCGTTACTTCTGTTTATGAAATGAATTAGAAGACTTAACCATTTAAACAAATGAAGAAACTTTATTAACCTTCTTGTCTTTTTTTTAACAATAATTATCATGTTGTTCTTAAATAGCCCATCACATAAATATCTCTTACCCATAGACATTTCACTCTTGGCGAGGACAAACTTTATTTGGCTCAAAAACCCTCCTAATCCATCTTTGCTCAACAATGAGCTAAAAACCATATTCTTTTGAATGTTAGAAGCATGAACCACATTCTTTAGAGTCAATTTTTTCTAGATGTCATCTTAGCCCCACTTGCATATGGCCTAAATATTTCATACTAAAGAGTTATTTATGAACAATTATTCTCTATTAATAGTTATTGTATACTCAGAAAAACTAATCTTGAAAAAACATGCATGACATGTAACTCTGAAACATTAATGTAATATTTTAGAAAACCAAGATAATCATTAATGTAATATGCTCATAATTAAAGATATTTTAGAGTTCTATATATATATCTCTCTCTCACCGTCCATGCAAAAACAATATAATATTTGAATTGCGAGATCCATGTTATCAAGATATGCTAATCTATTTACCATAAATGTTAAGCGTACACAAAATAGTTTTATTAATAGTTAGTGTTATTAACATTGATTTCAACTTATGTTATCTCAGTAAAATGATAACATTTATAAATATAAATATCACACAATCACACACACACACACACACATATATATGAAGATGCAGGAGCCTACCTAGTAGTAAGAAGGGTGTTAGATTGTAAGGATGTTTTCAATTTGAAACCCAACAAGAGCAGTTTATTGTTTTCCTCTTTACCAATCTTGACACTATTAGATATTAGGTTCGAATCCTAGATATAACCTTCTAGTTTCTTTTTCCTAAGTTTGGAAAATAAATTAACAACAAACAATTAGTGCATTAATCCATAAATCACTGCAATTAATGATAATTAAATAGTAGATCAATTTCTAGCACACAAATTTGACAAATAAACAATAAGTTTGATGGATAAATTTTGACAACAGATAAACAAAATAACATATAATAACAATCATGTCCTTTCAATCTCCATTTTTTAAGTTTCCAACTCTTCTCTAATTTTTTAGTTCAAGTTTATAAGTAATAGATAAACTACAACAAACTTACACACAAAATATATGTTCAAAATTACCATATTTTAATAGATGAACTATATCATACATAATAAATAAAGACATAGTTTATACGTATACTATATAGAGAATATTTTACTATTAAAAAATTTAACATTAACAAAAGGAATTGACATTTGTTTAATTTGGATTTTTGAAATTTTCATTTGTTTTCTCATGATCTCTTGGTTACCAAATAGAAAATATTAAAATTGTAAATTGCACTATCACTTTATCATATAAAATTAAGTTTGTCCTTTTATGATCATTAAAATCTCACTATACACGAGCAACTGGTAAATAAAAGGAGAAATCGGGCAATCAACATACAAAATTAAAAAAATAGTGAATTAACATAGTAACTAAAGTTTTGATGAAATAACATATTTTTAGATGTCGTAGTTTTGAATCATGATATTTAATTAAACATCGTGGTTATACGACAAAACTTTAATTGATATCTCACAATTGCAACGTCAATTAAATTCAGGATTAACTGGTCGACCGATTCGCAATGGTCACTTAAATCGGCCGACTAGCTAACTGATGCAGGCGAAAGCTAAAGACAACAACAAACAAAGAACATAAACTTTTATAAGCGAAAGGGGTTGCAGATGTGAACCCCAAATTCATAGGTTTATTCTCTCTAAAATAATAATAATGGAGTTTGTATCTTTAGGAGGTTTACAAAACCTTAAATAGGCCAAAAACCCTACCTCAAGTAGGAAACAAAAATCCAAAAAATAACAAGGAAACAACTATAGAATCCAAAACAATGGAAGAAATCCAAAAATAATAAGGAAAAACACAAAACTGCCAAAATCAGGGTAGTATAGCGAGATTTTTTAAATCTAAAGATTCGATAGTCGGATAAAAAATTACAGCCCTTTTTATTCATCATTTTGTTCTAGTGTGATCAGACCTCTTCTTGGACGTAGGCCTATCCCACTGGTCCATAAATACATAAGTTAGGTCATCCACCTAATCTGTCTAGGGCAAATCTTCATCTAGTTATGACAAACTCACATTTGACTACTTAGAATCACCCGTTTTTGCAAGCTCGACTACATCATTGACACTAAAAAATAAGGAACAATTACTATGTGAACAATAACTTTTTAAGATTTTAATTGGAGTCTGTTTTTAAGTTTACAAGTTAGAGAAATATGTATAATCTGACTCAAAACATATTTAGCGTGAATTGTTTAAATCTTGTTATTCTGAAGCGCGATAACTATCTTGTTGTGCTTAAGAATAACAACATTTAGTAAATGTCGCGCTTTAGAAGCATGACAAGGTGAAAATATGCTGTTTTACTAATTTTTTTCAAATAATGTTATTTTGCTAAAACTTTTAATTTACTGTGCTATTTTTTTTTTAAAAAAAAAAAACTAAATGAAAGCAGTTGACAAGTCTTTTGGCCGACTTGTCTTTGGCTTGTGCAAGTGGCTGATTTCCATTATTGTTGGTGATCTTGATATGTTTGAATTCAACTTATTGAGATTATTTTTTTATTAATACAAGACTATTCTTTTCAAGGTTCATGTATTCAAAGTTTAAGTTTTTTCTTTCCTTTCTTATCTTTTAAATTTTATAAGCTTATTTTAACTATTTATTTCAAATACCACAGTCTTACCTTTGACGTTTAAAAAAGTTGAGTTTTCATATGTGATTTTTACCTAATTATATTATTTTTAAATATTTTTCTCAATAGTAATTTGATAAACTTCCTTTAAAGAAATTGTTTTCTTCCCTTGAAGGACAAAAGAAAGAAATCATGTATGAGAGAGAAACTTTGTTATAAATATCATACAATCTTTTAAAACAATTATTTTTCCTAGTGAAAATGACAAGGAATTGACCACTTGCCATAAAATCATGTCTCTTCCCAGAAAATGTGCTTCTTCTTATTAGCACGAGATAGACTTTAGATGCATGGAGTTAAAAGACATGACCTCAGCCGTCCCAAGCTCTCCTTCCTCCTCCGTCCCACTTTTCAAAAAATTCTAAAGACATGACCTCAGCCGTCCCAAGCTCTCCTTCCTCCTCCGTCCCACTTTTCAAAAAATTCTCTCATTCTTCTTAGCACGAGATATATGGAGTTAAAAAAACTTTATCTTATTTCAGCGGTCCTGACGAAAGGAAGAAAATGATGGTTGACGAGAGGTCAATTCTCTACTATTTTCCCGAGGACAATAATGTTTTTAAAAAGTTTGTGTATGGTATTAATAACAATTATCCCATACCTTTGTGTTCTGAAGACGTAGAGATGGTACAATTTTAATGGTTTGATTATTTATATACAATCAATTATCTAATAATTGAATTATATTATTATGATTTTATTTACATGTAAATAAAAATAGTAGCATATATCATATTTATGAAAAAATCTCTACCTGAATTTTGTTATAAATTTTATAACAATCTCGTAAAATCAAGTAGAATATGTGGATCAAAGACCTTGAACCCTATGAAAAGATAATCTACTTTAAGTTAACACCACAAAAAAAAAAAAAGACAAGTCTTTTTCGGAAGAAAAGAGAGGAATAAGAGGAATTCAAGTAAAGGAAAACAAGTAAATAAATTGCAAAAAGTTAGTAAATAGAAAAAAGGATAAATTGAAGAATTGAAATTGCATATATGAGGCTGATCACATTTCATAATAATAATTATGTGACCTTTTATATATTGGTACATAATTTGAATTCTATCTAAATATATAAATCAAATATATACACAAATGTTGGTATAAAGTAATAAGACCTTTTTGAGTCATAATACAAACTAAATTCATTCTCTATTGATATCGTATAAATCTTGAGCTAATATTATGACTTATAAGTAGTTTACATGTTGAGGACTTCCACTTTAAATAGAACTAAGCTTTCTAATTCTCCGTGCATGTTCAAATACTTATGGTTGATCATTTTTTATTAGGTGATCGTGGCTTCTAGTCACTTGGTTGAGTCGCTAATTGATTTCTCGAATCTCTTGGCCAATTACGACTCTTTCAATATGGTTGATTTCACCACACTCGATCAATTTCAGCTCTCTTCCTCTTTTTCTTGCAAATAGTCATCATTCTACATTTAACATTTAACAAGTAATAAGAACTTTTTTATTTTCCAAAGAAATGATTTTTTTTTACATATATATACTTAATTGATTTATCTAATCAACCAAATATGAAATGAAAAGTGACATTATTCAATTAAAACCATCGACCAAGTTTTAAAAGTACTTTAACTTTTAAGTTTGATGTTTAGGGTTTTTTTTTTTTTTTTGCATTTCAAATATAATAATTACCTCAATCCCATAATCAATTTCCAACTAGTCTCTTTCTTTATAAAATCTCTAACTTCTTTAGTGTAGAAATCATAAATTACATGTCATGACACAAACCTAAACCTTCCTTTCAATTCATTAGAGTAATGACTTCACCAATCTCACTTCTCTGCCATACCAAACTCATCCTTGCCTCAAACAATGCACCATCGTTCATGGTTGGAGAACCTTATATTTACT
>Ga0325411_1007529_pt1 | contig 11868 bp, 6 predicted proteins | sample PopdelMetagenome_13_FD_206181 | JGI IMG/M metagenome (GOLD analysis project Ga0325411, IMG submission 206181) | Populus deltoides microbial communities from Bellville, Georgia, United States - Xylem-PdIQD-R4 | ecosystem: Host-associated > Plants > Phyllosphere > Stem > Wood/Secondary xylem...
ACATACACACACACTATATATATATATAATATATATATATATATATATATATATATATATATATATATATATATATATATAGAAAATGTTGAGCATGTGATAGGAACAGGTGAAAGCGATGCAAAATCTTGAATCTTGATGCATTAATGTCTTGAGATTTTTATCAAGAGGTAAAATTTGTCTCTTGTAAAATAAATGATGAAGAGTCACCATAAACAATAGTGATTGCAAATTCAATATCTCTCCCTTCAATGGTCAACAGATTCCTTCAAAGAAGATAGATATCTACTCTTATCTTACCTGCTCCCCTCCTCTTTTCTTCTCATCCTCCAATATTATCTCTCCACACTCCACTAATCACACTTCTTCTTTAAGTGTGTGTGTGTGTGTTTAATGAATACAGACTATTCCTTTCATAAATATTATGCTTCTAGACCCATTGCTCTTGACATTAACAACCCTAAATTTTCCCTTCCTTGTTCGAGAGCTTTTGTTTTCCTATCACAATGGGTGTGTGTGCATTTTGCACTGAGAATTTTGAGGCATGCACATATATCTATTATTTTCTGTTTGGTCCCACAATATTAAAGACTGAATTATGTGTTAGAAGTTGATTGGGTGAATAGCTAGAACGTCTACATATAATTTCAAATGATCCATAATGCGGTCATGAGATTGTGAAGATTCATGAAGCACTATCTTCAGCCACTTCAACCCAAATATTCAATCATATCTTAGTTGATTAGCTGATACGGTTGCTAGAGGGCTAGCTGTTGTTTTCAAGTGGCTACTGTTATATTTTTTCTTCTTTTTATTTTTTGTCCCAGCCAATACTGTTATATTCACGTTACATCTGCAAAGCATCATCTAATCTTTGAGAAAATCTTAAATAATAATCAATTTCTCAGCTTAATCTACAATCAAATTCAAAATTTTCAACTAACCACTCAAGAAACCGAAAGGTACAACTCGACTATTTAAATTATTTGATAAACTTTGTGTTAATTTTTAACTATAAAGTTTTTTTTATTATGATTCTGACACTTGTTGCGAATACATGTATGGAGTAAATAGATAAAGTCTCGAATCTCAATAATCAAGGAAGTATTTTTAAGTTTATATTGGACAGATGATCCAGAATCAAACCCATTCATGTAATTTTGTTTTACAATTGCAAATTTTTTTATGATTTTTTAAAATGTGTTTTGAGAAAATCTTTTGATTACATACAAAAAACAATATCAATATCATAAGAAGCAAAACCATTTACCAGCTTGACCGACAGCAAAACCTACCAACTATACATAATTACCCTAGACATTTTGCCTCTTCTTTTCATCAAATTCTATGCCCTATGGTCAGAAATGCTAGAAACCTATCTCCCACTAATGTACAAATCTCCAATTATAAGGAGAGACTAGTGGTAGGGCATTGCGTGAACTACATGTCTTTTGTCCTGACCCTCCATTGAAAATGGTTTTTTTCCTAGTATGTGGTGAATTAAAAACTGGGGCCAACTTGGATTCATATCTAATTGATGACTGTGTGCTGTACATTCATTATTCATTCATGAGACTTGTTCGATGGGCAACTATCACCAGCACACCAAACCATGTGACCAAAGCTTGAATGCTCCGTCACCTATGATCTAAAGTTTAGGTTGACGAGCTGAATTATCTACCCATTTAGGCTTATAATCTACACAAGATCTTGGGAGCAACATCTAGAGGATTCATTCCCTTGAATGCACTAGACTAGTCATCTCGGTTTGCTTTTGAGAAGAGAATAGTGTGCGAATCAAAACTTTATCCAAATCACGAATGCTGTTCAGCAATTTGCATGCTTCATTCTGTTGTCCACAAGCAAATATCCCTTTATCATTGTCACTACAAACCAAGTCTTATGGGACCCAAAGAGAATTGGCCACCACAAAGCTGGCCCCATTCAAATTGTGTGTTCAATGAAGAGAATGCAAATTGCAAACCCATTAGAGGACAAGACTTGGGCACAGTGTCATCTCGGGGCTGCAGGCCTAAACGAGTTCTGCATCGTTATCTCATTGCTATTTTTTCTCTAGGATAGTATAGAGATTCAGTAAAGAAGCTGTGGTCAACTTGGTAATGGATATAGAAAAAATCTTAGTAACTATTTGGGGTGTAAATAGAAAGGACCACTTCTTTGGCTGCCTCTTTTCTTGATATGGTGACGTCCAAAGTGGGACCACTTTTTTTTTTTTTTAGCTGGATTTCTTGCTAGTAATATAACTGCAAAGGCAGCCCACAAGCGTACAAATATGCAGGATGTCTGGGTATCCAAAGTAGAGACTTGAATGAATGTCGCCATCTAAACCCCACTAGTGTTGCACATCAAAATTTGCAGTGTGGTTTTGGCTGTTTCCTCTCTCTCTCTCTCTCTCTCTCTCTCTAGAACGCATGTACAAACATGTACTCACTTATCTGCCGACAAATAAGAACTGGAGTATAGGAAGAATACAAAAACTTAACTGGAAAAGTATGGGCAAGCGGCAAGCGGCAAGCACCAACACCACCGTGAGAAGTGAGAACTTGAGCTATGGTATGCAGTTGTGCGGAGCCACACCCTGCAGATCAGCACCACCGAAAGAGTGCTGCAAAGTTTTTGAGGGGTTTAGAGACTGCCATGCAGAGTTCATGTGCCCTCTTTTGAATTCAAAATCTAAGAGTTCTTGCTACACGGCCATAAAATAGCATACCAACAAAAAATCCCAACATTCCAGTACACATACCCGAAACCAAGAACCTGAATTCGCACTGCAAGAGAATAAAATGATCCACCAGATATCCCTGCATCTGTAATTGGACATGGATAACAGTTGTTGAAAGCATTATGCATCTTACAGAAAAGGCAAAAAAAGCATATTGATAACGAGATCATTTCAATTTATTTTTCTTTATTCTATTTTTTCTTTTTCTTTGAAGAACAAATAATGTTACACAGCACAGAAAGAACCTTTCCACACAAATCGTTGGTATTTGGACATCAATTTACAACATGTACATGAGAATTAGAAGGGCAGAAGCCTGGCATTTACAACGGCAGTAATATATCTGCCAAGATTATCTCACTACTCGTATCAATCTGTCAGTAGCATTCCATTGTTGAAAAGGCAATTATTGCCACATTTATCAATTAGCTTCTAACCACCCCCCATTAGGCTGACTTTTTCAGAACAAATTGAACTGTAAGGAATGGCAGCTTGAACCAAGCAGAACTTGAAAACAGGAAAACCGACATCAACCTGTCAGCAAAATAAAAAGAAAACTTCATCAGGATGGGGTATGAGCTGATTATAGCACAGCCCGTGCTGACAGAAGAAACAACTTTATCATTGAAGTTAAGTGCAAAAAGTTTGAGAATCCAATCAAAACTAAATATAATGTAGATTGTGAATAACGTCAAAATATAATTCAGGAGAAGCATGAAATTGAGAAGCAAGAAATTGTACACACACAATTCAGCAAACGCTTCCTAATTTTTAGTGTTCATGTTAATTTTTCATGATATAGAAGAAAAACTTTTACATGACTTCCAGATTCATACCTTCTTCGGAGAAAGAAAAAACACATCCAAGCATGTCGTCGTTGTCACCATCTTCCTCGGATTTATCTACATCACAAGGACTGCTGTTGTTGTCCACAAAAGTAAGAACTTCAGTTGATTCTTGACATTCTTTCAAGTCTGAAGCTTTACAGTAACCCTCTTGGAAAAAATGCTCAAAATCTAGGGAATCGTTTGCTGGTCCCTCATCTATAATGTTCATACTCAAATCAGAACGATTGGAACTTATGTTTGAAGCTTCACTGGTGACACCACTTTCTGATGACTGAACTTCTTTTGCAATCAATCTTTCAGCAGTAAGTGGACCATTTGTTAAAGATGTTACATTGCTACTGATAAAATTACTGTTCTCGGCAGAAGTAGCACACATTTGAGTTTGTTTGAATGAAATCGAACCACTATCTTTGTTAGTAGAGCTTTCATACAGAATAGGTGATGCCAACAAAGAAATCCCTCCTTCACCAGCATTAGAATTAACAGCTTGCATCATCGGGGGATAAAATTTTGTTGATGATCCTGGTGAACATGTAAAAAGAGTGAAACAAGTCATTATTTCTAAAATTCATAAAACATTGACTTTGAAAAGTGTTATACCGCCATCTGAATTTGGAACAGAACCAGGTGAGACAATCTCAGAGTGGGAAATAACAGCATCTTCAGACTCTTTGACTCCACGAGATCCAGAAGATAAGGTCGAGTATCTTACGCCACCTTGAGCCCTGCACAAAACAAAAGGTTGAGTCACATCTGAGATGAACATGGTTGACAAGAAAATTTTGGACATGTTATTTAGATGGATATTCTACACTATTCAGCCATTTCCTACTACAAAATGGATGAAAATCTTAGACGAGTAAAACAAACTCTGAACAAAATGGATGAAAATATTTTGCTAAATCTCCCATGCATTAAGAAGCATAAATCATTTGTTGTGTGTCTACCTGTTTTTCAATTCTTTATTTGAAAAAAAAAATTAACATTCTAAAGTGTTCTTCATTTAATGCTTCCATTCTTCTGAAGATTGCAAAAAAATATATATATATATGGCAACGAGCATTGCAGTGGATGTGAAAAATAGACAAAATTAAGAAGCACAAAATGGAATATCTGACAGGGATCCCAGCAGGAAATATGAGCTAAAGCAATAAGCCCTATAAGAGTGTCAGGAGTAAGAAAATTTTGCTTTCGCTCCATGATATCAATATTCAGCAAAGAACAAGCCTTGCATCTTTTTTTGACTCTTGCACAATTAGCAAGCTCAATAAGATAGAATTTGCAAACAGCTTCGAACTTACCATTACTATAAAAGAAAAGGTTCTAGAAACAAGTGGGGTGTAAAGCACTCTTAAAATAAAACGAACAAAACACCTGAATATGGAAAAAATGAACGAGGTAACCTCACTAACAATTATTACCCAGTTGCCATATCTACAACGCTGAAAAACTTGTGAATTACCGTTCACTCCATTCAGAGGTCCTGTGAAAATGGTCAAAAACAGGCAGTAGGTCCCTCCGCCTAATCTCAACCTCATGAACAGGAACCTTCTCCAGTTCAATCTCTTGACCAGTTTGATCTTCAATGATGTTCTCTTCATTAGGCCCCAGATGACTCATTGCATAGAAATACATCTGTGACAAAGGGAACAGAAAATAAGCAAAGTTGAAACATGATAAGCAGAAGCGCTGCATAATGATTTTCTGAAAAACACCTTAGATTTCTGCCAGAGTGGAATTCTCCAAGAGCTCATCTGCACCTCTGCATTGGAGAGATACAAATGAGATGGTTCATGAGACTTCACCAACTGTGAATGCCCAATACCATCATCTTCACCATCAGACATGTACATGACCGTCTCTTTAGTTTCTTGTCCCCTACGAGTGATTCCAGAAATGCATTCCTCTCTTTCTGGCCAATCTGCTCTTCGGCAAACATCCCACCATTGAACAGATTCAACATTAACTCGTAATTCCTCATCTTGCATCTGCACTGAAGATGCTGGCCCATTTCTTGAAGCAATGTCACTTGGCTCTCCCCCCACTGATGAAAAAAGTTTATATTGAACTACATGACCACAAGGAGTGTAAACCATCAGGTGATCCAAAGAGTTAACTTTTCTCAGGTGAGCAGGTTGCGAATCTTGGGGCACACAACTATGGAAAACAGCAGCTATGGCACCAGATGGAATTGATGCCTTTCCTGATCCAGAAGATGCAGCATTGCTAACTGTGTTGAGCCATCCAGAGTTGTTATTTTTTATTCTGCTAACCACAGAAAGGGTAACAGGCGATGGCGGTGATGAAGACAAAGAATGCTGGTTTAACAGGAAAGATGGAGTGGACCACCATGGTAAGGATACAACAGGCAAAAGAGCTGGCCCATCAACATCGGAATTATGTATTTGAAGAACATTCTCACCGCCAAAAGGGGAAAGCACAAAAATATGGCAAGTTCCCCTGGACGAAACAATGGCAATCCACTGACTGTAATGACTAAAGCAAATGTCTTGTATAACCTGTATGATAAACGCAAAGGAATACATCTCCGTAAAAATAGAAGAAAAAAATAATGTTGGGGAGACGGAGGAAACAGAAACATACAGCTGGGGTAATGCCCCGATGGAGCTTGTAAAGGTGCACATGAGAAGAGCTCCAATCATAACTCTTAGCACCTGGTCCACTTTGAGAGCAGGATGGCATAATCCGAAAAATATTTATATTGTTCCCATGAATAGAGGCAGTGACCAGAAGTGTACCACTTGGATCAAAACATAGAGCAGAAATTGGACTAGTATGAGCTCTAAATTGTGATATCACAGCTCTGGAAACAAAATCTTTCACAACAACCTGCAATAGAACACTTGATTAAGAGAGAAAATATTTGAGTTACACTTGAATACTGACAGATGCTTTCCGTCACATGCCTCCAGTACTTAGTATGTCTAAAAATTACAAAGCCACACCTGTACAATAGAAATAAATGCAAAATAGAACTTAAGCCAATAATTTCATCGGAAGAATGAAACATATAATCCAGGACATGAAAACTAGTTTTTAATTTCCAGTCACATGATAGCATAATATAATTGAAATTCCAGTTCTCAGCTTGTCAAAAACTAACCATTCCAGCAGTATCTGAATCTGCTGAATGTGTTGCACTGCGACCTACTTTCCAGCTTGAATTTGAAGATACGGGAGAACTAGAACCATCAGGCATAAGATCATGACAGTATCTAGACAGCGTCTTGTAGCCCATGTCTCCCAAATTTATTAAACCAGTAGCTAATTGCTTACTAGATTCCATGGCATACCGAGCTACCAGACTCCCACTGCCTGGTGAACTTGATGGACTGACACCCAGAGGAGGAGTAAGACTTTGCGGACTCAAGCGGCCTGTATTTAACACCAGCGGGTTGTCAGAAGCATAAGCCAACCACCTAGAACCCACAGCCATTGGACCGTATCCAATATTAACCCCACCCATTCCTTGACCTCCTAACTGAGGGACAGGATAAGTGAGAACACTGAATTTGTTCTCAAAAGTGAGAGCATCAAAGCAGTATATCTGCCAGCACAATGAGAAAAAAAAAGACATTAAGAGAGTTTCAATCACTTAACTCCATTAATTAACCAAACCACAATAAATTTACATAATCTTCTATTAGGGGATGATAAAAGCTTCCACCAATGAATGTCTTCAATTAACTAGTAATGAAGATTATGAGATGATAAAAGCTCCCTCCAATAAATGTCTTCAAGTAACGAGTAATTGCAACCATCCCATATCATTACTCTTGGTTTTCAAACGAACTGGTGAAACTCCACGAAAACTAGCAGCATATACAAATACACTAGAAGTTACTGTGAAAAGCATCTTAGGTAAAACTAGTGCTTACTTGTGTTGCAAGACCCACAGCAACTACACGTGGACTGCATCTGACCATATACACAGTTGAACGGAATCTCAGAACATGAACGTAATTATGAGATCTCAGCGAGTAAAACCGAACAATAGTTGGAGAGATGGCAACATTTCCCATGTGAGACTCATTAAAGCCATCTCTCCCACTGAGCACTAGGCCTGAGCTCTTTGATTCATCACATGCAACAACCAAGAGCAAAGGATGTGATGCTCTATACCCCTCTCCTTTGCAACCCTCAGACTTTGCAGGAAGGGGCTGCATCTGTAAAAATGTAACCGAATCATCATGTCTCGAGACAAGTTCAGTGACATTAGAGGCATCTTCAACATCAATGACTTGAAAGCCATTGGAGTACCCAAGTAAGAGGACGTTCTTAAAAGAACCAGGTCCAAGCTCTAGTTTGTCAAATGAAGCCCAAAGCACCTGTTTCACCAAACCATGGAAACCAAGCCACTAAACATAAGCTTAACAATGGAAATGCAAAACACAGAAAACATAACAAAAGGAAAACAAAATTGCAAGACAATAAACAGATTCTCATTGACATAGCATCTCTTTAAAATTGCTGGAACAATAGATTAGCATCATTACACGTCGAAAAAACATTTAAAATATCACAACCTAGTGATATAGTGTTCTTTCTCTACCTCTCAACACAATTTTTAAACATCTACATTCTATAAGCAACCTGGTCATCAGAGCCCTCCCATTCAACCCCGTGTCACTTAATTCCATGACAATTTACTGAGATCGCCAGCTAAGCTAACAAGCAAGCACCAGCAAATCCACTCGCCAATTAGTAAACAACGCGACCTATCGACTTTTCTAATAAAACCCGGCAATTACAGTAATGCCAAGCAAATTAAATCTATTGACCTCAAAAAATAATAATAAAATCTTAAATTGCCCAAATAATTCATCAGTAAACCGTCAGGCTACTTCAAAAAAAAAACAATTAATTTTTTTTAAAAAAATAAATTATAGTGTCTGTTTGGTTAATAGCTGAAAACCTATGCTACAATCATTATTTATTCAACTTTTTTTTTAGCAACGAACAAACAGTAACATTAAAAAATAATCAAAAAAACATAAATCATCATAAAATACTAATTCACCTCGTTAAATAAAATAAACTGAAAATCCAAGGAAAAAAAAAAGGATGGAACTGAACCTGGTCTTTGCGGTCCTGGTGGTCACCGGCGATAGAAGCAGCAACAGAAGCGCTGGCAGACCGGACACCGGAAGAAGCGGTTTTAATGCAAGAAGAAATGAACTTCAAAGAATTAGGAATAAACCGATTGTTTTTGTTGTTATTATTGCTGCTGCTATTATTTTCTCCCTTGTTGCTATTATTCTTCATAATAATCAACAGATACAAAAAATTACTAGCTCCGAAAGTCACCGGCTACAGGCGATCGATCATAGAAGGTGAAATTGAGTTTAATTATTTTCCGGTGAAGAGAAATTGAGAGAGATAGGCTGTGTTTGGTGGATTTTTTTTTTTTATGAGTTTTGACTTTAGAGAGAGAAAGACAGATATAACGAGAGGGAGAGGGAGAGGGAGAGGGAGAGGGACGGTTTTTTGAGTTCTTTGCTTTGGCTTCGCTTTTGCTATTTTCCTTTTTTTTTTTTTACTTGTTCTTGATCGAGATGGAAATGTGCGCGCGTGCGTGAAAGCTCTGTTTGTGAGCGCGTGTGGTTGTTTTTTATATTTGTTTTGGAAGTGATGGTTAATTTGAAGTGGAAATAATGCTATGGGAAATTTGAACGGTGTCCTCGGAGTTCAACGAAATTACAAAATAGAACATTTTTTCCTCACTTTTTTTGGCTTAGAAAATTGATAATCAATTTGGATCCAAGTAATATGCTATTTAATGTGAGGGGGTGTGAAAAATTATATTGGAATCTTGAGAGATTAATATATCTAAAATTTTGAAAATTATTTATATTATCCATATAATCCAATTTTAAATAATAAATATATAGAATAATTAATTCGATAAGTCATTGCATTTTCTTTCTTTCTTGTAAAGGATAAGCACATTTAATCCCCGCAATTCCTTTCTTGTGGGACTTAAACTTCTTCCTCGACTATGTGTATGGTGCTTGGAAGATGAAGGATTTTGCAATTAATTTTGATTTTTTCCTCCTTTATATTGACTGACATGGACAACTTATAACATAATGGTGATGGTATATCATAATTAATTTCACCTCAAATTATTTTATTAAGTTAATGGGAACTAGAATTATGATACATGGTGCTGAAAAGGAAAAAAGATGTGCAAAATAAATCACAACCAATCATTGGTGGGATCCATTTAATTGGCTGATCAAATACATACTTTTTTTTAGTTCATTCCATTACTTTTATCTTTAATTGACTGGGTTACTGGGTATTGATAGGATAGTTTGGATTAAACTTTTTTAAAAAAATAAAATAATATTATTTTAATAAAATAAAACAAAAATTAATGAATTACAGCTAGATTTATTGCTCGAATCACACCGGGTTGATTGTTGGCATTAATAATTTGTAAGAACTACAACGGCTAAAAAGGAATAATAAAAACTATGAGGGGGGATTTGAAAATATAAAAAGCGTAAGAAATAAGAGACGTGGGTAAAAGTAGATGGCATAGGAGAAGACATTTGATTACGTTACGACAACAGGACGAAAGAATATCTTCAAACAAAGATTCCGAATAACCAGAAAGTAAATTAAAAATTTTATTATTATTATTCTTATTTATTGGTGTTGTTATTATTATTATTATTATTTAAAAAATAAATATTTATTATTTAATTAAAAAATAAATAAATAAAACAGAGAGATTGTTTGTAATATGTAATTAGGATTTTGTTCACCGTGAATTTTGCAAACAAACATGGACTAATTTAAAAAATCAAGAAAAAGATTAATTAAAAAAAAGGAAAGGGAATAATGCTAGAGAGACATGTGCATGTCCACTTTCTCAAGCTACCCTCTTATCTGTAGGAGTATATTTTTATTTAATGTCTGCAATATAACAGGTTAGATAAGGGTGTAATTCAATGATTGGTGGTGGTGTATGGTGTCATTGAACTGGGGAAGGGAAAATTGATATGGAATTTCATTAAAGGATTTAATTGCTTAAAATGAGATTTAAAAAAAAAAATTGATTCTGGGAAGGGGAAATTGATATGGGAATTCATTAAAGGGTTTAATTGCTTAAAATAGGAATGAAATGAGTTTCTTTAAAAAAAAAAGGTTGAATTTGGGAAGGGAAAATTGATACGGGATTTCATTAAAGGATTTGATTGCTAAAAATAAGTATGAAATGAGATTTTTTTTAAAAAATGAATTTGGGAAGGGGAAATTGATATGGAATTTCATTAAAGGATTTAATTGCTTAAAAGAGGTATGAAATGAGATTTTTTTTTTAAAAAAAAAAATTGAATTTGGGAAGGGAAAACTGATGTGGAATTTCACGAAAGGATTTAATTTAACTGCTTAAAATAGGCAGGAAAGGAGATTCGGGTGGAAAATGGAAAAAAGAAAGGGAGATTTTGTTTTCCTATTCTGGAAAATAAAAAAGGCTTCAATAATCCATACTCAAAAAAAAAAAAAACTTAATTGGAATTGTGTGTCATTTAAGGTAATTGACCATTAGTTTTTGTTTCCCCTTTAATTAAGTGATAAATGTTCCTCAAGATAAATCAGAAAAAATATTATACCTCTCAAAATAAAAGTATCATATTATACATTTAATTAAAGTTTATATTATTTTTTTAATATATATTTTTAGATACAAATATTTAAAACTTAAAATTTGTACTTGTATTGTATCGTGCTAAAACTTTAATTTTAATAAAAGAAAATGGAAAATAAAAATATTGATAAATATTTTTTTCTTAAAATTTCAAGACTATATAAAAAATCATTTTAATCTAAGAATTTAAATTTTTTTATTTAGATAGAAATTTTTCAGGTTTAAAATGAAAGTTTCCTTCTTTAAATTCCAATTTAGGTGAATTCTATTTCAAAAACACATATCAATATTATTGTATAGTGGTTGTTACAATGTGTCATGCTGATGAATATCATGCTATAAAAAAAATAATGCGTGGCAAGTAATAATTATGATATACTTATGAGTATTTATAACAACTAAATGGTATTTTATTAGATTTTATTGCTGTGTTTTTTAGATAAATAATGATTAACAATATTTTATTAAATAAATTTAATTCAACAAAATTAATGGGACCATAGAGTTTATTAAAAGAAGTGAATAAGAAAACACATGCATTGGACCACTCGATAATTTTGAGGATAAATGCAGTGGAAGACATAAACCACAGTCCTAGG
>Ga0325411_1007531_pt1 | contig 11866 bp, 6 predicted proteins | sample PopdelMetagenome_13_FD_206181 | JGI IMG/M metagenome (GOLD analysis project Ga0325411, IMG submission 206181) | Populus deltoides microbial communities from Bellville, Georgia, United States - Xylem-PdIQD-R4 | ecosystem: Host-associated > Plants > Phyllosphere > Stem > Wood/Secondary xylem...
AATATCAACCAATCATTTTCAGCTTATAAGCGAATCCATATAATAAATAGGTTGAGAAGAAGAAAGAAGATACAGTAGCAAGGATTATACGAGTCATGACTTGAGTTCAAAATGCAGGACCCCATAGAAAGAAACCACCATGTTACAATGACATTACCATATTTTTTCTAAGCAGAGAACAAACAAGGAAATATAATTTTTTTAACCTGAACTTGGCAGTCATGGAACATGAGCCTAAGAAAAGCAGCTGGTGCTGTAACATCCACCAAGAAAATGCCTAGCATTTCTTGCCTAACTATAGTTTCCACATTTAGACACGAAGATCTGTAGTCATCATATGTAAGCTGGGATTGGCCAACACCAACTCTGATCGCTAACACTACCACCACTAACATAAAATCAGAGAAACATTTCCCATCTTCTCAACTCTGTTTCCCTCCCCAATAAGCTAATGAAGTAGTGGTGTGAGATGTGAACTTATATAGTTGCAGGGAAGACTAAATAGTAGTGGTATCTAGCCAAATTGGCCTTGTTTTGACAAGTGAAATATGAACTAGGCAAGCCAGCCATGCCATTGCTTAATTTGGGCCCTTGCCTAGCTTCAGACAAACTTATCTTTCTGTTCATAAATAACCGTGTTGCACAATACGATCTTTCTTCCTTTCTTGTTTGCTATCCTATCTGCAACTTTTCTCATCATTTACTTTTTTCAGCTAATTAGTTAGCTGGTTGTGTCCTTGTTAATGCACACTAGAGAGAGCAAGAGGACCTGATGCTGGCCAGACTGATAAATGGCCTAATTAAAACCATCTCTCCTTTTTTTGGGTACTGGGGAGAGGCTCGAACGTGAGACTTTTTACAAGAATGGAGATATGAGTAAAAGTTGAGCTACAATTTCTTGAAAAATGCTTCCATTGTGAAGTCCTAGTCAATTGAATCAAAAGTCCTGACATCCACTTATTTGCCTGCTCACTTAATGAAGGTCTACAAATTAGTTGTCTGGTGGAAGATCAATGAAGAATGCAGGTGTCTTATATCCACGAATTCCTGTCACATTTTATACTAGCATCTGCCATAACCGAAGTCAACAAAATTGCTTTAAATGCTAGAGTACGATGCAGCGTGTAGTTGTTATATTGCCACGCAGGAGAGCCAAAGGTAACCTAAGCACAAGACGTTTAACAGATTGCAGAGGAAAGAATTGGATAGCATAATTGAGTAAGTTAAAAAATGAATTAACTAGGATCAAAACTCAGATTCGAAATGGTTGTGCTTCAACGTGCTACATTGGATTTCCTCAGAATTACCTAATCTATTCGAAGTTTTGATTAACCTGAGACCTCATGAGGCCTTCTCTCCATCCTCTCTCGCGAGCCCTAAACTCCCATTTTGCACTAAGTTTCCTTTGTTCTTGTAATACTTCTTCAGCTCTTTCTCTTGCCGCTTCGCAGGTATCCATTCCAAAATTGCATTTCTCTGCCTCTTTCTGGTACTGAGATGTCATTCTCTTAGCCTCCAACAGCGCCACGTCTGCACGCTGCTGTTTTTTCTGAGCCTCTTCTTCATTTAACCTCAGTTCCTCTGACAACATATCTGTAAAACTTTTCTCTATCTCATGGCTTACTTCAGGATCATGCTTCATACAATCTAAAAGATTAGAAAGACAATAACAGAAAATGTCAAAGGTCAAGAAATGGTATAACCCACTGTAGATAATAACATTCATAGAAATGGTGAAAAAAGCAGAATCACATCAATTTTCTTTCCTTGCATCCCGAAAACGTTAGAACTAGCATTTTTCAGAATTACCAAGTATTATTGTGTGCACTAGACATGTCGACATTGACATCCTAACAGGTCTTCGATGTCTGAAGCTGACGAAACACTAATTCTTCTGTAGAAAAGCAAGGCTCTTCATTTTTCTTCCTTGCAAGATTTAATGTTGTTCTATTCTATAGGGACTAGGGAGCAGGCAGCCATGTGACCTCTAAACAGGCAGCCATGAGAGTAGATAACCAATGTTATGACTTGAAAGTATCCTGGATAAAGCTATTCATGTGTACAAGTACCAAATATCAGCCAATGAGCTATAACTCTTGGCTGGAATTAGTGTCCCCCTCCCCCCCACGAGATCTCGAGTTTGAACCTCTCCTTTGTAACGAAAGAAAAAAAAAAGGTACCATTTATCAGTTCTAGTTTGTTCCTTAACAGCCTTTTCATTTTCTTCTGATACTTTACAGGTAATAACCTTAAATCTAGACTGCTAAAGCATCCCTAAATACACATCATTCGTCAAAATACAAACAGAATTTAAATTTCAGCAATACCGTGAAAATTGATTTTCATAAAATTCTGGCTCATTATATCTTAGAAATCCCTTTCCACATGGCCTATGGGGAAGATAAACTAACCTGTAAAGGAGCTGTTGCTCAATCCTGAAACGAAACAGACAAGAAAATCATCATGAAAAGCAACAGTAGAGTTGGTAGTTAGCCAGTACAGGCATCACTTAATACAACAATATCCACAACATCAAGAACAAATCCTCCAGGATAATCAGAGCAAACTAGAAAAAATACGTCAAACAAGCAGGTCATGGTCATCATCTAAAAGAAAATTAAACTTTTTCCTTGACAAGGAACTGGGATTTTAACAGGGATATGTAAGAAATTTCGAACAAACTCCAGATTCATGTTTTGAAATTGTTTCAGCATTTTCACAGCTATAACAACTGAGTAACCTCCAAGTAATTGAATTGTACCATCAGATCAGACAAACTTAACCCACTAAAGCCATCTACAACCCCTAGTAATCAACATTTCCACATATAGTAGAAAACTAAAACCATATTCTTCTCCCAATTGAAAAAAAACTACAAAAATCAGTGATCCACAATAAACACACATAAATTAGCAAATTTTATGCCTAGAATCACACAATCAATCAACTTTTAGTAGTAAATTCAATGCCCCGTCAATGCATTTTGGACCCTTTTATCACCCCTTGAAAATCCAACCACAAAAACATAAGAAAATCTTGCACACATACAAGATTCATCAATTAAAAACCAAAACAAACTCAAACCAAAAAGGGAACACAATCAAACAACATGCAAATCCATGCATGTATATTTACATACCTTCAGGGAGGGTAAGGAGGGGTTGAGAAGAGCAATCACAGGAGCAAGGATGGCAACGAGGGGTAGAAGAACGAATCTTGGCCGTTAAAAATTCAGAAAGATGCCAATACAAAGGTTGGCCAACAATGTAGCCAACGAGGAAAAATCCCATGATAACCATCACCACCTTTATGGCCGCCTTTAGCTTAGGGCCTCTGCGCCTGTTGTTGTAGTAGTATTCATTCATCATTCGTTCTTTCTTACTTGGGCCAAAAAAAAAAGTGTAAAAGATTTAGATTTGAGGCAGTGAAAAGATATGCTAAGCTATGTAATGCTTATCATCTGGTAACTGCTTTCTGTTCTATGATGATGATGATCAAGTGTTTATTTTTATTTTTTCTTAATTATCTGAATTTTGGAATATATTTCCTTTAATTTCTCTCACTGAAATGGTAAATTCTCCTGGAAATACGGTATTGGCGCCAAGCAAGGAACTTTAGACGTGGTGTCCTTTCTGATCGGTGGTGTTTATCACTTTTGTAGTTTTTGAGGGATTTAAAAAATGAGTAGTTAACATTAAGCTGTTTGGTAGTATGGTGAGTTGCAAATGAAAGTTGAAACTTCTTTCCGTCCACTGTTTTCAAATCCGAACCATCCAACCGGGGGCTGACTCGTGACTCAGGGTTTAAGGTCAGATTAATTTTCAATAAAAAGAGGGCAAGGATTAATATGGTATAACCAGATCTCGGGTACTCCTGACCTAGTTAGCTAAGAAAAAACCAAATCAAAACCCTTAATTTTTTTTAAAAATAATATATTTTACAAAAAATATAATCTTTATTTTTTATAAAATTTAAAAAAAATATATTAATCTGGTTAACCCAGATCACCTCACCTTACCCACGACTCAAGATTTGCTAAATACCCCAAGTCCGGATTAAAAATCATAATTTTATCAAAAATATTTAGTTAACCAACAAATACCAACAAGTCCACTAAAAACTTTATTAAAAATTTGATTACAAAAACAACAATAATTTGTATCTCTTTCTTAAATATACATCGTCGAACACTGCGGAGGTTACAAGGAGAGTTTTTGTTAAAAGTGAAAAACCTAGAGTTATTGTTCGTGTCAGTTATGGTTCTACCAAGAAGTTCTGGTTAGTTATACACATGCTGGGAGAAAACTGGTTAGAATAATTTCATGAAGCTGGCTGGTTTTGAAGGTTCTCCAACCCAGCTTTTTAGCATAATTTTCAACAGGTAAACTTCCCTTCAGAATAGTTGTGATCATCAATAGGCACAACATTTATTCAATGAAGCACAACTTTGTGTTAACAAGGTTTCTGGCATTTTGTCATCACCTATAGAATATCTTCAGCAATGATACTACTGAGTTCTAAAATTCTTTCGGTAATGAACAAACTTAACCTGGTAAATCCATTCCACAAACAAAATGCATGTAAAGAATCATGGTCGAACTTTGAACTTTGCGAGAACTGTTTGTATAGCCATTTTGCAAGTTGATCAACATACTGAACAAGCAACTGATGAGTATCATTCAGCTGTTGAATCTACATAAAGCAGCGTGATTCACACTTATAGGACATTAAAATAGATTTGTCTAAGCTTTCTTGTAATCAATGCATCAAAGGTCAACGATAGATGCCATTAATTTGCCACGTGAATATGATTGAACAAACAAGGAAGCAAATGGCACCCTGTGTTCATTTCTTTTTCGGATACTCCCTAGGCCCAAATATGGTAGAACCAATTCTCACATTCGTACTCCCCATTTCAATCTGCAAAACAAGTTTTAGCTATTAGTTGGATAATCTTTAGACAGGATGTGTTATAATGAATCAAGGGGTGCAATTTCCACATCATTGATGATAAAAACAAAAATTATTGCTACAAGCCAGTATCACTCACAGCTTGCTCAAAGTCATTAGACATTCCCATTGAGAGCTCGCATTGCTCTTCTGGTATACCAAGGGCCTTGCAAACCTCGCTTCTGCAGTTTGCCAATGCCTGATAATACAACAAGGTTTGATATCAGAAAATCTAAAGCACACACAATGCTGTGAAAAAGTAAGTGGAAAAAAGTAGGGAACCTAAAAGTGAACAAAATATGCTACCACCTTGAAGTTTTCTGGGGTTGAGGTATAGTCAAGCATTCCTATTGTCATTAGGCCACAAAACTGAAGGTTTGTGCAACTCTGAATAACATGTTTTGCAAGTTCCACACAACCTGAGGGCTCAACACCAGATTTTGCTGCAACAATACAACTTATATAAAACAACAGCCAAAAACAGTAGATCATTATCAACTGCTCTTACGAGATCCTTAAACTAGTAGAATTCTACAACAAAACAGGATATGGCAGTTGAAAGAAACTCAAGCCAAATAAGAGCAAATTGTTGTAAATCATACAATCAAAAATTGCCCCAAGAACAAACTGGCTCCCAACCATGACTGGAACGACAAGGAGACTGTTCAGCAGGTAACAGTTTTTTAGCAGAACCAGATTCCAGAGGAGGTATCCGGCTGCATGCTAAAAAAGCTACAGAGGATATTTAAGGTGACAAATTTTCATATACTAGACAACCTGTTTTAAAAGGGACTCCTAAATAATATTATAGATGCATAGCTCAGAGGCAGTAGCATGAGAAGCAGCATCAGAACCTGAAAGCCACTCAAAAGTAGAACAGAAAGCAGCATCAGAACCTAAATGCCACTCAACCTACAATGTTAAGGTTTAAACACCAAGTGCAAATAACTCCTGGCTACTTTCTCGACATCGGAACAAAGTTATGAACTTTTCTTTTAAATTCAAAATCCTAGGTCATTTCATATAGAAGCCATGCTCTAAACCAAACAAAATGAAACTACGACTTTTTTCATGAGTCCACAATGAAGACAAAATTAAGGTAAAATTATGCACTTATAGAAGCTAAAGAAAAGCCATTGAATTATGAACACACTACTCAAACCTCCAAGAGGAGCAAGCATACGCTAGTCAATATCATGTTATCTAAACACAAAATATAGAACATAACTAATTAAGACATGTAATGGTGCTGCCTTGGAACTAATGTCAAATAAAATTACTTAGTTATCCCAAGTCAGCAATATTAATTAAGGCCATCAGCAATAAACCTACATATTTAATTCACTCACATTCTTCACCACTGGTATTCACTTGGACTAAGACCTTCAGGGGCTTCCTTCCCAAGTTCCCAACTGCTCGATCAAGATGGTTGGCAATCTGCAAATAACATAAATTAAGCTTTCATAAATTCATAACAGAACATATAAACTAACAAGCTTGAATTGGAAAGGTCCTCAAGCAGAGCTTCATAAATCAATAAAATGCAAGTGTTCATAAAAAAAAAGTCATTACCTTTTCATCATCCACACTCTCTACCATATCAAGGTTTGGTACACTAGCTGCACAACACACAATCACCCATAAGAAAACACAATAAAACACCACAAACCCAGAATTTCAAGACCAACAAAGACAACAAATGAACCATACCCAGTAAAGGTTTCACTTTATTACTCTGCAAATTCCCAATGAAATGCCACTCTATATCCTCTGGCAACTGCATTATTTAATCACCAGATTCAACCAAGAAAATTCCACATCTTTAATCAATCATCATTACCATAATCATTATTTAACACAAATTAATACAAAAAGATTCAAACTTTAAGAACCTGGGGTGCCTTTTCTATGAATTCTTGAGCATAGTTTTCACCAAAACAACGGTGACCCACATCGTATAGCTGTTTGATTAGAGAGACTGGTTTGGTCTTACTAACAGCCACCACTCTGATCTGCTGGGATCCACGACCTGCCTTCTCTGCTGCTTGAGAGACACGCTGAAGCACTGATCGGAGCGCCGCCGCTGCGACTTTGTCCATAGCGACAGGTATTGCTGACATATCAGAGACTTGCTCTTGTTCTTGTTTTGTGGTACAGTTCTTATCTGTGGTGCTGGGTTCTTCTTCTTCTTGTCTGTTCATTTTTTTTGTGGTCTCTCTCTCTCTAAAATCCTTTGATTTTTGGTTGGTTATTGCTAGCTAGATTGTTGGTATGAAACGTTGCGTTTTAGAATATTTCCTTACAATATTTTATTCATTTTTCAAGGTTTTTTGTTTTTTCCTTGTTACAACTTGTAAATTAACACGTTACTGAAATTTCTTTAGTTTAAACCAGTGGTATTGTACAAAATGCCCTTTGTAATATTATTTTTTACAAACAATTTCCATCTAATATTTTCTTCAATGAACTAAGATTTTAGTTCAAATGATTATATATAATCATGGTACTAATATTTTCATGGTGCCAAGGAAAAATTATATATATATATATATATAAAACCCGTGGCGTCTCAATAATTATTTTTCGAGTCCGCTTAGAAAAATATAAGTAAAAAATAATTATAAAGAAAAATATTTGATTGGTATGAGTCTTTAAAAAATAAATATAAAAATTAACTATTAAAAATTAACTAGTTACTCTATAACGATGATAAATTTTTTCAAAAGAAAAAACTTGACTTCCGAGCTTCAAGGTTAATATGAATAGTGAATGTCTTTTTTTTTTAATTTTAAGCTTTTAGGAACAATCCAGGCCATTCCAGGCAAAAAGAAAAAATATTGTTGAGTTTTACTTTTTATATAAACATTTGCCCTTTTGTTTTTTATCGATTCACCTCCCATTTGTTTTCATCTCTTTAATTTTTCAATTTTATTTTTTTAATTTTATAATTAAACTTTTCTTAATAATAATCTGGGCTTGCTTTCAAATTGATTAAATTAATTGTGTTACATCGAAACAAATTTTATATAGTTTTATTTTAAATTCTGGCTAGGCAAGAAATTGAAAAAAGAGATTTTTTTAATGAATTTTATTCTTGAATTTTATATACCGGTCGATTGAGTTGTTTTTGGATCAACCAATCAATTAAATCATGTGAGAATAACTTTTATATAGTTTAGTTTTAATTTGAATGGTGACAAATTTGAATATCATGTTTTCCAATCACAGCATCTATAAATTATCTACGTACTGTTATTTTATAAAAACTATTTTAATACCTGTTATTTTTGTTTTTTTTTAAACAGTGCTAATTCTAAAGAAAAATCTTTAATTTTGATATACAAGTTCAGGGATGGCTTATGACCATTCATGAATGATCCGAAATGTTCATTTAGTAGAAGACATGTTAAATGTAAATCATAGAAGATACTCTCCTAACAGGTAAATGAGAGATAATTAACAGGGTGAAATGAGATATATATTCCTGAGTCCTGGCTAGACCAGTTTATATATATATATGAGATTGTTCTAGTTGAAATTTTCCCAGTAATGAACAGATTCAGTAAAATTCATGTGGAAATATTAGGATTGATGTCCAACGCCATCTACCGGTGAATTCTAGGCATGACAAATCGAAGAATCTCCAACACTAGAGCACTAAATGATAAAACTGAAAGTATTCCTACATAAATCCATTTCCATTTCTCAGCATGGTCTTTATGATCAATCCCTTGAAATATGTTTGCTACAATCATGGAAATCAATAGATATCCTAGGATTTTATGGTATATCTTCCACCACCTCCTGCATTCATTCTCTCTCTTCGGTTGCAAGTAGAGAGCAAGCATCTGCATCACAAAAACAATGGCGTCGGAGATCAATAAAGCAAGATTGATCAAAATAAGTAGAGGGACTGCAAGTCTAGGCTCACCTGTGCAGTTGCAAATGTGAAAATAACGATGCCAAGAATCCTGTGTGCTCTCAAGCTGTATTGCTTTGAGGAATTCCCAAGCCACATCCCAAAGCTCCATCCCACTGCACCAATAATATATCCCAAAGTTTGACACAGAACGTGAAATTTGTACCATTCATCACATTTCAATGGAAATTTCCTGAAGGATCTTGCAACAATCGCCCCCACTGGCAAGAGTGTTCCCCATCCTATGATGTTTAGAACCCCATGAGTCTGTTTCATGTAGATCACATTAGTAATAGCAAGACGAGTTCATCAAGGAAAAATGAAAAGAAAAGTAAAAGTTAAAGCACATGGAACTCTTTATTTTTCTGCAAATTCTGATGATGTAACTTTCCTTACATTCCTAAGATGGCGTCTGTGATGCAAAGCAATTTGACCACTCCATGATCTTAGGTTCGTCGTCTCTGCATTCTCAGTACCTCGAAGAGAAGTATGATCATCCCTTTGTGGTTTGATGTTTTCCACACTGGAGCTGACTTGCCACTCATTAGTTCTTCTCACTGTTGTCACAAGAGAACCCTCGCTGCATGAAGAGCTTTGGACACAGAGGATTAAACAGACGATTACAAGACAATGAGAGCTCATGATCTCTCACTGCCTTGACAATGAAATTGAAGGATTTCATTGTGCTGCAACATATAAAACTGTATCAAAAGTTCATGTCGCCATAGACTTGTTGCAGAATTGATGTAATGACATCAATCATTCCTTGATGTACTTCCTGTGACTTGTCAGAATATGTGCTTTTCTTAGCAACATAAAGAATCCTGTCTACCTTGAACCAGTGGTGCACAGGACAAGATAGATATTATTCTGATTTGTATCTGTCCTTTTGCAATCATTGCGATTTGCTTTTCTTTCTATTATTGTAGATTAATTATGTTTAGAATATAAAATTTGAAGGAGATCTAAATATTTTAGTTTTAATATATTTTGTAGGTGAAAATTTTTTATGATGAAACTTGAAGAAAGTTTATATTACTATATTTAATTTTTATCAAAATAAATAGAGATAGTAAAATTTAAATTTAAGATTATTTAGTTATTAAAATTTTGATATCATATCAAATAATCAATTCAACTTAATAGAAGATCATTGTATATGATTTATATTATTTTCTAATACTATTATGATTAATTAATTGATTAAAACTAATTACAAAAATTAAAAAAAAAATTAGGAAGAGGGCTCAAGAGAAATCCTAGATGTCAGGGATAATCTTTCATGTAAGTGAAAGAGAACAATCTCTTTATTCATTTATCAAATTATAAAAGTCTACTTAAAAATAAATTAAAAAAATCTATTTATGTTGATCATAAGTCTAAATCTCAATCCTTAAAAAAAAATTATATAGTTATAAAATCCAAAATCATGATGCAAATAGTTTTAATTAGTCAATTGCAAATCTGGCTAACAGAATAATATAATGTATATTATTTAGCATAGTTATTTATGGATCAATGAAAAGAAGTATGGATTATGCAGAATGGCTGGTTTTGATGAAAAAGCTCATAAGTTTCAATTTAAAAGTTAGATTGTGCTTAAACTTAGTTAAGAGGTGTCACTATTCGATGCCATGATGATATTTAAAAAATAAAGGAACAAAAATAGATATCTGACATCTTATTTTTAAAGGAAAAATATTTTATTTGAGGAGTTGCCATATAATATTATGGTCATTAGAAACCATAACCAGTCAATAACAATTATATGATATGAGACTAGTTACGCTAAAAGAAAGATATTGTCACTCCTAAAATGATCCACTTGGCATAGATTGCATTGCATATTTTGTCTTGACTTGTTAATGGTTTGTTATGTTATGTTATCATGGCCTGTCTATAATATTCATGATTTTGACTTTAGTAAATAGTCAACTAAAAATCCTTTCAATTTGGCATTGATAGGCGGTCTAATATTTCTGACCTTAGCGTTAATGAATATTGAGCTAAAAGTTATTTCTAATTCTAGTGCTGATATTCCTAACTCTAGTGTTAATGAATATTAAAAGTTTTTCTAATTCTGACATTGATGAGCATAAATAATCCTAACTCAAACATAAATGAATATTAAGATGATATTCATAATTTTGGTATTAGTGGATGTCAATCCAAGTTGATATTACCACCTCTGACGTTGATAAATAAAAAAAATTATTTAAATTAAAATTTTTTATTTTTCTTAAAAATTCAAGGCGGTGACTCGTAATGAGTCAATTTACCTTAAACAAGGATAACAAATATTTTTTATTTACAAAGAAAAGGTTGATGATTTTATTATTTTGAAAATTTAGATATATCGGTTCAATGAGTCTTTTAATTTTAGGCAAGTCCTTCTTAGCTTAATGAACTTCTTATTAAGTTCAAATATACATGCAAAATATTTTTTATAAAATTTTTTAATAAAAATGTTTAAACAAAATATTTTAATAAATGTTAAAATATGTAAAAGTATTTTTTGATTTTGATCTTTTTGTGAAACCCGAATAGATACAAAAACAGTTTTAGCATTTTTTTTACTTGGACATGAAAAAAAAAACTTTGATGAAAAACTCTAATTAATTAATCTCTTTTTAAATAAAAGGGAACTGAAACAAATGATTACCAAACATTATACACGAGTCATAATTATCTCAAATATTATACTTGGAATATTGTGGTAGTAGTTGGTTTTAAAAATATTTTATATTTAAAAATATATAAAAATAAATATTTTTTATTTTTTATAATTTAATATTAGCAAATTAAAACAATATAAAATATATATAAAAAAATAATTTAAAATAAAAAAAAATCAAATCTTTGTAAAAGCTATTTCTAACCACCAAAACAAAGCACCTTTATATAAACAAACAAAGTCAGCCCATTCGTAAACACAAACCCAACCCAGCCTCCATTGCAGCCCAACTCGCTGACAAAAAATATAGCCCATAAACTCAA
>Ga0325411_1007533_pt1 | contig 11865 bp, 8 predicted proteins | sample PopdelMetagenome_13_FD_206181 | JGI IMG/M metagenome (GOLD analysis project Ga0325411, IMG submission 206181) | Populus deltoides microbial communities from Bellville, Georgia, United States - Xylem-PdIQD-R4 | ecosystem: Host-associated > Plants > Phyllosphere > Stem > Wood/Secondary xylem...
CATCAATCGAATTGTCTTCCGATCTCTACAGTCCACATGAATTTAAAGGCTTGAGATCGGTGACATTGCTAGACTTGTCTTTTTCCGGAAAAAATGCAGCAAATTCCGAGTTTAATAAATTGTCCACAAACAAAACCATATCAAAGTTTAAAGAAAAAAACATGGATAAACACTATACCCTCCTCCATTCCTTATAGTCCACTCAAAATCAAAACAACATGGGATGTTTAAGTTGATATTACTTGCCTTTTGTCCTCACCATGAAAATGCATGCGATTTTGAGCTTGACAATTAGTCGTCATAAATTGTTATCTTGTCCAAAATTAAAGAAGAAAGACATCAATTTCACACAAAAAATCATCAGCATGATGTTGCTTTGGGTTTCGTATCTATAAATGGACTAGCTCTGAGTCTTCCACCTCACTGAATTTGGTATTGGTCAAAGCATTTAGCTTAATTGATAGCCACATCTTTTCTCTATTGCAACATTTATATAATTAAATTTGAATTCGAATCTCCCTTTTTCTATGATTATTACTTGATTTCATGCATACAGGCCCTTGTAAATTGGGATACCAATGGAAACATTCTGGGGATCAATATTAAAGAAAAATCAGAGAGAGAGAGAGAGAGGAAGAATACATTGCATGATTTCAAAGCATAGATTGGAGGATGGGAAAACTGGATTTGAGCAGCACAAACATGTGCAAAACAAGTTTTCTTATTAGACTTTGGAGCTTCTAAGTAGTGTAAGAGGAATGAAGTTATATATGTAGATAATTATTTAATTAATAATCAAACAAACACAGTTTGAGTCTCATTATCTAGTTTCGAACCCTTCCATGTATTAGAGAGTAATACAGAACAATCCTTAAAGACTAGCCTAGCAACTTTAAATATGTAGTACTGAAACGAAGAGCAATATTTGGTACCTGATGGATGCAGAGATCAAACAGACAGCAGGATCCCAGTTCATGTCCAGATACCCTATTTTTCGTGTTAAATCGCTTAAGAGAAGTTCCCCTAACAAATAATACCTCTACAGGCATTAAAAAATCAATTTTTATTTGATGAATTCACTCGGAAGAATCGAAGTGCAGGACCAATAGCATTTTGGATGCCACGTTAAAATTTCTAATTTGGCTATTTCCCTTTTCTTTTTGTAAAGGAAAGAAAGCTTTGTAAGAATAAATGAGACTTGTTGCAGCTGAACTAATCAGACTAAACAAAACTGATGGGGCAATAGGGGTCTGAACTACTGCTAAGTGTAATGATTCAACGTAAATACAAAGCCCACTGTATTTAGATCAGAGTCTATTGGTACTTTCTTTTGCAAAAGCAACTTAGACACCCAGTATTGCGGGAGTGAAAACCCGCTCCATGATCAGCCAACTGCTTCTAAATCTACCTCTGCATCTGTCTCTCCATCTATCATCCCTGCCTCTGCTTCAGCGTCTGCTTCTAACTGGCCTGCCTCTTGACCACCATCCGTGTCGGAGCCTTGCTTTTGATGTTCATCTGGTGTTGGAGTGCCGCTTTGTGAAATACTGCCAGTTGTGGCTGTGACATCAGTGTCCATTGGTGCAGCAGAGGCTTCAAGATCAATTCTAATTCCTTCACCGTCAATCTCGCTTGCAGGTGTTGATATCTAGCAAAAGACACTTGCTTAAAGACCAGAAAACAGTGTCCTAACACATTTGTAGAGATTACCAATACATAAAGCCCCTAGCATCCTCTAATGTACCACATCTCAAGAGTTGAGATTTACTGGTAGCAATCTTTTACATTCTAAACATCTCAGATTTCACTAGTGAACTTTCTAAACTGCAAAATGCAGTAAAAATCGATGCTTGAGACTGCCTGTAATTCTCTGTATTATTTGAGCTTTCTACAGTCCTAGTTTGTTCCAAAAACCTCATCTCTTGTCATCAAAGAGTAGGCCTAGTGCCAGAATCTGATTAATAAGATTCCCTTGCAACATGAGACGCCCTATTGTGGCAGTAAGCAACGTGCTGAAAACTAGAACAGTCAACCCATTTCTGTCAATCATCACATGTTTGATGCCCATGTATAATTTATGAAATAATTTAGTTTTATCAGATGAAAAATATTGAGTGGGTCCAGTTTCCAAAAAGTCAGCCTATTGCAGGTTATAAATAGGAATCTATAATTTCATTAGGAAGCTGCAATTTTTTAGACAGACAGACAATCAAGCTTCAAGCAGTTAAAACAATCTGTTTGGAACCCCAACAACTCAAATCAATTCTCTCAAATGATTGCAAGCCAAAAAAACCTTTTATTTCTATTAAGATAAACTAGTTCAAATAAATTGTTACAAATTCACATTTCCATATGGAACTAGAGAGCTTATGTTAAAGACAGATACCTGATTATCTTCCACTTGATGTAAAGCACCCTTTGGCTCATCCTTTTTGGCACGTTTAGACCTGTCATTAGGTTTAGCTTGGTATTTGGACCGGACATCAGGTGGCAAGAGTTCTAAAGGAACAACTCCTTCAATACCATGGTCAGTAAACTGCAACAAAATGCACATAGATTGTGTTAGCCAACAGATTTTATGAAAAAAAAAATACATTAGAAACATTGGTTGCAATCATACTCGAGAGAAACCATCCAAATCCTGCCGAGCAGAGAAACGAAGACCTTTCCAGCAATAAACCTGGGAAAACAGAAGTAATTATAATTTTTGCAGCCAGTAATCCACACTACTCGTCACAACAATTCAACTTGCAGCAACACAGTTTACCTTTAAAAGGAGCTAAAATGAGCAGTGAAGTGTGTGCTTATTGCTAGTAGATCACACTAAGTTCCTACTTTGACATAAAATTCAACATATCACAACTTGGGCAAGTATAAGAATTTTGGGTCATCCATGACTTTATCCCATCATTCCCGTCCATATCTCAAAAAATAGATATCATATGATTTATTAACATTACTAACCTTGGAGCCACATGCAACTCAATTGACCATAAAGCTCAGAGCAGATGTGGATGATCCAATGTTTATACAGATTCCATGCACATGTATTTACTTTTATTAAGCTGGATGATTGATACCAACAAAACAGCTCTTCACTAAATTATTGGAGCATTTATACTCGAGTCCATGTATTCACTTTTAAGGGGAAACTAAAAAGATGTGTTAGTCACAAGACCATGAGTGTCCTAATTGTCAGGATACCAATCATGATACCACTCCTTGGATCCTTTAGCAGCACAGGCAAATGTCCCTCCAAGATATGAATTAACTGACCATAATCAAATAAGGTTCAAGTCAAAATACCGCAAATCTTTTATCCCTCCCTCCCTCTTTTCATTTTTCAATCCATGATAGACCTCTCTAGCTACCCATTATTGTCTTCTAGTTTAGCTGGTCAGTATTCCTCAAAGAACATCCCTTTAACATCCAAATACCCTTATTTATATCCCATTATGTAATTTCTATTGTCTTTCATGCTCCCCAGAATTTATAGAATAGTTTACTTTTCAATCGTTTCCATATCAAACTTCTACACCGATTCCCTTAATCTTCAAGAAATTTATTTTTTCAGCCCCAAGAACAATATATTCCAAAATTAATTACCACGTTACAAGTGATATCAGATAGTAACATTTAATATTATTACTTGTAGCTAACCACAATGATAGAAAAAGTAAAACGACTCAGTACCACCATAAATATGGAATAAAAAGTTCTGTTTTATCCAAAGAAAAAAAATGATGTTCTAACATCAATTTTATGAGCTAAAACATACCCGGTTATTCTTGTGGTGATATTCAGCATCTATTCCAGCTGATGGATCCATCTATAAATTCAGTAAAGAAACAAACTTATTCAGATAGCTGACATGTCAAAATCTGTATAAAAGAAAAGTAAAAATAAATATCAGGTTATTAATTTAACTTGGAAAGGCATATTAGGGTGCTTACATCTTCTGCCAATGGTTTCCAGTAATCTGTGATAGCAGGAGTTCGAACACGTTGAGGATCAGTCAATGCATTCTGGAAAAGTTAAAAAAAAGAACCTGTATTAAGTTGATGATCTAGAAGTATTGAACAAGCACAATATCAAATAACATCACAAAAGAACAACAGGAAAGAAAACTATAAATTATTTGGGCAATCACACCATTATGAGCTTTTTTGGCATTTTGACCACAAATATCCATATAATTTATCATGCCATAAATTAAAAAATTCAGTAATGCAAAATACCGAGAACACAATGCAATGAGTTTTGCTGTTGAATGAAACATGACAGGACAAGGAGACGGTCATATGACAAATCATTTGCATATTGTAAACATAAACTCAATCAGTGAATAAGACCAACCGGATTCTGATCTGCCCACTTCCACAATTGAGAGAGTTCTTTATTTCCTAGCCTCCACCTTGGCCTACTGGGGGATTAAGAAGAGCACACATGTTTCAGAATAATAGATGAAAACTTTGAACAGAAATGTAAAATAACCATCAGGGGTGAAGAAGTATACAATGGGGAAAAAAAATTACAGGAGTCCTAAATTTGATTTTCAAATAATGAGTTGGAGGGCCATCAATGTAATTGACGCCATTGCAGGGCTCAATGTGTTTAACTGTGCACACATTTCCCCTCATTTTCTTGGTCAAAAGACAAACTTCTGGTTGAGATTATGAGTAGGCAATTATAAAACTACATTTCCACTGTTTTTTCTTTAAAAAAAAACATTGTAATCCGCAAAAGAAAGCTAGGTGTACAGAAGTAGGATTAGAGGTGTTTACAACTTTATCAACCATAAAAAATTTCAATGTAGACCACTGCAAAATGACTTTCATATTGAACCACATATCAGAGCTTGTGAATTCATATTAGCTGTTTAGTTTTCAAAGTTATAAGCTTTAGCTAATTATTTCATTAGTGATGCAGATGCGGCTTTATAACCAATTATATGTATCCAATAAAAAATAGCCCATGCATAAATACTTGAATATTCTGAAGGGCAGCAGAATGCTAATCAAGTGGCTTGGTATCCTATTGTCTTCAGCATCCTTCTTAGAGCACATTCCTAAAAGTATATAGTGTCAAACATGAAAGGAAAAATGAAGCAGCCAACTTGCATACCGTTTTTTACCTCCATCTTGGACTGTTTTATTCTCTATTGGCTGTTTTTCAAATGGAGGGCAACCATCACGTTTCCACCACAACTAAAAGAATGAAAACTGTTATTATTCTAAACAAAGGTCATCTCACAACATGAGCTACAGATATGCATATCTGATATCTATAAAGGGAGAGAGACATAATAAGCATATTCTTACCCAATTCTTTTCACGTTCTAGTATATGCTCAACCATGTGAAGAAAATCTTTCCCTTTAGGTGGAGTCATTTCAAGTAATTTTTTAACATGCTCCTCACGAGATCTTATTTCTTCTTTCTGGAACAAGCAGAACGAAGACAGTCATAACAATCATGTCATTCTATCCATCCCATATATGCATTATTCACAAGTAAAAAATAATACATAATTCTAGTCAAGTAGACAAGAATACAAATGATATAACATTGTACAAGGAGGGTGGGGTTCTTGATGAAGCAGTTCCTTTTCTCTCAAAGGGAAGAGCACAAGGAGAAGAGGGACAGAAAGCAGGATGATCTTATATACAGACTGCAGAACAATGCAGGTTCTTCGGAGCACATGGTGCAGTAGTGTTGTGCACCAATTATGTACGTGTAAAGAGCAGAAAGAATCAGCAAGAGGTTTGTGAGGAGAACCGGGCATTCTTAATGCAAGAGAATGCATGTGGCAGGAACATGCCTATATTGCAAGCACATAAAGTTGAAATCGAGCAGGTCTCTGCCTCAAAGCTTGTGTCACCAATCTGTTTCAATTGAAGGCATCGGCCCAAGTTTTCTCAAGATGTGCCAAGCCATTCTCTTATTTCATATATTTTATTGCTACTCTTACCTTAGGAGTTTTCTTCAAGCATAGCTTGTGCACTTTTATATAACAAATTTGGAGTCCCCTCTCTTCTTTCTCTCTCTTTCTTTAAACTATTAATCATAATTGAGAATGAGACACACGCTCCTCTCTTTATATGCCATGCGAAGGTAATGTCACTCTCAATTTTGTTCTTACAAACATGAAGTGCATGGAGAAGCTTGCTTGCAAACCACCTGTTACCTCACCATGGAAGCATTCTTGCTTTTATTGTGATTAGTAGAATGTAAATGCTCAGCTTGATTAGTTATGTTAATTATGCTATTTAACTATCATGGTAAGATTGTCATTTCACATTCTCATTATCATCCTTGATGTGTAATCAAGAGTTACTCAGATTGTTGTTATGGTTGCACTAATCATTCTCTTTGTTTGGTTTTGAATTATCAAAGCAATGTGGATTTCAAAGTGCAAATTGTCTGTAAAGAAATATACAAGCAGGAATTTAGTGCTGGTAATATGTTTTTGTTTCCCTTAAAAAAGGTTCCTAAAAAGGGAGCAATGGATAGAGAAAAACATTCATATTTCACCTAAGTCTCCCTAATTACCCATTTTATCAAGTACATGCACAATGCAATGCCTTTGCACATCTAGAATCTGCCACATGTAAGCTTTAATAACTTCACAAAAGCAAAGATAAAGAAAAAATGGATACTTTCCAGAATTTCATCCTTGCCAAACAGTTCAAACATATGCTATGAGAAGAGTAACACATGCATGAAGCCCTCAATGTTTCAACTTTTTTGGGACGTTGATGCTAGAAATCTCAAGAGAATTTGATGAAATGCAACAGCATCAAACTCATGCTTTCAGAATGTTCTGGAAACCTAATATTCAAACAAGTGCATATATCAGAACTTCAATGATGAAAATAAATAGTGGGCAAAACACAAGCATGAATCAATCTTGCATGCGTGAGCACACAAACATCCAATTCATGTGCATGTGTGCAAATAATTTGCATATTGTTGTATAACTTACAAAATCAATAATGAAACAGCACTAACCATGCTTTCAGATGTTAAATCTTTGTCATTCTTTCCAGGAGCCTGCAAAAAAAAAAAGAGTTCATCAATTAGTGAAGAATACAAGTGTAGAAAAAGAAGACAACAGATTAAATAAAGAAATGAGAAGCACACAAAAGGCTTTAATTGGATAGCCAGCAGTAATTACCTTAAGGTAGTCAAACAGTATGAGACACTGCACAAGAACATGGCGGCGAAAACTTGGATCTTTTAACTGGAAAATTAAATAAAAAAAAGTGATAAGCTAAACAATAGATCAGGATGTTCTTTATAAATTGTTCAGCAGCGGTTTCCAACACCAGTCACCTCTAAACCCATCAGTTTACTGCTTGTGAGATACTTTATGTTAAATGCTGCTGCCTCTTCCTCCAAATTGTTAGCATCTCCTTCTTCCTCACTCAAAGGCTGAGCTTCGAAGGTATTCAAGACAACCTATATATCTCAAAAATTAAAAAATCTTCATTGTAAAGGTAGTAACTTTGGTATAATAAAAGACAAAACATAAAACTCATTGAAAGATAAAAGTCACCATCAAACTCGATGAGAACTTTTGCCACTTGATAGGAGAAAGAGTAAGGGAAGGGTCACAGAAGTACTCCTGAAAATACAAGCAGACAAATTCATCAGAGTAATTAGATCAAGTAGCAGTGAAACAGAAGAAAACATCACTTAGAGAGAAAGGAAACCAGCTATCAAACTCCTAATGATAAAATAAAATAGGTCATCCTTTTAGGGGCACCAAAATCCTAATAGTTCTAAGCAAGAGAAAAAAAGGTAAGTCAAATAAGAAAAGCAAACCGAACATAGTAGGGAACTCTTAATTAATTTTCTAATTTCCTCAATAAACCACAAATCTCTAATAGTATTAAGATTCCTACATAAGAAAATTCTTAAATAGACAAGATTTATAAGAAAAACTAAGATATACAGAATAAAAGGTCAAATTAAAATAATTTAAAATTTTCTGTTTTCCTTGCATATTTTATTTCTTTTCCCCATAAGAAGGAGCTAAATGCATGATTGTGTTTCCTCTTTGAATCAATTATCATGGATAAGTAGTTTCTCACATAAATACCCCCAGATTTTGTAATAGAGTTTTGACAGAGTATGTTAAGCATGTGTTTTGGTAAAAGAGAATGCAATCCTTTTCTAAACTAACAACGATTGTAGAGGCAAGGTCTACCTGTAAACTCCACAAGGTTTTATAGAAGTTGAAGTCAAGAGAAATGGCTGCAAAAAAGGGACAAAGAGTAGCACATACAATCCCACAATGAAGTTAGAGGTAATGGACAGCACAAGTCAATACAAAGTTCACTGAAGTTTTCTGTAGCTAAGATGTACCAGCTGGTGGCTCTTTCTCATATTTAGTCTCATTTGATGTGTTGAAAACTCCTTTAATGTTTACAGCTGCAGCCATTAAGCAAACCAAAGTAACATATTAATCCAACGAAAGCAATCTCTATCAAAATACAAGAACTGAAAATAAATACATACCTGAGCGCTCAGATAGTGGAAAAAAGTGTGCCAGAAACATAAGAATTCGTCCACAAAACACGACATCATTTGCCTGTAAAGTTAATATGTTAGAATCAAACATTAAGGAGACAGTACAGTAGGTAGAAGCCCCTATCAAATTTTCCTTCAACCGAAAAAAAGAGAAGGGAAAAGGGAGAAGGGAAAACAATTAAAAGAAGAATTTATAATTGTATTATTTTAATTCAGACAAAGGCAAATCTGACTTTGTTGTTCAAATTGCTATGGATGAGCATTCTTCTGTTTGCTTCATTATGAAATTCCAACCTACAAAGATCATCTAAAATAACTTAACCCCACCAAGAATAAAGAACTGAATCAAGAGCTAAATCCACATTTAACGTTACCTGAAAATCACTGTTGGACACATTCTTTTAAGTGAAATAAAGAGAACAGTTGTAAATCTTCATCCAAGATTCATAATAAACAGCTTTTACTCTCTAACGTGATCAGGCCAAACCAATACAAATTCTTTTGTTGGTATAAGTTTGCGTGCAAGAATTATGCTTATGTATGCATTATATATATTGATGGACCAAACTACCTTTGAAAGGCGACGGAGAAGTTGATTGCATGTTCTCAACATTACAAGTTTTCCACGAGCAAAAAGTTCTTGCTTTATGCAAAGCAACCATCAAAACAAACACAACTGTTAGTCGCGATAGAATATGCGGGACTGGTGTTGGAGAGTCTAGTCAATATCATGGCATGGATAAGAAGATAAACAAAAATTTGGAACAATTTGAAAGCATATACCTTTCCAAGTATATCTTGCTTACTCTCTATGTAACCAAAAATATCCTTGCAATTTCTCATTGTAGACATTTCGGTCAAATCTTCCAACAACTGGAATATCATACCACCCTCAATATGTTCTCTCTCACATAGATATAGAACAGCATCTGGCAGCACCAAAAAGAAGTTTGAACTTTGAAATCTAATAATGAGATAATAAGATATGTGCAAAAGATAAACAACTTGGTGCTGCCACAAGAATCAGAGACCCAAATAAAAAGTAATCAAACATCTACATCATTGGTTCAAGCTCTATTCAAGTCCACCAAAAGAAGTCCTTCAGATTGATTAAAATATACAATTATAAATAAAAAGACTAAGCCATCACCAGGTAGGATACTTGGTCACTCACTACAGAAATCATTTACAAATTCAGACAACTTCTAGGAGTCTCGTCCCGGAAAAAGAATAGTTTGCTAAAGAGGGAGTTTCTAAAACATTTGTACTTCAGGAGTCTATTGCTCTTGCATCAATCCTTTCACAATCCAAGCAATAGTTAGAGAACTGAATGAGACAAGTCAAATTAACTCAAAGTTGATCTGAACATCACAAAGATGACAGTTTTAAGGATTTGCAAAACTCTTTCAAGCTCCATCATCAAAACCTAGTGTGGGAGCAATTTTGTACAAGTTTTGTTTACCAAATTACATTTTAAAATCATTAAATTTCTATAAAGAAAAGACAAAAATTTCTATCAACCAGCACTCCGATAGCTTCATACATTTGTATACTGTGTGGATATGTGTTCAGCTATGTGACTACTCTTGTTTGGTTTGGCTGTTCAAAGACAATCCAAAATGAAACACAAAATTTGTAAGCCAGCTGGACATAGATCAATTTTTGCCTTAGACCCATTCCTGAATAAAGTACAGCAAATTCCACAATTTCTTACAAGTCTAAGAGGGAAAAAACTGATAAGAGAAAAAAACTCTTGCGGAACTAAGCAATTCTATTTTGCATGAATTCTCTCAATCAACTAAACCAGAGCAAGCCAACACAATAAGAAAGCTCTCAAAAAACCAATTTTCAGGTATTTATGTAATATTCTGCATCCAAAGGGGAATGCTCAATCCTCCCAGCTCAAAAAGATTTCCTACTACTGAAAAAAGTGAGACCAAAAAGGCAATGAAATCACATACTTTTTATTAATATCCATCTTCCACGACTTTGATCCTTGTAAAATACTTTACCAAATTAAGAACAACATAATTCAGAATCTCGGGCATGCCCGTGCCCGTGCACACTCACACATAGAGGGACTAAATAACAATTAGCTTGACATGTACCTAGTAAACGAGGAATTTGACCCTGAGAGTTTTCTTCATCATCAATTGACTTCCCAGACAACATAATTTCCTCCCCCGACTGTGCAGCAGAAGACTGCAGCAAAAACAAAGGCAAAATCTCTCAGCTCAACAAACAGAAACAAGCAACAAGAAAAGAAAATCACAATTATGCCTATATCTGTATATAAAAGAACATACTACAAGCTCCTGAAGCAACGTCCGCAGCATATTCTCCAACAATTGATTCTCATCTTGCACCAATTTAGTTTGCTTCTAAAATCATCATTCAATTAAGAATTAATACGCATTCACGCGTCAAAACCAAAAACAAAAAGATTCCAAATTTATTAGTCTATCCATATTGAAATAAATAAAAAGATTGATAAATCACCTGAGGTTTAATAAATTCTTGAACAGTCTTAAGAGCAAAAGTTTCAACTGGCCCAGGCTGCAATATAGCCCTCCTGAATTCTTCCTAAGAAGCATAAAAATAAAACCACCATAAATCATCATTCAAATAGAAAACAAAAAGGAAACGACAGTATAATATTTATTAAAAATCAACAAGAGTGAGTAAAGTCCTCAAAATTTTGAAATTTTGTAAAACCTGTAACTAAAATTAACGACTAAAATCACAATTAGGTTCCCGATTATTCTCTATTTGACCATTTAAATTGAGATCAAAAGTTGATTAAATTTCAAAAAAATATGAAACTGAAACCCTAACAAAAATGTCAAAAACTATACCAAAAAGAAATTAAAAATGCATAGATTTAATGGCAGGAAAAAGAAGAAGAAATCGTTACCATGTTGAAGAGTTTAACTACACTAAAAGCCTAAAAATCACGAACCGCACTGTACTTTAGTACTGGCAAGTGATTTTGGTGCGGTGAGTGCAGTTGAAGGAAAGAGAGGGAAGCAGCTGTGTCAAGGGAGCAGCAGCCCAAGAAGAAAGAAGATCGAACTCTTGACTCCGTACAAAGACAGGCCAGCTCGTTATCTTGGGCTTTGTCTTGGTACTGGGCGTTGTCTTGGTCTTGGTATTAGGCTTGGTCTTGTAAATGTCATAGAAGACAGGCCCGTGTTGTTGTTTTCTCTCTTACATTAGGATTTTTATATTTTCCGAGTCACAAACGGTAGCCAAGATCCCTATATATATTCACTTAGCCAGCCTTACAATTCTCAATCCAAAAACTTCCATCGATTCCTTTGCCGTGTTCTGTA
>Ga0325411_1007534_pt1 | contig 11863 bp, 10 predicted proteins | sample PopdelMetagenome_13_FD_206181 | JGI IMG/M metagenome (GOLD analysis project Ga0325411, IMG submission 206181) | Populus deltoides microbial communities from Bellville, Georgia, United States - Xylem-PdIQD-R4 | ecosystem: Host-associated > Plants > Phyllosphere > Stem > Wood/Secondary xylem...
CTCTCCTTCCTTTCTATCACTGCCATTATTATATTACATTATCGTTATACTGTCGGCGGGTTAATATGGGACTGGTCGAATTTGCGATATAACACGCACCGTCCAAAGAGTTTGGATCGAGGATTTGAAAGAAAAAAAGAACTTACAAAGGTTTTTTTTGATAAGCAACGCTTACCCCTTTTGACGAACTTATTACCGATGGGTTGCCTGCACATGAAACATGAACCTCTGGGACGGGGAGAGTTACACTTGTTTACATTATTTTACCTTTTCTCACTGTGTTTTCTTTCGGGAGCTTAGGTGGAGAACATTGTAGTCATTGGTCACAGCTGTTGTGGTGGTATAAAGGGGCTCATGTCCATCCCAGATGACGGGTCCACTGCTAGGTAACCATCTGTTGATTATGTATATTTAATTTCCATCGGCATTATTATATAAGTTCCTCGTCTGATTCCTTACATGTTGGGCTGCCTGGTAACCATTTGATCATTATGTATATTTAATTTCCATCGGCATTAATATATACAAGTTGAATTGTTTAAACATAGCCCCAGTCAAAGAAAATTAACATGTAGAGCATAATTTAAGCATTTCCAACATCTTGGGATAGTTAATTAGGCGGTCCCATAAGATAGTATTGCAATAATGTTAAGTTTTTAATGATTGGAAAATTGAAAATCAGTGTATTCTTAACAAAGAAGCTATCAGGGGCAAAAACAAAAAAAACAAAAAGTTGGTTATGTGGCATGTTCCTGCACAGAGCTTTTCTTTTCCTTTTGCCCATCCGCTGTGCGTTTCGCTTTACTACAGAGGACCTTTAATTTTCGCTTTATTAAAAAGTACCCTCGGTTTTCGCTTTATTTAAAAAGACCCACTTTAGTGTAGTCTTTTTCTCTCTTATGCACCGACATTTTCGAGGAAGAAAAAATATGGGTGCTGCTGAATTATAGACAAAACTATGGAATTAATTTAGTATTCCGAGATTGTAATAGTCTACCTTGTCTGCACACACACACACATGTGTTTATATATGTGTATATAGGACATATTATTCTGATTATTCTCTCTCTTTTGCTCTGGTTTGTGTATGCAGTGACTTCATAGAAAATTGGGTGAAGATCTGCTCAGCAGCCAAGTCCACGGTGGCGAAAAAAGCCGGCAGTTTAACTTTCGAAGAGCAATGCCACAACTGCGAGAAGGCAAGTCGGAGCATCTACAGTATTTAATCTCTGGAAGTTCATCTTAGATTTAAATATATTTATTCTCCAAAAAGAAATTAAATACCACTGTTGTTTTTTTGGGAGAAACCATATTAATTCTTAAGAACAAGTCATTGGTCCCCTTGAATTTACGATTGTTCTAATATATAGTTCTCTGTGGCCTAGTGCAGGAGGCTGTTAATGTGTCGCTGGGGAACCTGCTGACATATCCATTTGTGAGAGACGCCGTGGTGAACGACGCCGTGTCGCTGAAGGGTGCACACTACGACTTTGTCAAGGGAACTTTCGAGCTGTGGGATCTGGATTTCACACTTTCCCCGTCTATTTCTGTCTGAGCTGTACATGTCTTTCAATAAATATTTGGCAATGTGAAACTGTAGCCGGCTGAATTTTAAATTAGTGTGTGTACGACAGGTGGAGGATGAGGTTGGATGTGGGTGTGGTATCCACTAAAACCATAAAAAATAAAAAAAATTAGTTTTTTGTGGTTGAGTTTTGTGCATAATTGAATTGTATCCTACCACAACCTCAACCATAAAAATTAAAATAAAAATTAGTCTCTGCTCATTTCCTAGCTTTTGAATCTTGTTTATTTATAAATATTGTTTCAATAATATTCACTTGTTGTCACTCATTTATCAAATTTTTTTTTTTTAAAAAAGTTAATAATCATATGTAATATTCTTTCACCTGTTAATGTTTTTTAATTGATTAATACGAAACATTATTCTTAATGTTTTTTGGTATTTCTCTACTATTTTTTATTTTAATATTATTTTTTTTATCATATCATATCTTTTTATAGTTTTTATCACTAACACCATTGAAAAATACACTTGTTGTTTTTCTAGGTATAAGATTTTTATTGATATACATTTTTATCCTTAAAAATTACTCTAGTTCTTATATTTTATTTTTCTTTTATAAAAGAGTCCTTAATTGAAAGTATATGATCATTTTATTTTATAGTAAATATAATTCAGTCCCTAACATATCAAATCATATACTTGGTCAAAATTAGTCTAACAATTTAAAAAAATTATTTTATATAATATTGATATCTATTATGATAATTTTCTTTATTTTTTAATTATCTCCCTCATTTTAACCCAAAAAAATTGAGACAAAAAATAAAAGAAGAAAAGAAGGAAAAAAAATTCATAATAGATGTATGATATTATAGAAATGAATTCTACCTCAAAGTAAGTAATAGCGCAATCCCTTAACTTATTGATTGTTTTTGTTTACTTGGATTGATTTTTCATGGATGTGATTTTTTTTTATGATTGTAATTGATATTATTGTGATTTTGTTGAATTCTTGTTTCCTATAATATCTTATATTTATTTTAAATTTTTTTACAATTTACTATTTAACATTCAAGAGCTTAATAAAAAAAATACCAATGACTAAATTGTATTTATTATAAAATATGATGACCAAAAAAACTTTAAGTTAAAGGACTTTTTTGTAAGAAAAGTAAAACATGGAGACCAAAAATAAAATTTTTAAAAGTTTTCAAGGACTAAAATATATGTTAATGAAGATTTTATCCTGTAATAACATGACACATGTTAATTTTTAATGGTACTAATCGATGGAAGGGTGTGATGATAACAAAACCATGACGTAAAGATGATATTAAAATAAAAAAAAATAGTATAGTAACCTTTTAAACACGCATACAAAAAAAAAAAGAGTTGAGTGATGTAAAAAAGCATTAATGTTGTAAAAAATATATAAAATTCTTCTCCAAAAAATAAAGTTAACCTGAACCATCTATTTATCTTTTCATCAATGTCTTTTTTTTTTAACTGTACAACACCATTTCTTACCATGTTTTTCCTAGAAAAGATCATTTTGCTAGATCTAGCATCTAATGTACCACATTAGATGTTTTCTGCATGACTTTTGATTCATCTAGTGTTTTTACCAAGTTTTGAGGGCTTTATTTTGTTTGTTCTATGCTTTTATGTGGGATTATTGTGTTATAGCAGATAAATTTTTTTTAAAATTTTTTTAGATGATTTGATGTTGTGATCTTCGAGGATTCAATATGCTTAGAACTAGTATTTGAGTATTTTAAAAGTGGATAATCACTAATTCACGTCAATATTTCATTCCTAGGGATATGAAGAGTAGAGGATTAGTGATAGAAGTTTTAGTTCCTACAAAAAAATTCTTTGTATTTAGGGATCCTCCGATTATTAAGTCAATGAACTTATAGTAAGAAATTGTAATAAATGAGGAGAAGAGCATTAAACTCTAAGAACAAAAACACTTGCTCTTAGTTTTTGTGTAATAAATGCTTTGAAAATATGTGATAAGAGAATAAAGATTGTGAATCGTTTTACCTGGATGGTTCAAAGGGTATTTATAGTCTTCATACTTTGAACCTTATTATCTTGCTTAAAGGGCCGAGAGTCTTTTCCTCTTGAATAATTTAGTAAGTAAAAAGTCCCTTACATCAACATTAATGATCATGAAGATGTCTTTTTACACAACATTAATGTCGATGAGAATTACTTTTATACATCATTAGTAATGATAAACAAACAATAGAGCTATAGAAAGTTTTTATACTTATTTCATACACAACATTAAATGTTGATGGGAATAACCTTATCATATAAATAATTTTGATTAAGATATAGCTAGCTCTTAAAGGACTTTTTTACATCTAAGAGTATGGAGGAATGATTATCCTAAAATCTGGCATCTTCTCAAACCCACATGTGTTTTGGTCTACCATATAGTCAAGCCTAAAGGGGTTGGGTCTAGCATCTTGCCAAATTCATAAAAATTTAAGCTCTACACGTAGCTGAGCCTGAGGATGTTATCACCCACAAACATTTGGGCTCAACGCGTAATTGACCCCAAAGGTGTTGGGTTTGGAAATAAAATTAGACTCATATCGTCTGGGCTTGTTATTATATCAAACTTGTGCATGTTAGGTCATCACCCTGTATTTGACTCTTCTATTTGTGGGCTTTTAAGCTAATGAGTTGTGTATATATTGATCCAACAACAGCCCCCAAGTCTTTGCGTATTGAATACGCAAAGATTTTGAAATATCATCTTTAATGAAAGACTTTTACCTTCCTCATGACATTTGTTTGTCCCATGTAGAATTATTCAAATCTTTATGGCCATATAGCTTGTCCTTATTGGAAAAGGGAAGAGGCCTCTTGGGAAATAAAATGATGGCTTGCAATTAATGCAGTAATAAAGTAGATTTCTAGAGATCTGAGATGACATGATAAGTCATTCATTTAACAATGAGAGTGAAAAGGTATTTCCTTTATACCACTAATTGTTTATTTTTTCTTTTCTTTTCTTTACTTTCTCTTTTTATGATCTTTGTAAAAACATATTTGAAGATTTCTAGAGCAATTTCTACCCTTTTTTGAGAAAAAACTGTTATTCTTAGTACTTTCACTAAAAGATTTTCTCTTCTTTTAAACAAAATTAAATGGACCCTCATAGAGTAAGACCTAACCTTAGGAGTAAAGGCATTACTTCCTCTGGTAACGAGTTTAGGTTTCGACCAGGAACTAGAGGAAGTAGTAGAGAATATGGGTCCACTAGATTAGGTCCCAAGACTAAAAGAGGTGGAACTTCAGAGTCCACCTCTAGTAGAGGGGAAGATAGTTCTTATCACTAAAGAAGCCCTTCCCCGATGCTTTAAGGGAGACTCGAGGAATAGAAAGGGCACCCCAAAACCCGAAAGACGATGCTCTCAGTTTCCTAAGCATTAAGGAGGTAGATTTTACCAATGGTCGACAACCTGGGAGTATGTGGCTTAATTTCCCATAGGGGATAAAAGGATCAGTCAAGAGACCTTGAACTCTGCACGAGGACATTCCGAGATTACATTCCCTTTTATACATGTATGAATAAAGGTACTCATTCCCTCTTCATGGGTTTGTGAACAACATCTTTAAGTGTTGTATATTGGGCTCAAGCCAACTACATCTTAATGAATAAATGGTCTTATTGGATTTTGAGAAGTTTCTTGGGTTTATTGGTATCGAGGCTATGGTAAACCTTTTAAGACATATTACTAGTTGGTTACGAGCTCTGATAATGGTAAGACATATTACCAGTTGGTTATGAGCGTTTAAATCCACCATTTTTATTTGGATTAAAAGGTGGTAAGCCCTTCCATTATCATTTATTGTGCAATTTTTTTTTACTTGTTATGCATTTTTAAAATTGCTAGTATGTTGTAAATGTTGAGTCAAGCTTGGTGAAAGTGTTGATAGGTGAATTGATGATGGTTTAGTGTTTGAATGTGTGAAAAAGGAGTGGGTAACAATTCAATTTGTTATGTTTGAATGTATTGTAATGTTTTGAGATTTTTAGTAAGGATAAAAGTGTGATTTTATCATGATAAACTGTTTGGATTATTGAAATCGTGATTAAATGTTGTTATGGTACATGAATAAACAATGAATCAAGTCTCAATTTGATGAATTATGTGAAAATTTTATTTATGCTATATTAAGGTTTTATTTAGTGTGAAGTAAGTTGAGGTTTTTGAGAATTAAGGCTTGAATTTGAAATTGGATGGCTTAATGATGTTTAATGTCATGTGAATAGATTGAGTAATGAGTTAGTTGAGCAAATTAAAAAAGAGAATTTTTTTTTGTACGATTTCAGCAATGTGAAAAAAATATAAAGGATGGAATTGTTGTTATGGAATCTTGGTTGTAATGTGTTAGTGTAACCAATTAATTATTGGGTTAATTGTGAAAAAATGAAAGAAATGGAAAAGAAATTGCACCCGCCGAATGAGACACCCTCATCTATATTAATCTATTCAGCTAAAATGAAAATTTTTAGAGGAACAATTAGTTGATAAAATTGATATTGATTTTTCAATGTGGTATTGTTGTTAAAAAGTTTAAATAGTGATATTTATGTTAGTTGAAAGAATTTTCAAAGAAAATTCCAACCTTTTATGTTTTGGATGTTTCAGCCAAATAGGATGAAAATTATGGATTTTGCTTGGTGGAATTTAATTATGGGTTGTTGTGGGTAGAAATCATGCCAAATTGATTATTAACCTACAACCATAAGATGGTTAAGTAACATTTAAAAAAAATATGTAATTTCTTTAAATCAAGGAAATTAATTGAAGTGGTTAATTTAATGGAATAAATTGCTCTTTAAAGATAAGTTATTGTATGACAAATTGATGGTGGGTCGTTGATACATGAGAAGCTATCGAGGGAGCACCTAGATAGGATCCTATATTCATACTTCATGCTTCATAGTTTAGTAACAATAATACCCCCCCTCCTCCTCCTTCTCCTACTACTACTATTATTATCACCATTATTATTTGTATTATTACCACAACCACCACCATAATTTTCATCATAATTATTTTCAACATTACCATTAGCATTATTATTATCGTTATTACTATTACTATCACTACCATCATCATCATCATCGTTACAAAAAGGCCAAGGAAACAAAATAAAAAATAAAAGTAGAAAGACCAAATTAAAATTATTTTAATTAAAAAAAATTATAAACTTGATTTAAAGGATAAAATTGAAAGACATAAAAACTTTGACAAAAACAAGAAAGATATCAAAATAGAAGAACCAAATTGAAAAACATTATATATACAAATCAAAATTGAAGGATTAAATTGAAAATAAATAAAACTTTAATAAAAGGAAAAAGGACAAAAATAAACAATCAAAACTTAAAGGACTGGATTTGAAACACCAAGAACAATGATGACCATAGTGCATTTCTTGGTGTAAGAGAGAGGAAAAAAAGAAGAAAAAAAGGCCACCAACAATCGTAAGCTTCCATGCATCATCGAAAAAGAAAAAGGAGATGACAAAGAATAAAATAAGCCGACATAAATATATTTTCACCACTAGAAGTTGCCACATGCGCCATCTAAAGTACACAATAGCTCCCACATGCCAATAGTTTTTTTTATTTTAAAAATATTAATTAAATGCTAAATGATGTTGTTACCCTTGACCAAAACAACAATTAACAAAAAAACTGAAATGAAAGACTCTAATACCACTGATTCCATGAGTTAGATTTCTTGACTTTAAGGGTATATTTGTAATTTAACTATATATTCAAAAAACTTAAAACTTATTTATTATTTTAATGATATCTTAATTATTTTACTATTTATTAAAATATTGTATAAATAAAAATATCTCAAGTAAACCTATAATGATTGATTGAAAAAAAGCAAGACTAATCCCAGTTTAAATACAATAATTGTTTTTTTTTTGAAAGGACATAAACTATAGTTTTTAACCCCGACCCGGTATAATAATCGGGTCACGGGTCAGATGGGTTGACCCGGGTCAACAAAAAAAAAAACTTTATAAAACCTTACAATGCAACACCTTACTGGTTCAGGAGCAAATAGTTGCATGCTTACAATAAGCATGAAACTTACGGGAGATGGAGTTGCATGAGTGGAAGAAAACTAAGTGCTGGAAAAGTCAAAAAGCATAAATCCCAAAACCCCACAACTTACACATGTTGAAGATAGACTGCTAAAAGAAGTGATCAATCTTGTTGGCTTTTTCATTATTGAATTCTTTGCATTTAAGGACTTGAAAATGTTGGCCATATAAGTTTGCAAACTGTCATAAAGATATGAACAAACAAGTTAAATTTTCAAGTGTCCTCAAAGAATACACATGAAATACAAAATGATTCCTAGTCTAGAAATGCAGCAAATCTAGAATGGTTGACCTGTGCGTGAACTTAGTAAAACATAGAATTTCATTTCACTTGAAGGTCTTCCACGACTCTAAAAAGAATGTCTTCAGTGGCATTGAAATAATGAGTAAGTTACAAATTTCTCCAATGCTCCCATTAGCATTCTCTTAAATAATTACTGAGAGAATCAGGTGTTGCTAAAAATGGTCGTTGGAGATTATTTATTACCTCTCTGTAGGCATGATAAGTTGTTCTGTCACTGCTATCCTTGGCATAAGCTTTCATTGATGACCTTGGTGAGCTATGGTCATTTGGGAGAAATAGTGCAGCATTTTCAGTGCCATATTCATCTGGATCAACAAGTAATGAGCCTGCAAACTCTGTCAGATCCTCTTCAACTGAAAGGTAATTCTGTACATAGATTTGTGCTTGCAGCGGCGAAGAAAAATTAAAATCCTCCCTGTGGCCGCCAAAGAAAGATAGCAATTGCTCTGCATCTACCTGTACTCAGAATCATACACAAGTAAACACAAATGCATCTCATGCTCTAAATCCTCTAACATTAAGTATTTGACTTCAACTTTAAGTATCTCCCTATCACTTTTGACAACCGAACTGGTTACAGGCCTTATTGCTTCGGCTAGAAAATGGCTAAAACTCTTCAATAATTCTTTAATACATCAGGAAAGCATTTTGTTTTTTATTTTATTTGTTTGTTTGGTTAAAAGAAAATGTCAATGGCTACCTCCTTTTTAACGTTTGCCTTCGCAAGCATGATGAATGGCATGTGGGTAAAGGGCATATAGCTTGTCAGCTTTCTAATATCAGGATGGGATTGCTTGATTGAGAGCACTTGTATATGTAAATGGTAAAATTTTGTATTTAAAAACTTACTTTCTCATACTAGAAGGGGAGAAAGTTCATCTAAACATTTTGATCGTCAAAATCCGAGCGAATCCATGTTTTTGTGCATAGAAGATCGCGAACAAAAAATTAAAAAGATAACAGCAGCTTAATCTTACCTTGATTCGTAGAACTGAATTGAAGAGAGCCAAACAAGTAACAAGCTTGCCTTGAACTTAAATTCTTCTGCTCTTCTTTGCACCAGATATAGATTTGAAGATCGAAGAAATTAGGTTTTTTGTTTTCAACTCTTCATGGTTTAAAAGGTTTGTAATGGTGGCGTTTTACTTGTATATATATAAGAGAACACAGCTGGGTCACACCCAGGTTTATCCGGGTCGACTGGGTTTTGCCAGGTCAACTTCTAGACAGGTTTTTACTTTCACCCGGATCAATTTCAGCTCTAAATCGGACAGGTTGCGAGTCGACCCGCCGGGCCGGTTCGGGTTTCAAAACATCACTTTTACTGTTATGGTAAATAGTGAATTGTATGAAATCACCTTCACGCTCTTTGTTCACTCACTCACTCAGATCAGATCTGATCTCATCTCTCGCTCTCCAATTCGCAGGTGAAATCCCTAACCCTAGCTTCCCTAAAATAGTGCATTTTCCCAATTTTGTTATTATGAAACTGTGTCAAATGCCTACGTATCGATCTTTTCTTGGCGATGGAATTTGTGTTTCGATTGAAGATGATGATGATGATTTATTTATAATGGAATTGTACCGATCTGTAACTCTGTTGGTTAAAATTTTTGATGTGGTATTTGTTTCTGCAGGTGAAAATGGCAGAATCAAAACCAGGATTGAGGAAGCCTGTATTCACCAAGGTTGAGCAGCTCCGCCCAGGCACTGGTGGCCATACTCTCACTGTCAAGGTTGTTAGTGCAAAGATGGTATTACAGAAGGGTCGAGCTGATGGTCCTCAAGTACGCCAAATGAAAATTGCTGAATGTTTGGTCGGGGATGAGACTGGATTGATTATCTTCACTGCTAGAAATGATCAAGGTTTTTTTTTGTTATTTTTTATATTTTTTTTAATCAGCAAATAGTTATTCTAGTAGTGTGTGGCTTATTGGTTCCTAGTGGTTGTTATCAGTTCATGGATTCCAGGACGTTAGACCCTCTTCCCTATACCCTAGTTGACTTTTGTGTGATTAAGTAGTCATATCATGAATTTTGTTCAAATGGGCTCTTTCTTTTTTGAGTGACATTCAATATTGTTCTGGGAAAGCTTTCAATCATTTTTTTTATGACTTTTCTTTCTGTGAAACTCTGAACCTTGTACACATGATCTGATAACTGAGAGCGTGGATTACTTTGGGAAAGATGTTTGGGTTAGATGTTCAATCAAAAGTGATAAATCTTCACCAGACCATTGTGGATGTTTTAACCATTTTCACTGCCACTCCAATTAAATGAGAGCAAAATTTTCTTGAGTTTTGTCCTTTGACAATTTGGTTGAGGCGGCATGTGTTATCTTGGTTTCTTCATCTGTCAAAACAAGGAACTGATGAAAATTCAGTTTATGTGACTATCTAGTTTTTGGATTTTCCCAGTCTTGGTGGTTATATTTAACTCTTCTTATTTTTGTTTAGTGGACTTGATGCAAGAGGGTACTACTGTGATCCTTCGCAATGCGAAAATCGACATGTTTAAAGGATCAATGAGGCTTGCTGTGGACAGGTGGGGCCGTGTTGAAGTCACTGAACCTGCTGATTTCACTGTGAAGGAAGACAACAACCTATCGCTGATTGAATATGAACTAGTAAACGTCGTTGAAGAATGACTTGTGAATGGTGTTTGATACTCAGCTATGACAGGAGAGAAATAAAACAACTCCAGAAAAAGCAAATCACTGTTAGAGGACATATTAAATCCAAAATGCTTGTGAAAGTTCATTTAGGAAAGAGGATATCTGCAAGCTAATACTGCTCCAGTTGCTCTTACTCCCTATTTATTTGTGAACAGTTGTTGATCTTGCAGTACTATGTCATGATAGATATAAAAATGATCGAAAGTATGTTCGGTTCTTGCATGCTTGGTCTTTTTAAGCTCTGTTGCCAACTCCTATCTTTACCCCTACAAATGTGAAATACAAGATTGGACACTCGATCAAGCCCTCCGCTTTACTAGTAGTATATTTGAGAGAGCATTTCCTTACGATGGATAGTTTGCTTGGAAGTTTAGATGTTTCAATAGGCTTGTGGATCAGTTAAATCTGCGTAACTGCTGTCTAGGTCAATCTAGGAGTAGATTTCTTTGCCCCGAAAATAATTGAAAATGCCTAGCAAATATTCTGAACCTTGAACTAGAAATGAAGTTTGGAATGCAGTATTCTCACAAGAAGAAGAAGAAGAAGAAGAAGAGACAAGACATCTCTTACCAAAACCTTTGTAATCTTGCAAAGGCATGCTATCTCGTATATTCAACACAGCACGCTTATTCAGTCAATGTAAGACTGAAGGCGTCCACAAGCACAAACAGCACAAGCGGCTGATTTGACTGGAGGTAATATTTGGTTTTGGTTTTCACGTTTTAAAATTATTTTTGAAAAAAATTAAAAAATATTTTTTTTATTTACTTCAAATTAATATTTTGTTAGTGTTTTTAGATAATATGTTAATATCAAAAATAATTTTAATATATTTTTAAATAAAAAACATTTTAACCGCAACTCATTTCTAAACCGCTCTTTAACTCCTTACCAAAACCATGGTGATGTTTACAAGGCAGACTGTCCCATATGTTCAACACAACATTGGGATCAGCTTGGGCAAGAAGGACTTCGGGCTTTTCCATTATGAAGTTAGAGCTCTGCGCTAACACTTGATTAGCTATGAAGGACGTCTTTTATCAGAGGACGGGATGTTTGATTCCGAGCCCATCCCCGAATGGGCTTGGTTCAGGCCCAAGTCCTTGTCTTTGTCTTCTATTTTAAGATATTTTTTACATGTATTAAAAAATTTTATTTATTATTTTATCAAATCCCTTCAAATGAAAATTGAAGAAACTAATTA
>Ga0325411_1007541_pt1 | contig 11855 bp, 10 predicted proteins | sample PopdelMetagenome_13_FD_206181 | JGI IMG/M metagenome (GOLD analysis project Ga0325411, IMG submission 206181) | Populus deltoides microbial communities from Bellville, Georgia, United States - Xylem-PdIQD-R4 | ecosystem: Host-associated > Plants > Phyllosphere > Stem > Wood/Secondary xylem...
TGCCGAACAGTTTCTAAATCAAACAGATTAATTAAGGTGTAAAGTTAAGAGAGCTGGCTACATATTAATACTGGATTTGCAAGAAATTCACAGTAAATTAACATCCACCTGTATTACCTGAAAAACTATTTTTTTCTCTCCTTTCGAACAACGAAAGGATCATTAATTAAAAAAAGAAAATTCCTAGGGAGATAAATTGAATTACCCAAAGATAATCTTAAAGTTCTTCTGCTCTTGGGCTGCCATGTTGCTTTATCTTCCTCCTGTCGGGGTCTTAACTTTCTGGGCTTGGTTTTTTTAGGGTGTTCCCTCTCTCATTTCCGAAGCTTAATTAGTCGGTCCATATCAAAATAGCTGCTGCTAACCACCGTAGTATATTATGGACTGGTCCTTCACTTAAATTGATCTTGATTTGAAGTGTATTGGTGGACCTTCAGGCGGTGGTGGCAATATTTCCCCGGAAGGTGACGGGTGGCCGGATTGTTTCTATTCTTGTTGAAACTGTTACCACTCTAGCTAGGGTGTTGGAGCTCGAAGAATCTAGAATTGAGGTGGGAAGGGGATAAGCCGACACGATGCTAACTGGATTTCGCGGGAAAAAACGCTGTTAACTAACTGATTAAATTATAACCGCCAACGCGTAACCGCTGGGGAAAAAAGAAGAAGAATGCGGTGAGCGTGGATCGAACACGCGACCTTCAGATCTTCAGTCTGACGCTCTCCCAACTGAGCTATCCCCGCCTTCACGCTCATTCATCTTATAATTTATAATATATATCTATTAAACAAGAACTACTACTATAATTTGTGGTTCCAGCAAGTGAAGTGACAACATTATTCTTCTGTGTGTGGCATTGGATATTGGTTGTTTATGAGCTTAAATAATCCATCTTTTAAAATCCATCTAAGATTAGTCATGATTCGGCAGTGATCTAGTCCAAAAATGTGATGCGAATGGGAAATATTAATAGTTATAAGAGAATTTAAGAAAAACAAAAAGGGAGAAAAATCCAAGTCTAAATAGAAGATGAACGGTGGAAATAGGAATAGTAGTTTCCTATTTGCTTGCTGAGACAGTGTTGCATATGCTAGAAAAGAAAGTTAATCTGTTCTGTTGAAGAAAGAAATACGTAGATATATGCGTAGGCACATTGGCTAACGAAGAAGAAAGGTCATTTGAATTTAATGTCCTTGATTTAATAGGCTATATATAATAGAAACCTGTATTCAAGATCTTGTATGGGAGCTCGGATTCCAGTCCTTTCGTTAGAGGTAAGCATAGTTGGAAGGAATCTCTTCCTGCGGCGAATAAAGGAAGAAAAAGGGCTATCTAATGGATATAATGCAAGCAAGGAATCCTCCTTTTGAACTTCCACACGCAGAATAGTATATTAATATGATATTTCCAACTCAACCAAATTGTACTCAAAAAGTTGTATTTTGGCAAAGGAAAAAGGAACCAAGTTTTTTTTGCCATTTTCCTAAAACAAAACAGTTAAAGTTCCAAAAGCTTGAAACATTCCTAGTTAATTTTTGAGGGAGATAAACCTCTGATCATCTAATGTACTGACAATATGTATGCCTAGTAGCAACATGCCCTAATATCCACACAAAAAGGCATTAATTAAGTCTGGTGCTGGCTCTTTCTATACTCACAAACTGGCACTTCCACCAAGCCTCCATGTAAGTTCATCGTTTGCGGTTGTTTTGGGTCATCACCACAAGCTTTCGGCCTCCCCCATTTTTCCAAACTCCATGAACTGGCAACACCACAGCTATATCTTTGTTCACATCTGCTTTCTCTTCTTTTTCATCAATACCAGCATCAGAATTACTAGCATCTGGCAGTGAGGCAGTGGAAGTACCCCCGAGACGGTTCTTCATGAACTTCGTGGTTTTTTTCCGAGGTTTATTCCCTCCTCCCCCGGCCCCCACATTCTTCTTCAAGCTGACACCAGCTGCCTGAGCAGCATGTTCACTCTTTGGCTCCCTTGACAAATCCAAGTTAGCTTGTTTGTCAACCAAAATCTTTGATTTGCCTTTTCCACCACAATTCCCATCCTTTGGTAAGATCTCCACCCCAAGACTATCTGAAAAAATGTTCTCAGAGCCACTGATAACATTATCATCACACTTCTCTTTGCCTTTCTTTGAACATTTCTTGCTTTTGGAAGGACCATTGTCAATGCTCAAACCATTCCCCCCCACATTGAAATTATAAATCTCAACAAGCTCTCTTTGCTTCTCAGCTTTGGGACAAAGTCTAGCCAGCTCTAGGACAAGATGTGACAGGCCAAATTGATGCACATAGGCAAGATACTCTGCAACATCAATTATGTCACGGTGATACTCTCTGGATATTATCTTGAATGCAGCGAATTTGTCCTTGTCAAATTCTAATGCAGCACGAATTTTCTCCACTAGAGCCTTATTAGCAGATTGAACATCCTCAACCTTCAGCATAGGTGAGGCACTTGTAGACATATTGTCCACTTGAGTGGCAGACAGAGAGGGAAAACTTGAAAGAGATTTGTGAGAAGTCCTGTCTGCAGGATTTGGAGCAACGCTAGCTTGGCTGACCTTGCTGTTACTATTTGAAGTCCTTGACGAACTTGCAAAATTAGAAGATACAAGAAGTCCATTAGCCCTTGATGACCCAGCCTGAGGAGAGCTCGTGTAAGTAGATAGAACAGATGAACTTGGAGATCTGGATGAAGATAAAACCCTAGAATCCGACACAGGTCTTGACTGGTACAAAATACTAGCTAGTGAGTTAGGATGATTGTTTGCTGCTGGCAAAGCCCGAGAAGAATTAAGAACTTTTACCATGTTTTGGCGGCTGAGGTGAGCAGCCATTGTATTCCCACTCAACCCTCCCAAACCATTTCTGGATCTCCGTTGACTGCTTCTTGGAGCCAAAGGAAGTGGGGGAAAGGATGTTTCTTCCATTGGTGCTCTGCTACTGTTCCATCCTAAAACATGATGATATCTTGAAGGCGGCTCAGAATCTGTGGTGGCTAATGACTCAAAAGGGTTAACAATCATATCAATTTCATGTTCCTCTCTATGAGTAGAAACTGTTTGCGCATTTGAAGAAATATCACAAGACCTTTCAGCATTGGCAAGCTCAAGACTATCTTCAATGGCCATGTTCATTTGATAGCCTGACGAATTTGAATGACTACCACGACCACCACCACGCCGATCATGTTCATTAATTTGCCGAAACTGGAAACTCACAGGTATCTGGACGTAGAAAATGGAAGTGGCATGTTATTATCAACATTATAAAGAATAAAAATCATTAAATGATCACAAATGGCTTCAGAGTGCTCAGGTGTGGTAGACTTCAACATAAAATGAAGAACACAGAAAAAGCCGACAACATTGGTAACGTACAAGAATTCAAAAGATCCATACACACCTGAAGTAGAGCACTGCGCTTAGAACGAGACATGCGCCCTCCATGTTCCATGGCATTATGCCTCTACCAATATCAGAAATACACAAGTCTTCTTAGTCATATAGTACACTCTAGAAAACATAAAAACTGAATTTTAAATATTGACAGCCAAAACAAAATTGTGCATCATGAATTCTGCTAGATATCACCTTCAATTCGAATTCAGTTGCAAAAACAATAAACTTTCTTGCAAGGCAAGCCTCATCCTCGCATAAGTAATGCTCTTGACGAAAATGGATCTGAGACATAAAGTCTCGTATGTTAATTAAAAAACTAAGAGTAACCATGACATACAGTAAAAAGCAAGTGACTAAGAAATGTGCAAACAAAATATAATCAACCTCCAAGTAATCATAATTGTTAAAGTATTCATATTGTCCAGGATGCTGCCTGCATTGAACAAAATAAATTGGACATATGAAAGTGTACATTTGATAGAACAAAATGCTAAATAACTTAAATACTTTTCTAAGGAAATATGCATGGGTTTACCTTTGGCATATGTGGCAAGTAAAATGATCAGTGGACATGTGCAGGTAAAGCTCATTATCTCCATAAAAAGGATTCTCACAGAACTCACACATAGGATGTCCTGTAAATCCACCTCTTTCGCTTTCATTGCCATCAACCACTGAGTCACCCGTCCTCACATGTTGAGTCAATTGTTCTCTATTATATAACTTCTGCTCACTTATAAATATCTGGTTCAAAACTTAGTTAAGTCAGAGAACACAAGTGTGGCTACCAAAGCAGAGATCAAGAATTAAAATTTTCCATTGATACGAGACAATCAAATCCTACAGTACATTCTACATTGAATAATCTCATAAAGCTATGAAACATAAACCATTTCAGAATCTCATATTTCAACTCTCCATTGATGCTCATTCTTCAAATACCAAGCTAAGAAGCAAAGGTTAACAATAAATCATCATATCACATAAAATATGGATACAAGGAAAAACATCTCTCACCTTCCTACCTTCCAAACACAGACTGCACATAAACAGGCTATGCCTGTGAAACAAATGAGCCTTCAATTGCTCAACGCTATTAAACTCCCTTGACCCTCCATTCTTCTTGTTGCAAACATTGCATGATAACTTACACATAGCTTTGATCATCTTATAATGATCAAAATCATCAAAATAAGCTTTTGTCCCTTCATGATACCAATACTCCCCTGCTTTACCCTCACTTCCATTAATTTCTCCTAAACCCTTGAAGTCACTTATCATCCTTGTATAATCCCCTAATGCCTACAAAAAACCAAAACCCAAAAATTTAAAAGACCAAAACTTCACAGTATATAAATCAAAACCCAGATATTAAAACCATCATAAACAACAAAAAGACCGACACTTTTCAGCAAAAGATAAAAACCCAGAAATAAAAAGACACACAGTAGATGAAATAACTAACCTTAGTGACAAAGATGGTGTTGGATTCTGATTTGCAAATGCAGCAAAAGAAATCATTGCAAATGAAACGAAGACGAATGATGCAAGTAGAGCAGACTTCTTTATGGAGACATGGTCCATAAGCAACCCATTCAAGGGTATCAGCACAAACAGCACAAGTATCATCCATTTTTTGATCTGTGCAGAGAGATTTTGATCAAATTTGTGAATAAATCAAAATGGGCTTCTTATTTTTTGTTCTTGTTGTCAATGTTCATGGGAAGCTGAAAGATTTTGATTTTGATGCAGAGAATATTATGGGCTTTTATGGTGTTTTCTTTTTCGGGAAGCCAAACAGAAATTGATCGAGAGTTGCAAAGAAAATGAACAAGCAGGGGACAGGGCATATGTTTATGGGGAAATGGTGTCAGGACGACTAGTCGTTCGTGTAATCACTTGACTCTAGGATTGGAATTAGAGCGTTTAGAAAAAAAAATTGAAATTTTTTTGAAAAAAAATATTTTTTTATTTTTTAAAATTTTAAATATATTATTATTAAAAATAAATCTTTTTAAAAAAATATTATTTTAATATATTTTTAATTAAAAAATATTTTAAAAAAACAACAGTAAGAAACTACTAATAATATTTAAAAATTTTATAAAACATTTTAAAAAAATTAGATATAATTAAGATGTTTCACAATTTCATTCGATTAATATAGCTAAACTTATTAATATGCTAATTTAATATATTTTTTTATCAAATTCATATTATTATTTTTAAAAAAATAATTATAATTTAAATTGATTAGTTAACCCGTATCTTTGATCAATTGGACCCAAATTAGGTATGCAATTGTGCATTATGCATTTAAGCCTCCTATTTAACTGTAACTGTTCGTGCAAAGTTAGAAAAAATCATATGTCTATAGAGAGGAGAAAAGGCATGGCTCCGCTCCGTCCAGCAAGTTTTATTCTTGCAATCTTAAAACTGAAGATAGAATAACATGAATGTGAAAAAGGCATGGCTCCGCTCCGTCCAGCAAGTTTTATTCTTCTTGCAATCTTAAAATTGAAGATAGAAAGCAAGGAATCCTGAAACAATTCTGTGACTGGCAATGGGATGTGTATTTTCAAGTGATTTTCTTCTCTTTTTTTCAGTCAAGTGTCTGCATGATGTTGCATGGATTATAACACAGAGAAGAGAGAGAAAGCTTCTCTTTTCTTGCCTGTCAAGATCTGTGAGGGGGGGTATGCCTCAAAGACAACACCATTAAGGAGGATGTCAAGAACTAGAAATAACTTTAACATGGATCATCTATATATATCTGACTAGTTTGAAAGGCAAGCCCTTCCTAATGAGAGACCAGAAACATAGACTCGCAAACCTGAAACGTAGATGCTAATGCATGAAGAGCCATAATCTTCAAAACAATCACACAAGACCAAACAAAAGAACAAGACATCAACTGAAACAAACTTATTGAAACTTCCACAGCTAAATCAGGTTCAAACCCCTGAATGACAGCCTCAAACCAGACCACCAGACAAAACTAGGTCAGGCCTCTTGTTCATGGTGGTGAGCCAATGACACCAGTACCTGGGATCCTGACACAACCAACCCCAGGGTAAGAGCAAAACCCTGATGGCCCAAATGCAAAGACTGGGCCATTAGGAGTTGGGATAGAACCACCACTGGTACCAAAGCCCCCTAGATAGTTCTGAGGGTGGTCAACTTTCTCCTTGGTGTCCTTCAGTTTCCTTCCTGCTCCAACATTCGAGGCAAGAACCAACATGAAAATGGCAAGGATCAGAAGCATCTTTTGAGTTCTCTCCATCTTAGCACTTCTCTCAACACTTGACATAGACACTCTCTACTTTTCTCTCTTACTTGCAATGTAAAGAACCCCACCCATCCCCACCCATCTTATAGTACCCGAGGTTCCTAATTTAAGCAAGTGTATAACCAACTCTTTTACAAATAGTAGTAAACATGGAAAATAGTTGGATATGATAGTTACGACATATGTAGATACAAAATTGAAGTCTTGGGTCCATCACTGTCAAAAAATTACTCCATCAACCATTCACCAGCTCAAATCATGTAAAAATACTTCAATAACCTTCACTTTTCCTGAACATTATTGAAGCTTGTCTTCTATTCCTAATCCTCAAGAATCATAGTTCACAATCCTTAAATACTAATTAATTACTAACCAACCGCTGCAAATGGGAGCTTTCTGATCTGTAACAAAATAGAACATTAAAGCATCTTGTGTTGGAAGTTACGACAGCCTACTTAAGGGCAATGTGGTCCTCTGAGTATCGAGATTCTTCCATTTCTCAAAGACTTGAGCTGCCTACAAAGTTATGAACTGTAATTTTAAGCCTGAAGTGAAGGCTTTAGTCTTTGAATTTATGCGGGCCTTACCTAACAAAAACTAGAAGCTATAAAGGCCCTTCAAATGCAAGACCTCTGTTTTCTGTCGTTAATGCAACCTTCCATTTTCCTACTCCCTAGTTCACATTTACTCACTACTAATACATTTCTACAAAAGGGTTTCACTGCAACAAGGAAGGCAGCTCGTAAATTTGTGACAAGAACTGTAAAATATTAGGTTGGTATGGATCTTTGTTGGAGAGAAAGTCCATCGGAAACGAGCTGCACTACCATTACCACTCCCTTGCCATGATCATTTGCCAGCTGCTACCCGCTTTGACAGAGAGGGGAAGGAGGAACAAGTTATTTTGTAGTCATGACAGGAAACTGAACTGGCCAGACGAAAATGGGGCTGGTGGTATTTGTTGCTAGAAAACTGGGAGAGAGAGTTTGGTGGAATGCAATAACTCTTCCTGGTCTCCCTGGTGAACTACGAGTCTAGGACCTATTATAAGATCACTTTTACATACCCTTACTCTCCCAGAACCCTTCAAACAGATTTTTTTCCTTAAACAAATCCAGCCCATATGAATCAACAAATACAAGCACGTTCGACTCTCACGTACCAGTATCTGTCGGTTAACATCAATTCGACTTGGAAAGCCACTTTCTAGTCTCAAACAGACTGACTGGAAAGGCTATAGAAGGCCATAGGATTCATGAGCCATTGGGTTGAGATTTCAGAACCAACAGAAAGTAGGCAAGACTCTGCTCTGCTTTGATGCGACAATTTATCGGAAAAGAACGAGAATAAATTCAATAAATATAAGATTTGATAGCATGAAGAGATGTGGCTTGGGAATTTCATAGGAAAATAACAAAAGTGACTTACTCCAACAATAAATTGATAATATGCAATTATACAGAGTTTAAATCGTGTCATGCATATTTCAAAACATTGATTCAAGATTATTTATCATAAGGGAAAAATTGATGCTAAGTCTGCAATAATCCAGCTTGCGCCTTGTACACTAAATTATTTTCTCAGCACACCTTGCCACACACATTTTCTTGATTCACGCTGACAAAGGAGAAAAACGAGTTGTGAGACTATGCCGTAGACATGATGCAATCAATGGCTTGCTTGCAGATGCTTGTCATTGTGGCCTCAGGTCCATAAACCTGTAAACAAAAGAAATTGGCACAGCTCAGCTTCAAATATAACAAATACAGAGGATTCCAGATCTGATTCTTCAAAAGTGAAGGAATGGAAAAGAAAGAAAACTCTCCAAGCACATAGAGGATCTTGTGTTTTATTCGAATTAATTCATGTTTTTCAAGGTTGTGGGCAATTGAACTTTATAGTTAAAAACTCTGGTGACACTTAGGACCCTTGGGTTTCAATTTTACTAAACAATCCTGAAGGTGAAGTGACTTTTCTCCAATTAACAGTATGCATTTCAGCTGCTTACAGTTTTATCTAAATTCAAAAACCAATAGCCCACAAACTCAAAAGAAATCTAATGCCCAAAGAACTACAGAAAAAATAGTCATTTCGTACCTCAAGAGGTACTCCCAATTCCTCTCCCAGAATGCGCATCTTGGCCAAACCAGTCTGATAGTTTGGACCACCTCTTCGGACATAGAGGTGCATTCTTGCTGCCTTTAACTTGGATTCCTACGAGAAGAGGAAGAGTTAAACATAGAAACAGGCAACCTAAACCAGGAAACCATTGACAGCAGTTTGAATTGATTCAATTAGACAAACCTTCTCCCTCAATGCTCGTATGATACCGTTGAAAGTAGCAGCAACATCAGTGAAGTTAGCAATGCCTCCTCCAATGAGAAGGGCTCTTTTGCGACCATCAGGATCAGCAGTTGCACACTACATTAATGATCGAGGAATATTGTTACAGAATATATGAGAGACAGCATAATTGTGAGCAAGGATGCAAAAATAGAAAAGGCTTAAATTTATTGTCTCTTACATCAATGACAACTCTTGCATATTGCAAGACCTCCTCCTCGTTTGGAGCTCCACTATACTCTGCATAGTTTCCAAGCTCTGATGCATAGCCCAAATCTCCAACCTAGTTAATGGGGAAAAAAGAGTCTTACAAGTAAAATCAACAAGCACAGACCTTGCACCAACCAATAAAATAATGCCAAAAATGAGATGAGAGGCAGGTAGATTATAGCATATCCCATGGAGCACCTACAGTATCGGCATATATGACACTGGCACCACCTCCAGCTACCATCGTCCAGATTCTTCCTTTTTGGTTCAAAACAGTGAATTTCAAAGATGCACTTGTCTGTAAACACATGAATATGATTAATGCATCTAATTCATGTCCACATGGATTCCATGTCCATGCTTGAAGGTATAGGCAATTAAAAGTACGGTGAAACAGGCATTCACGTAATTACCTTTTCATCAAGTGAGTGGATGAAGCTTTCAGTAGAACTCAGAACTCTTCCAAAAGGCAGAGGAAACTCTATGTGACCCCACCTGAATGTACCAAAATATTTTGGATGAGAGACAAAATATATTAGTAATATACCTTAACTACAATCTCATGTCAACTGAAGGTTCCTGAAAAGAGGGTGTGAATGTATACATACTTCTTGAAGTTCTTAAAAGCAGCAGTGTCGTCCAACTCTCCTCTCATATCCAGTGGATATGGCTCCCCATTCACCAGTGTAAATGGATTCATCTCTAGAAAACTGAAGTCCAGATCTATGAAGTACAAGAAAAGCAATCAGAAGTGAATTTATTGCTAGCATGAATAATATTTGGTGTAACAAGTCAGAAACGAGGTCATATAAAAGCAAGTATTAGATTATTCTCAACCCTTTCCAGATCCTCGATAAAAAAATAGTTAGTTTCTATTCTACTGTTTCATATACCATAAATTTTAATAAGATTCAAGTGCATATGATTAGAATTTTGTTCACAAAGTCATGTAATTTCCTACTTTAAATGAATGTGGCAAGAGCACGCTCACCTTGAAACACAGAAAAGACACCGATGATGAAATCACCAATTTTTCCTCGAATCTGAGATATAGTATTAAAGTTGTATCAGCAAATTCCAAATATATATGAAACGATTCAGAATGCCAGGTAACAAGAACTTTCAACACTAAGATATTTTAAATAAATCAGAGAGGATATTGTAATTAAATCAAAGAGTAACTAGAATCTAAAGGCATTAAACATGCACCATCAATTAATAAACCTAGGAAACTATTTGTTATCAGCAAGAATCAGATTTTTAACCTTATAATAATTTTGATTAGTGAAATATGCTGGATCACTCATCACCAGAATTTATTAAATCATTGATAAATTTAATATAAACAAACTCACCTCCAGAGGAAGTGTAGCAATCAAAGGAGCACATGCTTCCAGTGTCATTGGCTTTTCAGTAGGGAGGAATATGGTCTTAACCTGCACAAGGCCAGAAAACCAAAACCATGTCAGTATTTAAATTCTAGCAGTAATGAGATCCAAAAGTAATAATATGAGAAGAAATGAAGAAGATTTACATTGTGGGCATACCTTATCCCAGTTCTCCTCAATTTCAATACCTCCACATTCTGAGAAGCTAATGGTGCAGCCGAGTCTTTCAGAGACAATTGAAAAGTAAAACTCTTGGTCATGTGGAACAAATGGTTCGACTATAAAGGTAGTTATTGGTGCCTTACAGCCACCCATCTCAACCTAATAAACCAGATCCAATTTGTCCATCAATAAAATATCTAACCACACAAACAAAACCAAGAATTTGCCATGCAACTTGATCCAATAATCACCTCGACGCCAAGGCGTGCCTTCACAAAGTCAGCAACTTGAGCTAGATCTAAATTCAAAGCTACCAAACCACTCTTCCCACGCTTTCCGAATAGCATGTCGGGCTTCACAACCAATTTTGTAGATGAAATCCATGGCTCCTGGTTCGTTAACTCCGTGAAATCTGTACCTTCTGTCACCTAGACACAATAACGAACTATCTCGTTACTTGCAACATCAAATCCAAAGCAACACCAACCCCATTACCAAGATTGAGTTTTCAACAGGCCAAGTAAAAAAGAAACTGCAATTATGGGTAAAACACAACTAGAATTTCCATCAAAACCAAGCTAAAGTTACCAACTTTATTAAAATATGACAACTTTAATCACTACCTCCAAAACAGAACTTTCAAAAAACCCAGTAGAAGATTGAAACCATGTCAAAAACCCAGTTTGGATCCAACCAAAATCAAGCAAAAGTTGCAAAATTTAATCAGATAAGATCCGAATTCCAATCAAAGTAATCAAATTCAAACTTGATAAATGCATAGAATACCAAATGATCAGAACAAATCATTTTCAAAACTCGACACGACGCAAACAAAACACAAGGATACAAAGAGAGATCAATAGGTTAGAGGTAAGTATGTACCTGAGCAGAGCGGATCAGGAGATCAATACCAGAGAGACGTTTCAAGTGCTCTTTCAGGAGTCTCTTGGAATCATACTCTCTTATCTTCTTTCTTGCCATTTCAACAATTCAAAGATGATCTACAAAACAAACAACGTATAATTTGCTAGCGCTATGTTATT
>Ga0325411_1007543_pt1 | contig 11854 bp, 7 predicted proteins | sample PopdelMetagenome_13_FD_206181 | JGI IMG/M metagenome (GOLD analysis project Ga0325411, IMG submission 206181) | Populus deltoides microbial communities from Bellville, Georgia, United States - Xylem-PdIQD-R4 | ecosystem: Host-associated > Plants > Phyllosphere > Stem > Wood/Secondary xylem...
TTCCTTTATGATGATGACACCAATCTCATATCCTCGGTGATTCTACACCCGTATATGATAGGGCATCCAAAAAGTATTGTTTTACTTGAAACATATAACGGGAAATGGGTTATGTCATTTTAAAAGACACCTCTTTAGAAAAGATGTGTGTTTTGTGCTTATAAGTGACCAAAACTCCTGTTTTTTTAGCTGATGTGAGATTAATGACATCATCATAACCTCTAAACAAGAGGCTTGGGTAATTACACATTGCTAACGTTCTCATAGACTGCGCCACATAGAGGGCTTAGTCCTTTTAAAAGTTACACCTTAAAAAAAAGTATTTTTTACGCTTATAAACAACTAAAATCCTTTTTTTTAACTGATCGATGTGTGATTGCTAGCATCATCACTTTTAATTCTAGGTCATAACTTAAAAAAATAAACCATAATAATGCCAACGTGATTACAGAAAGCACAAGGAACATTAAATTATGAATTTTGGTGTTAAGGGCTGGGTTCTGAAATGAATGATGGCACACATCCAATGAAATCTGCAATGGAACGCAGTACGTGCCAGGAGATATTGCCAAGCATGTGAATGATGACAAGATCAATAATCTGTAGCTGATGTTAGATATCAAAATGGAGTTTCATGTATTGAGATTTTGTGGACCGCTTACCTGCATTCATTCAATATGCTCAATGCTCATATATTCGAAAGAATATTCTGTGCCCGCCCACAGATTACAAGTTCGATGCAAAGGTTTAATTTGTTCATTACTAGATTAGTTGGGACTATGTTGTAGCATGTCATAATTAACCAGCCGTAAGCTTGGATCTGATTTGATTTACCTTGATTCTATCTTTTTTAAGTCTGTCCTGATGAAAGAAGATCAGTTAAGTTGAGTTTGTGTAATCTGGATCTATATATAGCTGATTAGTCAAGGCAGAGCCGGTGACAAAGTAATAAAAAAAAAAACTGATCAGAAAAACAAAGCAAGATTCCATGGAGACTTTCATAGGGATGCATGATATAGGACACGAACGACCAGAGACATTTAATACCATCCCAGCTCAGAGACATTTTTTAAGTTGCACTGGACACTTAATTTTGATAATAATAATAAATACCTTCGAACTCGGTCTCCGAGGCCGAGAATAAAAGAGGTATGTGATAAAGTTAAAGAAATAGAGTGGAATTTTGTGAAGCTAGTAAAGACTGTCAGAGGTAATTAGAGATACTATAATGAAGACTTAGTTTATATTAACGTGAGTTGCCACCGAGAATTTTTATAGTTAAGCTAAATATTATCTTCTAGATCTTGTGCCATTTTTTAAATAAATTGTCTATGTTGCTCTGAACAATACATGATTCTATGGCTACAGTTAATTATAATCAATTTAATAAATGTGGAGGACTTCACTTTAGAAAACGCTAAAATTGGGAAGAACCTAACTTGGGAATCTTTCGTTGGGTTTTCATTTGGAGTTTGCATAAAGAAAGGAAGTTCCATTTGTTTTCTGCTGCATCTTTTTGGCGAAAAGGAGATTAAAAGTTGGGATCTTTTCTTTTTCCCGTTCGAGGGTTTAGTCAATGTCCTCAGCACAGTATGCGTGCGTCTATCCTCTCAGCTTTTAGTTTAGAATCCGCCCTTGTTTTTTTTTTTTTTTGATGTTCGGGTTAGTTTGCATGTATTTTGATTAATTTTACGGGTTTTGAAATTAATAACCATGTAATTTTTTAATGGCCATCATATTAATAACCCAGAGTTCAAATTTGAAATCACAGAAAAAAAAAAAAACTGTTTAGTTTTAATTTTTTTATGACTGAGCTACCTAATATATGATTCACGGATAAATAGAGAGAGAGATAGAGTTTGTTTTCTATTAGCTCAAGGAAACTTCAACAACTTGATGAATAGAATAGGTAAGCGACAAGGCAGCCCTTGTCGAATAGGTAAAAATTATTTCTCAAAAATCAAATTTGAATAATCTTATCATCACATAATTACGAACAAGGTTTAGCCGATGCACTGGACTCGTTCTAAGATTATTCAAATGGATTTCATATCTCATCAACATTAGCCGATGCCCTGAACGTCAAATAAAAATGAATAACTCTTCATTTTATTATAGTATGCAGTGTTATTTTTTTAAAAAAATAATAATAATGGTACAATTAGTTGTGTTGAACAGTTTAATAACTTGCCATCATTTAAATTACTGGCTTAGACAATCATTTAATTCGTAAGAGTTAAAAGAAAAAGATGCCGAGAAATTGATTTCTAATTAAGAATTTAAAATATCTTAATATATATATATATAGAATCCCATGAACCCATCGAAGTGTGCAGGGCGATTTTCTACATGGTGATAGTTTATATAAATCTGATTTATACTATAGTTAATTACTAGATCATTGACTTGTGTTGTATTACAAGTTAGATCAATTTTTTTAATATAAAAAAATATTTAAATATTACTAATGTTTTTCTAATAAAAAAATTAATTTTAATTTTTAAATATTGAGATGACGACATATTGGATCGATCCAAGTTAAATCTGCAACCCGAGTCATCAAATCATGATAACCCTATAAAAAACAAGTCAAAATAAATTATAAAAAATATATAACCTAATAAAAATATATAACTTAATAGAAAGCAAGTCAAATCGTGATAACCCTAAGAAGCTTCATTCTCAATATATCTAATTTTAAATATTGAAATTGAGAAAAAAATATAACCTAATAAAAAAATAAAAAAACAAATTATAATTTTTTTAAAAAAATCTAATATTAAAAATTAAAATTAAATAAAAAATTAGATCGTTAACTGATGGAATTAAAAGAAAAAACTAAAAATATATAAAATATTATTTTAATTGAATAATATTTTACGAGTGTTTTGCAACTGTTTGCATTAATTTAGCCACTGTTTTATTAATGTAAATAGTAATTTAAATACAGATGACTTTCTGACTGGTCATCTCTGACATGAGGACTAGCTGTATCGCCATGTCAGGATGATATTGCCATCTTTCTTTTCTTTTCTTTTTTTTTTCTTTTTAAAAAAAGAGAGATATTGGCCCTGTGATGCAAAATGTTTTTGATTGTCCCTCCGAACCAATGTGCAAGTTCCAGGTACCAATACCCGCTGTACGGCACCCACCTGACAAGTGACCGTCCCCCACGTATTCTCATCGTCGGGGTGTGAAGCATACGCTCCTACATTCACGTCATATCCAACAAAGATCCCCCACCCACCCTTCTACTTCGAGTCCAAAAACTGATCTTTATTTTTACAGTATAAAACAAAAGAAAAGAAAGCAAGCAATCTCTTAATTGGATAAATCTAGAAAAAATACTTGTTACGAAACAAACCCGCGACTTCTTTCCATAGACAAGCGTTAAAACAGTGACCAAAAATCTTCGCTCCTCATCTCCATCTCCCTTTTCCAAACTTGTTTTTCTTCTCTTTTAGCAGTCAATAATTTCACACATGCTCTCGTAAAACATGGCGGGCGAATCTTTATCTCCCAATGATCTTCTTTGTCAAGAAGATTTTCGTGCTGAATTGTCAGTGGCAGATGAAGATGATACATACATTGATATTTCACGGACTTATGTTGATGATCCAGATACGGAAGAAGAAGAGTATTTGGCGTTGTTGGCTAATCAAGAACCTCATCGTGGGTTCAGTGCTAACGACACTTTGGTTATTGATAGCTGGTTTAGAAATGCTCGTTTGGAAGCTATTACTTGGATTCTCAGAGTTAGTGTTTCTTTCTTCATCCCCTTTATTTTTCCCTTTCAAATTGTTATCAACACTTTCTTGTTCTGATTCGTTGTTTTGATGGAATATTTTTTTGATGCAGACAAGAAAAACCTTTGGTTTTCATTTTCATACCGCTTACTTGTCCATGATATATTTTGATCGGTTCATTTCAAGTCGTTCCATTGATGTAAGACTTTTGAATCGAAGGTTTCAACTCCATATGCGCTTCTTCCTGTACTTGTGGTTTGTTTATGGTTTTTTGGTATTGCAGAGAAGGTATTCTTGGGTAGTTAAATTGATATCAGTAGCATGTATTTCTCTGGCCTCAAAGATGGAGGAAGTACAGGTGCCCTCTTCACCGGAGTTCCAAACAGATGGGGTTATATTTGAAAGTAAGAGTGTTAAAAGAGTAGAGCTTGGAATATTGAGCACATTGCAATGGAGAATGAACTATACAACTCCTTTTGCTTTTCTTCGCTACTTCATAATGAGATTCTCCCGGCAGGATTCTCCACCGAGGGAAACAATATCTAGGACCGTGCGATACATTTTGGCTTTAATGAAAGGTGCTTAATTTTAATAGGCATCAATGTTAGTTTTGGGTTCATCCTTCAATTACTTCTTTTCAATTATTTTGTTTTACATTGATGCCAAGTATCTTACACTACATGCAGAGATACATTTGATGAGCCATCGACCTTCTGTTATAGCAGCGGCTGCCTCATTAGTGGTAATAAATAACAGCTTAACAAGAACCACATTGGAGACCCAGATGAATTCCGTTGCTTATCCAGGATTTCTTAATATTGTGAGTAATTAATTTGTTCACCTTTTCTAAACAAAAAAATAATATGTTTTCTTCATATAATTAGATTAATCCTTTAACCTTGGACTTCTTCTTTGCCTTTTTGTGTCGCAGGAAGATGTGTTTCGATGTTACAATCTACTGCAGCAATTAGATGTGGAAAACCTTCGATCAACAGCTAATGTAAGTTCAGCTAGTAGAAATTCTTCGATAAATGGCATCAAGAGAAGACGGCTTACATTCGATGATCCTGATAAGAATTAAGGGCAGCTTGATGAAAACACTTGGATAGAGAAAAAGATTGTTTGTGATACGAGTTTTCTTAATGATCCCCCACCCTATGGATATGTAATTTGGAGTTGATTGAAAATGTCTCCTTAAGGAGACACCAAAGAAAGGAGAAACAGAGAAAGGAAAAGTAGATAAGGCAACGCTTTGGGTCACATAGAGTAAAAGCTGATAGTGTTAACAGGCCAATGCCACAAGGTGGGAAAAAGAATAGAGGCCGGGAGAAAGGTCTTGAAGACTGCTTGTACAACATTTGGCTCATATGCTTACTCACATGTTCTTTTTTTTTTTTAATTTTTTAGTTCTTTTGTTTTCTTTTTCTATCTGGGTTTGGTTTATAATGTCTCTTGCAACCCTGCCTTTTGATGGGATGCTTTCTTGAGTATTTGAAATGGCTGTGATAGCAAGTTGAGGGCTTATGAGTTTGGGGGAAAGATGTATCTCTGTTTGTGTGATTTGATGTAACAGTGCCGCATGTTAGCCATCACAAAAGTAGCTTAAAGGCGAATGTGATTGGATTTGTTTGAATGTTTAGGGGTTGCCTCTCAAAGCGAGGCCTGCTTTATTTCTCTTTGAGGCCTTGTTGGCTGTATTGAAGTTCGAGAGGGGTCATGAAACCCAAGACATTGTCTGTGGTAATCAAAAGGAATTTCTATGTTTGATTATACTTTGATGGAATAGATTTTCGTGTCTGTAAACTGCATTTTCCCAAGTCGTTTCATTTCCTATAATGATAATAGCGTTGGATTGTTATGGCTTTTCTGGTGAAGGTACTTTATGTTAGTTCTGTAACCATACATATCCAGCAAGGAAAAGGTTCTTTTATCCTCATTTGGTTGTTCTGATGCTTACCGATTTTGAAACATATTCACCTTTTCCTGCAGCTGCTGTGATAATAAACGTTCTTACCATTGAAAACATGTGAAGGGAAAATAGAGCTGCACAGTAACTAATTAGCCATTTTTTCTCTGAATTTTTTTCTTGTACGATCTCCACTCAAACCAAAGATACGTGCAGATTAGGTTGACGTCTCTGGAGATATCATTTCGTGTGTGAAGATTTTTCTTTTCTTTTCTAAGAGGTTCAAGAGGCGTGACTGTGCAGTCAATACTGGCAAAGCAGCACTCGGGGCTCTTCCTGGCATATTAGTATCCCTCACCAGCTGCCAATTCTGCTGGTGTCGAGGCAAAAGTATCTTGCCCTCTATGTAAAGGGCTTCTTTATTCACAATCTAGCCATCTGATGTATAAACGGTCAAAATAAGAGCATAGTTTTTAAGCAAACATGTACATTTGTTTAGGTATATTCACAGCTGCTGACACTTCAATGCTGGCGATGGCAAGGAAAGTTTCAGCTGCCAGCATTCGAGTAAAAGGACCCTTTTCTTTCAAGGTCGGTTCATCTCCTTGACTTGATTGGGTGCATTCTAGCTATTTGCATAGGGTGGTGAAGAGAAGGCTTAACAAGTATGGCAGTGATTATTATCAGGAGGTTGCCAGGGCTCGATCAAATCTATTTTGACCACTTGATGCGTTGGAAAGAGCCAAGAGAAAGGCTCTTGTGATGCACAGACTCTTCAAGACTTCAACGCGTCGGATGACTAAGATTCTTCTATGTTTCAAGGAGTCAACCCCATAAATTACCAAAAAGAAAAAAAGGAATCGATCTCATATGATACAGTCATTTATCAAGAATTTCAGATTTTCCAAATTAAATACAATCCTGAATCCCATTGTTCACGAGTTGGATGTATTTTTTTATTACTATTATTGTGGTCAAACCAGTGTTTTTATTTTTTTTAGATTTCAATTGATTTTTTTATTTTTTTCTCTTTTTAATGTCTTAATATTAAAAATATTTTTAAAAAAATATTATTTAAATATATTTTTAAATAAAAAATACGACTTTCAAAATGTAATTAATATCTTTTGGGAAAATTATGCCTTGGTCCGGCTCCGTGTTAATGAAGACCCCACGATCGGATTGGAAAGTGAAATGAACCCTTATCTATTGTTAGATGCTACAGCACAGAGGCCACGTAACCATTCTTTGAAGTTTGAACATGATTTAATGTGTCTATGGACCGACATCATCCAAAGGCCATATCCTCTTGTTTTTCAATAAATTTTTGAAACAGTAGTAGAGATTATTTTTAAACCTAGGTTAGATAATGTGTTTGGACGTGGTTATCAAGTTGTCCTGGGGTTGATCTTTAATTTTTTTAATATAAAAATATTTTTTTAAAAAAAAATAGTCTGAACTACTATCGAGTTTTAGACCAAGTCTTATCAAGGTAACTGAATCACTTCATCAATTCAGGTTTTTGATTAGATTACCTGAGTTTTTGTTTTTTTCTATTTTTTTAAATTCAATCTAATTTTATTTCAGGTTTCGGATTGACTTACCAAACCAAATCAAGTTTTAAAATTATAATAGCAGAAGTTATTTTTTCAAGTGTTTTTTAAAAAATATATTAAAATATTTTTTTAATTTGTAAAATCTATTTTTAATCTTTTTCACGTAAAAACAATTATACACAAAAAATAATTTGATACTAAAAAGATTAAAAATGTTATAAAGTACAGTTAAACGGAAATATCAAACACTTGCTTGCTTAATGGACATGTACGTACGGGGACATAAAGCTGGCCTCCACTTTCTGTCCACAGTCAACAATAACTTACGCATCTCTGGTTTTGGTTAAACGCAGAACTAGAAATTGGAGGCCAGGTCATAACTGCCTACAAATGTCTGCAGTCAGTCAGTCAGTCTTTGTATCTACATTTAATTAAAGACCAACCGGCCTTGTCTTAGGTTTCTTTCTCTTCCCCTTCCTTTTTATTTCCCCTCTTATTCAGGTTATTTTTAGTTTTTAACACTATTTAAAAAAAAATAATGCCAAAATAAGATTTCAAAACTCTAATTACAATACCACTATTATTATAAAAAACTATCTCAACAATATAAATTTAATAATATCAAGTTGAAGACACAACCAGATGACACTTGTTATTCAAAAATAAAAAGTGATTTGTTTTTAATAATAGGTGTGGTCTATTGGATTATGATTTTTTTTTATGTTGTTAGATTTATTTTATCGAGATTTTTTTAATGGTACCAATGATACCATAATCGGAGAGCTTCAGTATGTCTTTAAGATTTTTATTTTTTTATCTCTCATCTCTTTTATTTATATTTAAATTCTAAATATCGACAAGTTATAAAAGTTATGTTTCGCAATTACGATATTTATAAAGTATTCTATCTTATTATTATTATTTAATTATATTGTTCTGCTAATATTTTTAATTAATTAGGCTAATCGTATGAAAAAAATCTCTTGTTTAAGTAATTTACCAATTGGCACTTAATATTACTCTGCTCAGAGAGCGAGAGCGAGGATAGACTACCTCGACTTCTCTGTCTGTTGACAAGCATTTCTTAAATGAGCAGAGGATAATTTCTAGTTATTTTTACAAGGGGAATGCTAGCGGCAGTCACTAAGATAGTCGCTTTCGACACTGGCTTCAAAAATAAGCCATCTTGCCAATAAAGTTTGCTAGTAATCGATTGGTGTTAATAACGATAATAAAAAAAAATACATCAAATAATCTATAAATTGTAATTTTTTAAAATATAAAAATTAAAAAAAAAACAATTAAACTAGAGGAGGCTGGGTCCAATTTTTCTAAAAGAATATATCAATCTAGTAAAATAAATTACATATCATGACTCTGGTTGTTTACATTACATTGCTTTTTTTTATTTTTTATTTATTTGATAAAAATTAAACATAAAATAATAATATGTAAGTTTCAAGTTTAAAAAATTTTTACTTGAAAAGATGTATTAAAAAAATAATATAAATTATATTTTAAAACATTACTTAATAATTTGAATTATTAAGTTGAGATGATTATTTGATATTATTTATATCTAAACCCAATTGTAATTTTCTCAGTACAATTGCATAAATAAAAGGGGCTTGGATAACTGTTCCAAGTGAAATTGGAACGGAAGGGCAGCAAGTCAACAACTTCACTCCCAGTTACACAATCTACACCTGTAAACTGATTTAAAGCATATGTTGTCACAAACATATCCTCTCGTTTTGGATAAGACTCGGAAAACATATTGCAACCTTGGTCAGAAATAACAAAAAAACAAAGATAATCTTGAATTTGATTTTGATTCTGTATTTATAAATTATTTTGTTTTGTTTTTTATAAAATTATTTAATTCTCAATTAAACATTTTGATATTTAATTTATACTTAATTTGTGCTCAATTTTATAAATGCCTATTGAATTTAATAATAATATCAAATATATTTTTAGAGTCTAAATATATTTTTAGCACTATTCTATAAACTAGTTAATGAAACACTAAAAGATTTGGATCCTCTTATGATAATTTATTGATGATGTGAACAGTAAAACATCCTTTCTTTTTCTTTTTCTTTTTAATTTAGTCCTTTTATTTTATGTTATTTTTTATTTAATCACTTATGTGACATAATTCCATGAATTAGGTTTCAAATAGTTGTAAAAAAATAAAATTAAAAGAGAGAGGACCATAATGTAAAAACAAATATTGTCATCAATCTTGAATTATAAAAAAATTTCATTTTAATATAAAAATTCATTTTGTTTATTTTTAAGTCTCTGAGTTTAGAATATAAGAGAGACATTCACTAGAAAATAATAAATAAGAGAGAGTTATCAACTTGCTAGATTATTTTTAAGTCTATAAGTTTAAGATATGAGAGAGAAATTTACGAAAATAAAAGAGAATATAAAAAATTATTAATTAGTCATATTTCAGCTATTAAAATAAAAGATCTTTATATTAGTAGGGTTTTTTTCTTGAGAGAAGTTTAATGATGGTGTTTTTCAATTTTCGAGTTACTAAAAAAGTAAATTGGGGCAAATAGAGTTTTTTCAGTTTTATTATGTGTTTTTTCAATGAAAGTTTAATGTTATGAGTTGATAATTTGGTTTATTTGAAATACTATAAAGATATTTATTGGGTGTTTTTATGTGAAAATAAATTATATATTGAATTTTTTTATTCAAGATAATATATTGTCTACCTTTAATTATTTTTTGAAAATATTAGTGGCCCATTCTAGGTAAATAAAATAAAATAAAAAAGCCTGGCAGGCTTAGCTTTGCATGCTTGCAAAAAAAAAAAAAAAAAAGACCCTTTTTCTCTAAATGGGCCAAGCACTCAACCACCACTGCCCAACCATTTGCCTCTTTTCTTTAGCCTATTTTTTATTTTTATTTTTTAAAATATATGAAATACGAAAAGTTTAATGTATTTAAAAAGGTCATTTTGGAAATAAGAATAAAGAAACGTAAAAATAGACACTCGCTTTTGGAAAATCAACCTACAATTGAATTTCATAAGCTATTAAAGGGTCGTGATATGGATAATATTAAGAATTAAATTATAAAATGAGAAGAGGAACATTTAAATATGAAGAGGGCGTTTGTTTTGTTTAGAATATTACAGTGAAAATATAGACAAAAATAGTGTCAGAAAATGTTTTCTTGAAACATTCTAAAAACGTTTACATGGAAATTTTTCACAATATTCGATAAGTAATGATGAAAAAAAAATAATAGCATTAAAATAATATTTTATTGTAATAATAAGACTGTTGAGGATAAGGATGGTGGTTGCTGAGAAGTAATGGTAATGGTATAACGATGGAATTGAAAGGGACGAGGATGGGGTCGTGGAGTATTATATGATGATAAAGATAATTTTAATGATTGAAATTATTAAATGATATTAATATTTATAAAATATTTTATAAAAATATCTTGATAAGATAATGGTAATTGAAATTGCTAGGCTGGTTAAAATTTTTAGATAATGTTATAAATGAATTATTAGTAGTAAAATGTTTTACGAGTTAAAAATAAATTTTAAAATTGAACTAACTTGACACTGATCAATTTTTTTATAAGAAAATTAAAAAATATATATATTCTTATAAAATATTTTATACAAAATAAACTGCCTCCGAATAAACCAAAAAAAGCATAGTTTACCCAAAATTATTTGATAGGGCAGCGAGCGCCGACTGCAGTGGCTCGAAACCGTAGCTGCTGCTGGACCTCGTGCCACTCTTGCAGCCTTGCTCTTCAACAACAATTGGTACTTATAAACATGGGCCTAGCCCTTTGGGATCCACTTGCTTCCAATGCATGGGCCACGGGAATGTAAGACGTGCGATTCCAAATTGAGGCTCGAAACTATCGAGCCTGGTCCATATAGATAGTCCTGATCATCTGGACGGAAACCGAACACTAGATGCACTCTGAAAAGTGAAAACTGAAAAGGCTTCTCTAGGATGTACTTCATGAGCCACCCCGAGGAGCCTGGAACAGTTCCAACTTCCAATCAAAACAAGCACGACGTTAAAGCGCTTCCTCTGTTTCCCAACGCTGGACTTGAGAATCTAATGAGCCACAAAAAAAAAAAAAAAAGAGGGAAAAGATTACCGAATGGTCATAAAGGTGAAGCAAAGCTATTTAATGAATTGTTTAATGTTTTGTAATTTTTTTCTGTTTTAAATTAATTTTTTTAATATTTTTTTTGATATATTAATATCAAAAATAAATTTTAAAAAATAAAAAATATTATTTTAATATATTTTCAAACTAAAAACGATTTAAAAAATAATCATAACAACCCAGCACCCAACATAAATCTGTTTGTGTATGTTTATTGACTAATAAAAGGTACAAGTTATAAATTTTAGAATTTTTAAAATTAATCGAGGTAAGTAAGCTGACTGAAATGCTTATATTAATATATATATAAAAAAAACAATGCAAGTTACAAACTTAAAAGTGGAAACACCCAGGTTATTGTATGTCTTGGTTGAAAACGCAAGACAGAAGTTCCCACCACTTTGACAGGCGTGGAAATAAGATAACAAGATGACAACGTAATAGAACCGACAGAACAGTTTCCAACAGAAAGAAGA
>Ga0325411_1007544_pt1 | contig 11853 bp, 7 predicted proteins | sample PopdelMetagenome_13_FD_206181 | JGI IMG/M metagenome (GOLD analysis project Ga0325411, IMG submission 206181) | Populus deltoides microbial communities from Bellville, Georgia, United States - Xylem-PdIQD-R4 | ecosystem: Host-associated > Plants > Phyllosphere > Stem > Wood/Secondary xylem...
AGGGTGAGGGGGAGGGAAATCAGACCTGAGCGAGTAATGGACCTTTGACAGGGAGGAGGGAAGTAGCGGTAATGGATTTGGCGAGGGAGAGTGAGATGCGTACGTTAGCGTTTAGTTTTTTCTTTTTCTTTTTTCTTATGTTACTGGAATCGGGGCTTAATAAACTGTGCCGCGATATTAAAGTTCGCGAAGGAAAATAACAACAATGAACGCCGAGACGATGAGTTTTTGTTTTCGTTCTTTCTTTCTTTTGTTTTTTTGAGGACAATACGAGTGGCGTGTTGAGGGACTTGAACTTGGAAATTAGTATAATAGGCATTTGGATTGTTCGTTTTTTGCTTTCCATGATTCCTAATGTTATTCCTTTTATTTTTCCCAACTTTTTTTATTTTTTTATTTTGAACTTTTGATAATAATTATAAGATGGATTTAGAGTTTTATCCCATTCAAGACTCGAATTATAAATTTATCAAGTCCATTCATGATTTGTTAAGTTAATTTATTTTTTTATTAAAATAATATTATTTTAAATTTTTTTTAATAAAATTTTAAAAACAACACAAAATCATTTCCATCAATAAAAATTGATTCAAAATGAAACAATATCCAAACTAGATTTTGAGTCAGGTCTAGACCAACCGGTCGACATATTAACAGTTGAACCAAGTTTCATGACTATACTTGTGTTGGGTTTTTCAGTTTTTTTTTTTATATTTTACATTTATTTTTAAATAATTACTGTGCCGCTTGTCTTGAGGTTTTGAAGAAGAAATTGTGAGCAGCATGGAAGAAATTTTTAGCAGCGCGGATGAATTTGGGTGGTTGTTACCAGAGAAGTGATGAATGATTTTTTTATAAGTATTTTTATTTAAAAATATTTTTTATAATTTTTTAAATTAACATATTAAAAATATCAAAAAACTCTAAAAAAAATATCAGTTTAATAATATTAAATATACCTTTAAAACACCATGTCATAATACAATTTCAAACAGCATTTAATTACCATGTAGATATGCTTGTAAATAGCAATTTTTTTAAGATCAGTGGGTGTTTGAGTTTTATGTACTTCTTAATTGCTTTAAATCTTTTAAAAAAAAAAATGAAAACTACTGCTCACTTCTAACACAGTCCTTTGCTTGAGCATGAATTTACATCAATTTAAATACAGCCTCAAAATGCTCACTCTAAGCACGGTAAAAATCTGATAATCTATGCTTTTACGCACACTAATGCTCAGCATTCAAGTATAGAAAGATCATAATATAAATAATTATGTAATTTATAAAGCAATTTATTTGATATGAGAAGTTTATAATATGCTCCAAGCTTTATGATATTATTAATTATCTATCATTTATCAGTTTTAATTTTGTTGTCCATTGTTTATTTCGAGTTCAGACGTTTGTATTGTAAAATAAAGTACAATTTTCCTGACTGTCATCGTATTTATTGTTCCGTGTAATATTGAGATGTCAAAATCTTATTGGAGAAAATCCATGGCCACATGCCCAGTTCTAAAGGATATGCCAGCTGACTCCAATTCGGTAATAGCAGATACCCGACTAAGCATGTGTTTTGGTATTGAAATATATTATAATTTTAAAAGTATTTTTTATTTTAAAAATATATAAGAATTATTTTTTTTATTTTTTTATTTTTTAATATCAATATATTAAAATTATAAATATTAATTTAATATTTTTTTCAAGCAAAAAATGTTTTAAAAACACTTGATTTTAGTTTGGTTATTTTTCTTTTATTTTTTATTTGTTTCTTTTCTCTTTTATCGGAGTTTTTATGATTTTTAATTTTATCATTCAAATCATATTTATAATTTTTGTTATTTCGACGATGACGACGACAATAATGATAATAGTTATAGTTTTTTATTCTGTCCTTTAAATTAATTTTGTGATTTTTTTTAATAGTAACAATATTTATTTTAGTTTTGTCATTTTTATTTTGATTTTTTATTTGTTTCCTTTGCCTTTTATAAGAGTTTTTATGGTTTTTAATTTTTACCATTCAAAACAAGTTTATAATTTTTATTATTTCAACAATAATAATAGTAGTACTAGTGATAATAATACTAATAATGGTAATCGCAGTGGTTGTGATAACAATAATATTAATAGCAATGGTGATAATGATTACATTACTAATAATATTAATAATAATACTACTAATGATGGTGATAATGTTAGTAATAATGGTAATAATAATAGTTTATCATGATAGTAATAGTGGCGATGATGATGATAATTGTAACAATAATTGTAGTAGTAATAGCAGCAATAATAATAATAACAACAGTGACTACAACAACAGTACTAATAAGAATGATAATATATAATAATAGTAATTATAGCAATGATAATAATTTATTATGATAGCTGTAGTGGTTATGATATCAATAACTGTGGTGATAATATTAATAGTAATGATAATTATGATAATACTGTTAATGACAGTTAAAATAATTTAAGCAGTGATATTAGTGGCGGCAACAACAACAACAACAATAACATTAATGCTATTAATAGTAATAGTAAAATTATAGTAGTCGTAGTAGTAGTGATAACAATAATAATAATAATAATAATAATAATGTTTGTGATAGTGATAGTGACATCAAAGGTTATTAAAATCGCGAGTTAACTCGTAAAATCGTACGATTTTACGAGTCAATGTAGGCTTCACGTGCTAAATCATTTATAAAACTTGAAAATGAGTAAAATCAGGTTAAATCGAGTAAAATCGTTAAAATCGGGTGAAATCGCGTAAAATCGTGTTTTTACCACCGATTTAACGATTTTACCCACGGAAAATAAATTGCAATTGCTATTATAGGTGTCGACTAACTATTGGTGGTGTCGACTGACTATTAGCATTTGGTGCAGTCCAGTGTACGTGTAGCACGAGAAACAACAAAACAACATGTACCTGTTCATTGTTAATATTTTCTTGTTCTTTTAAATTAATTTTTGCATAAGCTAGACAGCTCCTGTCATTTTTCATGTCTCTTTTACCTTGTTCTAGCATGTTGGGCAACTTACCCCTTCTAACATGTTGTTCGATGAATTTCTGTTAGGCATCAACTCTAAATAATTCGGGGCTGCAGTTTAGTTAGATTAAATTGAGTGTAGATCTTGACAGTAAGAGAGAGTTATCGATTGCAATTTATTCTACTTTTTTAAAATATAACATTGCTTTATATTTGTTTTAACAGTTTACCTGTTGTTTTTTAAAAAATTAACTTTTTTAAAATTAATTTTGATATTTTTAGATTTTTTAATGTGTTGATATAAAAAATAAAATTATATATATATAATTTTAAATGTTAAAATTTTTGATAAAAATCTTTTAAATTTGAATTGTTTATTTAGGTTCACACAAAATGAAGAAATCGTGATGTAGCTGGTTTTCGTTTATATGACACACCAGCAGATTGTTTGTTTTAAGTTTGTTAATTATTAGTTAATGAAAAGTTATTTAAATTACATATGAATTTCTATTTGAATCATGTATTTTAAGATGCTTGAACTATGTATGAATTTTTATTTGAAGCATGTATTTTAAGGTGCTTGAACTATGTATGAATTTTTATTTGAAGCATGAATTTTTTTAATGTATTTTAAAAATTCATACGATTTTATGATTTTACGATCCGAGTTTGTTTTGTATTTTTCATGCCGTGTTAAAATCATGATTTTAACAACATTGGATGACATTAATAATAGTAATTATAATCATAACTATAATAACAATAAAAGTAGTTATAATAGTAATAATAATAATAACAATAACAAAAATAAGAATCACAACAATATTAGTTGTGGTAGTAGTAATAATGATTACAATAATAGCATTTAATAATAATAACGATCACGATAACAATACTAACAATAATGATAATGATATTACTCATTAATAATAGTAGCGTGATGATAACTGCAATGACAATAACAACGACGATAATAATAACAATGAAAATATTAATAGTTATAATAATAACAGTAATAGTTCATTATTCACTTCCTAGGAATTGAGTTAGACCTTTTTTCATTTATGATATTCCGATCTAATATCTCGAATTACTAGCCTGAAAAGTTGAAATGGGTTGATGTCTTCTTTTATTTATTGTCTTATTTTTTTTAATTTTATTATCTAACATTAGTTTTTAAAAATAAAAAATGATCATCTAGGTTTCTCTTATGTATTTATTTATAAACTTTTGCTAGATAAATATATAATATAAAAAAATTAAAGATTTACTTTATTACCCGAATTTATAGCATTGCAAAATAATTAATGCAATCTTAATATTTTTTTATGTTTTTTAAAACATGATTCAACCCGTTGCAGAACACGCGTCAATTAACTAGCATAACCTTAAACACGGTTTGAAACACGTAAAAACAAACAAGATGTGCATAATGAAATTCAATCGGTCCAAAACGTCTAAGTGCGTGTTGATCCCTCTTTGTCCAGCCGACATGCCTTCTGCTTCATAAGCGACACGTTATTTATGTCTAGTAGATGGCAATAGATACTCTAAAATTCGGATGATTGTAAAACTATGAATATATTTAAATAAAAACATTAAGTATTAATTACTATGACCCGTTTAATACTACAGTATACTTATTGTTTTTTAAAATATTTTTTATTTTAAAATATATTAAAATAATAATTTTAAAAATTATTTTATGTTAACATATCAAAACAATCTTAAATATATATATATATATATTCTTAAAACATAAAAATAAAACTAAACGGGTATTAATTATTATCTAAATATATCAAGCAAAAAGATCATTTAGGTCCAAGGACAGACTTGGGCACCTGCCCATTTAAATTATTTATTTTTTCCTTCGTTGGGTGAATGTCGCTTTGTTGGCCTAGCTAATTTATTTTAATAAACGATGTGTCGTCTGTATTTTCAATTTTCAACGGCTCTCCCGTAAAAAAAAATTGGGTTTGGGTTTTCCAACCCCCCAAAATTATTTCCATTATTTTTTAGCCGAAACATCTACAGAACAACCTAAAGACCCATGTAAACCCTTTAATGCATTAAAACAACAACAATAAAAAATCATTGAGATAAAATAAAAATTAACCGAAAAGTCAAAATTTTCTCCATGTTGGATCTCCTTTTTCATGCCATCACATGGCAAAATACCACGCAAGCTAAATTACTCTCATCAAGTAGAATATATTGGCATTAAAATTGATTTTTTTCATGATTAGAATTGATGCCAACAATAACTTTTTTTATTAAGGGTAATTATTTTCGATTCAGTTCGATTTTTATCAAAAAAAATAACAAAATTATTTTTTAAAAAAACCTAAACCTAACCGAAACGGGTTCAAACCGACCGAGTTTGGTTTTTTAGGACAAAAACCGGTTTGACTCGGTTTTTTTGGTTTGGCTCGGTTTTTTCCGATTTGGGTTCGGTTCGGTTTTTCAGTTTCAGACTTATAAAACCGAATCGAAACGGTTGGTTTTTTCAAAATTTTAATTAATTTAATCGGTTTTTTTCACGGTTCGGTTTTTACGATTATTTTTTTTTATTTTCTCCGTTTAATCAGTTTTTCAGTTATTTTTTTCACTCCTATTTTCTATCGTTAAAATCCAACAACCTTTATCTCTCATCTTTTTAACCATGGGTGACAAATAAAAAAAAATAAAGTTTTGTATCATAATTAAATTTTATAAATCCATAGGGACTAAAAAGGTACATTAGAAAAGTAAATGGATGAAAGTAAACTTTGTTGCACAAACTTTGAAATCGCCATCTATTATTCTCGCTTAATAATTTAACTTAATTTGACCTTAGACCTGGCACTATAAGAGCGAAATAAATAAATAAAACATTGTAAATAATAAGATTACAATGTTTTATGAGTTTTATAAGGGGATTCACAATGAATTTTGAATGATGAATTCCCCCACTCCTTTTAAAATCTTGCTAATAAGATTCAAATCAAGAATCTTAATTTCAGAAGCATTGAAATAGATATCATTCTCTTATAAATGCAGGAAGAGAAATACAATTTTAAGGGATATTCATTTAAAAAAAAAACGAACTATCAAAACTGGATCATGGAGCTTTGGCAAGTGTTACAGTTGAATGGAGGCGTGGAAAAAATAGGAAAACACAAGCAAGTTTATTAAAATTATGAGTTGACTCTTAAAATCTTATGATTTTACGAGTCAATATATATATATAACGTGTTAAATTGGGTTAAAACTTGAAATTGATCAAAATCAGTCAAACTCGATTAAAATTGATAAAATCAAACCAATTTTATGAGTTTGACTGATTTTAAATTTTAACCCGTAAAAAATTTTCTATTTACCCTGTCCGATTCCCTTGACCGACAGAAGTATAAATTTGTGAGCATAAAGGAAAATACAACCACTCTGCTGTTTGTGCATGGGCCAGGTATTAGTCCAGTGTTCCCTTAGGCCCATTTAGAAATGATCTGCCATGGACAAGCTAGTCTATGATCCAGGCCGAAAAATGAAAGCCCTTTTTGATCTTTTGTTCCATTGTTCACAAATGTTTTCTGCTTACGGAAAAATCCACGCCGAAGGATAATTCCGTGAAGTAGGTCATGTCCGATCACCGTTATCAATTCCGGCCCTGTCCCGACAAATCGACATAGAAATCTGATAATTTGATAGATAATATATACTTTAAAATAAAAAAAAAACATTATTTTTAAACAGTGAGGGCAAAATGCCCTTTCTAGTAGAACCAAAAGCTATTTATTTAAGCACCTGTGAATTTATTTTAATGCATGATCCTATAAAAAATCTGAAATTAAATAAGCTTGAGCTACTGTACACTCCGACCACGTGCAAGTGTGATCACTTGTGTACCTCGAGTTGTCAGACTTTTCTTTATGATTTATTTTTTGAAAGTAACTGCTCAACTGTGTGTGGTGTTCATGACTGTGTCCATGAAATAAAAGAAAAAAGAAAAAAAAAGCTATTCATCTGAGCACCAAGGAGAAGAAGCAATTTGCAATTTATTTATGTAATTCATAACGCGTGCAAAGACTAGATGATATCTTGGAAATGTTCACACAGACAATATTCTGTTTTCTTTTCGGCAGGCTAAAAGATTCGGGGTTGAAATATCGCAGCTAAATAAAAAAGAAAACAGTAAGCTTTCTGACGTGACTTCTCTTTTATTCTCCTATTTTCGAAGTTCACAAGACAGCAAATACGCGTAGAATGCCAGGAGATCTCAGATGATCTATCTTTCCACTCCAAGACAAGAAATATGTCTAACCAGTACTCAAATGGTGGCAGACAAGTATGGTTTTTTCTTAACCTTATCGTCACCGTTGTGACAACTGACGGTATTGTTCGAGCAGGGAAGGTTATCATGATAAATTTCTGGTAGAATTTTTAATTGGTATAGCTTTTGCTGTGCTCTGAGGCACAAATGAGCAGTTCTCTGCTATTAAAAACCTAACAAAACGTCTCGAAACGCAAAGGATATCTCCCTGTAGCAAAGAAGGCACTTTATCGTTTAGAACTTGGATCTTGGATCATGGCATCGAGCTTAATATCCTTCCTCCACAACACAAACCTATTTAGCATTTCAGCTGGATACACTCTACCCAGAACGATAAATTTGGTGAAAAGCAACTTGAAAGCTAAGCCATCACCGTGCCTTAATTATAAAATGTTGCTGATATGAAAAAATAACCCCTTAAAAGAATTCCCAGAAATAATATGAAGTCAGAGAATATGGTAAGTCGGTTGTCACTGGATGTCATCATGATAATTCAAGTCTTTAATTCTATCTTGTAGCCATCATCAAATCTGGAACAAAAACTAAAATGCAACAACTGGCAGGTCCTGGTTCGGTGCTCACTTAGGCCCATCGCAATGACCAGCCATGGCAAGCTAGGTCATAATTTAGGCCTTCCCTTCTCGATCTTTTGTTCTATTAGTTCGAAAGGTCTCCACTTCCTCTTGAGCAGATAGCCAAAATCCCAAGGGTGTAAAGGAATTCTATTGTCCTGTCGAATGAGTAAAGAGGGATTCCTTTGTAATAATTTAATTTAATTTAATTTCGCCAAACAAAAAAATAATGATAATAATATATAATAATAATTTTATCTTATTTTATAATGCATCTGGGAAAAGACTAACACATTATTTTTATTATTTATACAACGAATGCTAGACTAGATGATTGCTCGGAAAAAGTCACAACAAAACTTTGCCAGGCTACGGATAGAATATTTATAATCACGTAGAACATTACACTTGATTGAAACATTGTAGCTCAAATAGAAAAAGAAAGCGACTTCTAACAGACTATACAATACGCGTAGAATGTTAGGGGACCCGAATGTCAATGATCTGTTTTTCCACTCTATGCTTTTGTTTCGGGACAGTGGTTTGAAGTATTTTTTAAAATATTTATTTTTGTTTATATATATATATTGATATTAATATATCAAAGTTATCAGAAAAAAATATTAAATTGATATTTTTTTTAAATTAAAAATACTTTTAAAATGCAAATAAGCACGATTATAAATTCACTCCCAAACTCCTCGTAACACAATAAAATCCATGCCAAACCAGTGCTAAAATTATGGCAGACAGGTAAGGTTTTAACTTCTCAAATGCTATGGTCACTGGTGTAACTTTGACTTCGCAGAGTAAGGAATTAAAGCTTTATCATGAGAAAGTTCTGGTGGTGAGCGAGAATGCATCACTTATAATCCTTTCTAATTTGATTAACTTCTGTTTTAATTCTAGGAATCATGAATTAGTAGCCGTATCAGCATTATAGGTGTTTCACCGTGCGGCGAAAACTGTTCCAATCATTTTAATATGTTAACATTAAAAATAATTATTTTAATATAATTTTAAATAAAAAACATTTTAAAACACAAATTCAACTTTATTTTCAAGCGGGGTTTAAAGACAGGAGATAAAGCTGCCCAAGTCCTAACATGTCAATTAGCACATTGTTCTAGGACCACGGCTGCATTGATGTTAATAGTAACAGGTACCTGTAAACCAATTGCTATGACTATGATATCTAGCTAGCCAGAACGTGCTTGCTTGTCTAATGCTGGACTGTAGTGTATCCTTCAATTATGATATAGCTTTTCATCTAATTTTACCGATGGAACATTGGCAAATTTATCTACCCAATTATCTACGTACGTTTGAAGTGATAGAGATAGAAGTTTTCCTTTGAAGATTATTATAGCCTTTGCCCGTCAAAATTATTGTCGCCAATCATCCACTGTTTTATGAATGCCACAAGTTGAGATTATATATGACCAAATTTGTTTAGTAACAGGGCAAGCAAATAATATTCTATCCATCGATTTTATTTTTGAGAAGTTTAAAAGTATACTAATGATTATTTTTTAAAGTATTTTTTACTTGAAAATATATTAAAATAATTATATTTTTTATTTTTTAAAAATTATTTTTAACCTCAACAAATCAAAATATTTAAAAATATTAATTTAAAAATATTTTACTTATTTTCAAAAATATTTATCATAGATGAAAACAAATAAGTACGAGATTCAATATATTGCTGGCAGCAAAGACAAACAGATTGACAACATCGATCGACCTACCACTTCTTTTCTGCCAATCCTTTGTAGATAACACGTCGAGGATCGCAAACCAACTGAAATGTTGCCAACAACGTAGCCATTGGCCAGCAAGAAGCTGCAAATTATAGCCTTCAAATCAAGAAAATCTAATCCTGATTAGACACCGATTTTGAAAGGGAAAGCAAATTACAGCCTCATGTTTATGTTCACTTTGTTTAATTGATCTCATATTAAAAAAAATATCCCATGAGGAATTTGTCAGTGTATGCTTTGGCTGCTTTGAGGGGATCAAAATGTCCACGCGTTCAAAGAAACAGGTGATCAAGGGGGCCAAGCAGATTTGGGAGAGATATAATCCAATCAAGCTACGTGCAGCATTGAATTTGATTCACATGCATACATGATAATTGAGAGAGATGTGAGAAGAACAATTAATGGCTTCGTTGATAATTGAGGCTGTCGTGAAAAGAACAGCTAATGTATTTTAGTCAGATTAGAAATGAATAAGCTAGGAAGATGTTGGCATATAATTAATGGGATTTTTTTATTATTAAAAAGAAATCCCTTCAAAGTAAAATGAAAAATAATATCCCTTTAACTAACATTTATCACAAAGTCAGCAAAATTATTGAGAAAATAGTATTTACAAATAATATCTGGATCTTGATGAATCTCGAATTTGATTTTTTCTTTTATTATTTATCTATTTTTTTTCTAAAAAAATTATACTTAGAAAACAATTACTCCCATTTATTTCTCTAATATTATAAAATTTCTTAATATAAATAAATAAATAAATAAATATAAAAAGAGTTTAACGAACTACTAAATTCAAATGTCATACATTTAGGAGTGACTGATTTCTTTCCATGCCTCCTGTTGAATAATTAATTATAAATTTTAAAATTTTTTAAATTTTTTTCTTCTAATTTCATCTTCAAACCTAAAACACCCTGGCCTCTTCACATGTATATATATATGCCACATTTTTTCTTAACTTTTTTTTTTTAATTATAAAAGTCAAACCGGTGTAAACTTATGAATTAGTGTGGAGATCTTGGAGCAGTAGTGTTAAAATTTGCAGTCCCTTTTGCTTTATTAATTCTGTCTGCAAATTGTTTCAGGAAAACAAGTTTGTCTGCAGCTGCAAGATGCATAAATCAGAAAGAACGAAGAGATACCTTAGTTAGCTAAACCACCTCGTCAAGGATGGAGGAGCTCGTGTTCTTTACAGATTGTCATTACAGGCTAGCAATGCACCGAAAGAGATTCGACAAGCCTTTGATAAATACACTTGCATAAAGGGAAACTTTCCACCCAGATCATTCCTTCATTTCTTGGTCGACAAGTTTTGGTCTCCAATTACTTAGTCGAAGGACCAAAAGATTTTGTGAGCCAATTCTATTTCGCTAGAATAGCACCGCATGTGGGATCGAATCTGACAAGCAAGCAAATTTATACCTGTCAACTTCAGTACGGGATTTAATCCGGAAAAAATCCGAGTTAACGAGTAATCGAATCCACTCACTATCTTGATGAATAATTTTTTTTATCAAAATAAAATTATTTCTTTTTATATTAAAAAAATATAGGAATAAATATTAAAAAAATGATTAAAAATAAATGAGACATGTGATGTGGCAGATTATTTAGGTAATATTTAAGAGTATGGTAGCGGTTATTTTTTACAGTATTTTTTGCTCGGAAATGCATGAAAATAATATTTTTTTAAAAAATTATTTCTTACATTATCACATTAAAAAAACTAATTTCAAGAAAAAAAATAAAAAAATCATGAAATATAGTTCCAACAGGGAGCCTAAAAAATCAATAAAGTTTATCCCTTAAAGTGTACTGTGAAATGTGAATTCTTAAACATGCGTTTTCCTGCTTAGAAGAGGCTTTGGGATTGCAGTAGAATGTCTTTTTTTTAAGTAGTTTTTCAGTTAAAAATATATTAAAATAAATTTATTTTTATTTTTATTTTTATTTTTAATATCAAAATCATTAGAAAATATTATAATTTTTTTTCAAGTCAAAAATATTTTTGAAATATATATATATATATATATATATATATATATATAAAGAGAGGGAGAGTCATGTATATCAAATGGTCGATAATTTACATGAAAGAAAACATTGAGATTTTGTAACATCGGCCAAAATGTGGAAGAACAAGCTAAGGTTGAAGTATAAGATATCTAATTTTAAACCTAAAATTTACCATCA
>Ga0325411_1007546_pt1 | contig 11849 bp, 15 predicted proteins | sample PopdelMetagenome_13_FD_206181 | JGI IMG/M metagenome (GOLD analysis project Ga0325411, IMG submission 206181) | Populus deltoides microbial communities from Bellville, Georgia, United States - Xylem-PdIQD-R4 | ecosystem: Host-associated > Plants > Phyllosphere > Stem > Wood/Secondary xylem...
CCCATCTACCCATCTCATTTTTTGAAAGATCTTTGATGGAATAAGTTGAAGGTAACAAGGGAAATATAAAAAATAAAATGAATTGAATTATATTTCTTTTAAATATGTGAATTGAACTTTTTTATCAATTAAATTCAAATTAAATACTATTATGGATTTCAATTACAGAAACAGTTGCAAACAACATGTAAAAAATTATTAATCATCTTCATTGCACCCTGTAAACAAGTTATATGATTAAAAAAACACGACTAACTACACACAGTTGAGAATAATTAGGAGGCTTGACCTATTGGTTAGCCAATATTTTCTCTCTCTCTCTCTCTCTCTATATATATATATATATATATATATATGGCAATATATAATAGTAATGGTGGAGATTACAACATAAGAGTATGCCTATAATATTTCCTATATAGGTACATTCTATAATATGCCCCCTCAAGCTGAGGGTGGAGGGTTAACTCGAAGCTTGAAATGAAAAGTAGTAAACAGAGCAGTAGGAAGTGGCTTAGTAAAGACATCTACAAGTTGATTCTGAGAGGAAATAAAATGACTCTGAATCTCCTTCTTCGCAACTCTATCTCGGACAAAATGATAATCAACCTTAATATATTTTATGCGAGCATGAAAAACAGGATTCACAGACAAATAAGTAGCACCAAGGTTATCACACCAAATGATAGGAGCAGAAATAGACGAAATCTAAAGATTTGTTAATAAATATTGAAGCCAGATAACCTTGGCAGTGCCATCAGCTAAGGCTTTGTACTCAGCTTTAGTAGAAGAGTGAGCAACTGTACGTTGCTTACCTGATTTCCATGAAATTGACGTCTGATCAAAGAACACAAGATAACCACCCGTAGATTTTCTATCATCAATACTACCTGCCCAATCTACATCTGTAAAGCCATGTAAGACAAAGGAAGTACTATGAGTAATATGGAGGCCATGTGTTGTCATACCCTTAAGATAACACAAAATACGTTTAATGGCAGCCCAATGAGAATTTGTAAGAGCATGCATAAACTGACAGACTCTGTTAACAACAAAGCAAATATCTAGTCTTGTAAAAGTGAGATATTAAAGAGCACCCATAATTTGACGAAAGCATGTAACATTAGAAAACAAAGGATCTGGTAGTATGATAGCTTTGAATGTCGAGATAGGAGTATTAACAGGTTTGCAAAATAACATACCAGCTCGAGTGAGGATGTCAAGTGTATATCTATGTTGTCGGAGCGTAAGATCCATACCAGTAGGCGTAACCTCAATAGCCAAAAAATAATGAACAGTACCCTAGTTGTGAAGCTTAAATTTTGAGCTTAGTAACCGTATGAGGCGTTGAAGTAGAAGAGAGTTGCTACCCGTAAGCAGAATATCATCAACATAGACTAGAAGATAACAAATATCAGCACCAATAGAGAAAATAAATAATGAGGCATCCACCTTAGAGGCATGAAGATCAATAAATAGCAGAAAGTCATTCAGATGTGTACCAAGCTCGCGAAGCTTATTTTAAACCATATAAAGATATATGTAATCGACACACATGAGAGGGGAAAATAGAGTCAACAAAACCTGGAGATTGTTTCATGTAAACCTCCTTATCAAGAACGCCATTGAGAAAGGCATTATGGATATCAAATTGATGAATTTTCCAATTAAATGAAACAACAATGGAGAAGACTAATCTGATGGTCGACTATTAGATAACAAGACTAAAGGTTTTAGAGTAATCAATACCTTCTTGTTGAGTGAAACCTCTAGCAACTAGACGCGCCTTATACCTCTCAATGTTGCCATCAGATTGGTGTTTAATCCTGTACACCCATTCATCAAAGGGTGAAATGGCACAAGGTCCAAGTTTTGTTGGCGTATAAGGCCTGAATTTCCTCGCGTATAGCACGATGCCATGCCTCATACCTGTTAGCATCATTAAAAGCAAGTGGCTTATGAGTAGGAAGAGAAACTACCCGAGTGAAGGAGGCAACAAAGGCGGTGAGAGTTGTTGTGGACAGTGTTGTCTTGGGCTATCTAGGACGAAGAACCATGGCATGTTGGTGAGTAGATGGGTGTGGAGAAGAAGAACCTGTACTTGGAAGTTGCTGGAGAGGATATGAGAAGAGGTCTATATAGAGCTGCAGGTCGGCTGGAGAGTCAGTGGAGGGACTAGTCTAAGCAGCAAACACCGGCAAATCTATTGCAGAACTGGGCTGTTTTGCAGCGGCAGACCTGAAGGTAAGAGCATTTGGCGATGGAGAACCTGTTCCTGCATAATGATCATTTGAAAAACAAGCAGTTGGTGACAGTATGGCAGGGCTGGATGGGGATGAAGTGGATGTAGAATTAGTGGGCAAGTGGGGGGTTTGTTGGGGTGCGTAGAGGGTAGAACATGGGTGTTGTTTGGGTTGGTTGGTAAAGTGGTAGGTTGAAGAGTTGGGGAGGATTCAAGGGTGGAAGGTGTGTAGGCTATGGGGAGGGTACTGGTGAATGTGTTAGTTGTTCAGAATTCACAAAAGAAAAAATATTTTCATAAAAACAAACATGATGGGAGACATAAATATGATGAGATGCTATATCAAGACAATGATAACCAAGATGAGATGAGCTATATCCTAAGAACACACATGGAGAATAACAAAAATCCAATTTGTGAGCATGGTATGGACGCAGAAAGGGAAAACAAAGACACCTAAAAGTACGTCGAAAATTCTAATCAAGAGTACGATGAAACAGAAACTCAAACAGAGATTTATTTTAGAGAACAAAAGTAGGCATGCGATTAATAAGATATACCGAGGATTCAAAAGCATAGTTAAAAAATTGCAATGGTGCACTACATTGGCCTAAAAGGGTTAGGCCAGTTTTGACAATATGTCAATGATGATGCTCAACGATGCCATTTTGTTCATGAGTATGAGAAAAAATTAACCGATGATGAATACCAATGGTCTAAAATAATTTATTTAACTTACAATATTCACCGCCCCAACTAATCTGAACATATTTAATTTTAAGTGAAAACTGACGCTCAAAAAGTGTTTGGAAACATTGAAAAATTGAAAGCACATCAGATTTGGCAACAAGCGGATAATACCATATATGTTTGGTATGCGCATCAACAAATATAACAAAGTAACGGAAGCCATCAGAAGAAAACATAGGGGCTGGACCCCAAACATCACTAAATATTAAATCAAGTGGCGTAGTAGTTTTGTGACCCGTAGGTATCATCGACAAACACGACGACTTGCCTAAATGACAAGCTTGACACTGAGCAAGAGAACTTTTAGAAGTACATATGATTTTATTGCCGAAAATTAACAAATTGAAAATGCAAGGGGTTGGATGACCCAAATGACAATGCCATAAGTTGACAATTGTGGAGATGCAAGGAGACTAAAAAGCTTGAGGAATTGATGTGGTAGAAGACTTAGAGAGGACATAAAGACCATAATTAATTTGACCAGAAAGGAGAACTTCCTTGATGATGAGATCCTTGACATAAAACATAGAAGATTGAAATTCAATATATACATTATTATCATGATAGAATTTCTGAACAAATAACAGTTTGGTAATATGAGGCACATGGAGAACATTAGATAATGTAAAAATGCGTTTTGGGGAATGTAACGTAGTATGTCTAATGTGTGATATGTCAAGGCCCTTACCATCACCAACATGCAAACGATCATTACCAAGATAGGGTGCAGAATCGGTCAGAGTTGCAAGATCAGGTGTGACCTGTTGATTCGCGCTGGTGTCGGGGAACCAAGTTGCAGCAGAAACATTCCCAATAGCAAGGTGAGTAGAGGGCTGCTCGGTGCGAAACTGGGGATAATTGGGAGCTGTGTGACAGAAACTGAAGCACAATTAGCAGCAAACATGCTGCTATCCAGAGCACCGGCCAGCCCCTGAGTTGCGCCTGGTCTGCTGCTAATTGTTTGACTGCTAGTCTGCTGTAGATTGGCCCCTGTTCTGGTGAGTGTAGTGCTTGAAGTTGGAGTTGTGATGAGACATAACAAGATGAGTAGAGGATTGTGGTTTTGGTAGCAGTGGTGGCTGTAGCAGTAGAGAGGTAGTGGCGTCCATGGACTGAAGAGAATTCTTGTGCAGAAATTCACGGGTAAGAAGATGGCTGTGTACATCAACATACGAAAACAGTTCTGTCTTGGTTATAAGACTCGTTACCAAGTCTTTGAACTCACCACGAAGGCCATAAAACATATAGAGATTAAAGTCTTGAAGGGACATGGGGCGACCAACAACAACCAATTCGTCAAATAACGATTTGGCTTGCTGCATGTAGATACTTACCGATGAGTCACCTTGCTGAAGAGCTTGGAAGGAACCATGAAGTTGCATGATGTGATAATTAGACGAAGACATAAGGGCTTTCTCAAAAGTTTGTCAAACAGAGTGTGAGGTATGACAATCTACCACGAGATGCAACACATCTACGGAGAAAGAGGAGAGTAATGCACTCAAAATAAGTTGATTCTGTTGCTTCCAATGAAGAAAATAAGGGTTGATTGTAGAGGAAGAACCAACATAACTGTCAGAAACATGAGACGGAGGTCACGACATTGAGCCGTCAACGAAGTGAAAAACACCTTGACCAAGGAGATAGGGCTTCCTTTGCATTCACCAATAGAGATAATTTGTGTTTGTAAGTTTCAATGAAACAACTTGGTGAGTGTTTGTTAAAGCATGACTCTGATATCAAGTTGAGAATAATTAGGAGGCTTGACCTATTTGTTAGCTAACCTTTTCTATATATATGTGTAGGGTAATATACAATAGTAATGGTGGAGATTACAACATAAGAGTATGCCTATAATGTTTCCTATATAGGTACATTATATAATACACACACTCAATTCACCGTGGATTGTTATTATAAATTTAGTCAATGAATTGCTCTAAGTGAGGGAGATTTTAGGTGAACCACACCAAACCATTAATTGGATCAGAATCAAACTGGTTATCAACAGAACTTGTTTCATGGTTGGATTTATTTGAGTAAGGTCTTGACTAAACTCTTGAAGAACTAGCTAAGTTTAAAGCTTTTGTCTGAGTTGTATACAAGCCAATAATCTCTGCTATGTTGCGGTGGGATTCCAAGTTAAGAGAATAATATATTAATATTGTCAATTCATTTTGTTACATCATAATTTTTTTTTTAATTGCAATCCGGAAGTTGATGGGTGCATTTAATTAAATATAATGAGAATTAAAGGAACTAATAAACCATAAAAAATGTAAACAACAACTAAGGAATAAAGCAGATCTTGTGCAATAAAATTGAATTTTCAAATCACTATTGAGAACAATACCTGATGTTTTGAAATAAATCTATAATTCTTTTTTATTAAGGCGCCATAAACATTTTTTTTAAAATTTGACGACTGACACATCGCTCGCCTCGACAGAGGACACTACATTCATAATCCTTTTCATTATAAAAGACCAAGAATATAATGAATTATAGACAATTCATACGACATTATCTCTAAGAAAATAATGAGTTATAGACAATTGATACATCACCAGAGTTAAGAAAATATGACATCATCAACTATACATAGTAAAAAAATAAATTAAAAACATTGTTAAAGTATTATATTTTTATTTGCAATTAATAAAAATTAATAATTAGAATAAATATAGAACAAAGGACATCAAGTTTATAGTGATTAGTTTATAAAGAATTGAAACCATAAAGAGAACAAAATTTTGAACCTAAAATAATGCTCTCCCTCTCCCTTGTCCCCCACTAACCCTACCCCAACCAAAGCTCACTTCCCCATAAAATCTGCGCTGCCACCTCTATTTTGCCTGGATGAACCCACATAATCACCAATAAAAACACTAACACCGAGCCCTACCCTCAAAGGACTAATCTAGGGAGAGCATACCCAAACAACAACCACATTTATCCAAAATATACATGCCCCACCATCATGCTCCCAACCCATCTCTCTACATCAAACCATATCTCCCTCTCATAAAAACCTTGTGCTGCCCACTTAGGGGTTTCCACACAAAACTATCGAATGTTTTCCCTCATAGCTCACTTTCACAGAGCTTAGAAAGGAATTTCAAAGACATGAAACAATCACAGGGCTTTTTGTCTCAGAAAAGCTAAACAAATCTGGGAAAAGGTTTGGTTTCGTATCTCTCTACGACCCTGATGCAGAGATCACATATAAGCTTAACAAGTTATGGTTCTCTTCCTACAAGCTCCGTGTTAACATTGCGAAGTATCAAAGGCAGGTCGTAAAGCAAAAGTAATTACATGTGTCAACTATTTTACCTTAAATGAGAGTTCCAATAAAGCAAAGGGATGAGCGTTCCTATTTGGTCTCCTCATTGTTGCTCGGAATATGGAATGCATCAAATGGCTAATGGGGGAAGAATGCAAGATCCTTGGATATGACTTAACTTCCATTAATAAAGGTGTTATATTGGGGATTACAATCTTGGTAGGCAAATCACCATCTGCTTCTCTTAATGGAACAATAAATCTCACGATTGATAAGGAAAAAGTGGTAATCCTTATCTCTAAGATTAAACATGAGGCCTGTATAGATTTGGCTTCGATTATCTACTCCCTTGGGTATACTCTAGAGTCTGATTCAGATTTGAACTGTAATTCATCACCGAGTGAATCCGAGATAGTGGTTATAAAGGAGAAACAAGATATGTTTGCAAACAAGAACTTTACTTTTACAGACCTTGATTATGAAATTGAAGTGATTATGAAGCAGAGTTTTAGCAGATGTTAGACAGTGAAAGAAGGGTACGCGTATGGTTATGAAGCTCAAGTTTACTTCCCGGAAATCCTAGACTGTTACACGCATAAAGACTCGACTACAAACGGGAAAGGGCTGATATCTAGCCCAATGACTCCAGTCTCTAATATTCCATGAAATGATAAGAAAAATGGGATATATAACATGACTGTCATTGATGAAGATCAACAGAGTTGGCTTAAAACGAACCTAGTCCACAACATGACCCCTAGGAACGGTAAACAAATTGGTGCCATTAAAGGTCATAAGGGTCAAATGATGGCAGCCACTTCAATTGATTCAAATAACAGTGCTAAAAATGAAGAATCAATTGATTCCTACATCAGAGCAGTTAACCAAAGATTACAACTTTCTCAGCCCCTATCAGACTTCCCTACAGCTTGTGATGAGATTGGAGCTATGAAAGTAATTGGTAAACAATTAGGTATCGACTTTGAAACAAATAGAGAGAATACTGAAGTCATAATCCAAAACGCCATTGATGTTGAAAAGGAACATTGGGACAGGTATGTCTAGTAGGCATCTATGTCTCTATGCATGGTTTTATGCTACTTTTTTATGATTCTTAGCTGGAATGTGTGTGGTTTGGGATCTAGTTATAAAAGAAAGGCCATTAGCAAGTATATTAAGGATTTTAATTTCATTGTATGTTTCATTATTGAATCTAAACTTTCATGTTCAGAATCTATAGTCTCTAGTTTATGGCATGGTCAGAATATTAAATGGTTTTGCATAGAGGCTTTGGGTAGATCAGGTGGGTTGATAACCATGTAGGATGATGATCTTTTCAGGGTGGATTCGGTTGAATTTGTTGGGAGCTGGATTAGCTTATTTGACTCCTTTGTTGATGATACTTTTAATTGTGTAATCACTAGGTTTTATAGAGCAGGCTCTAGAACTGAAAGAGCAGTCTCTTGGATGAAGCTTACTGAACTTAGACATGCCTTTCTGGATCATCCTTGTTTTTTAATGGGTGATTTTAATGAGACGCTATCTAATGCAGATAGAAGCAGTCGTTTGTTAGATAGGAGAGGGGCTTCAGAGTTTGAAGCCTTCATTGATGGTTGTGATTTGGTTGAATATCCGCTGGTGAATCATAGGTTCACCTGGTTTAGAGGTGGCTTTATGAGCAGGTTGGATAGAGCTTTTGCTCACACATAATGCCTGTCTCATTTTAGCTCTTTAAAATTGATATGTTTGGATCATGGTCTCTCGGATCACTGCCCGCTGCTTGTTGGGAAAGAACAAATGCACTGGGGATGGAAACCTTTCAAATGTCTAGACTGCTGGCTCATGGCCCCTTCATTCTATAACACCCTCAAGGTCTTCTGGGAGAATATTATGCGTGATATCCTTGGCAACTTCCAGGTGATTAGAAGAATCAATGCTCTGAGACTAAAGTTAGGCCAGTGGAATAAAACTGAGTTTGGGAATCAGGATTAGGCTCTGTAAAATCTACAGTCTTCTTTTCAGAACCTCGAGGATCAAGTTGAAAGCGGTGGGCTGTCTGACTCTGAAAGAAAAAGGCTATTTGAGTTGAAGGGTAAACAATAGAAACTCTGCAGATATGTAGAATCTATATGGAGACAAAAGGCTAGACAATCTTGCCTCAAGTTGGGGGACAGAAACACTCGCTTCTTCCACATCTTAGGAAAAGTCAAGGGATGTAAAAACTATATTCATCATATTATATATAATGGGAATAACCTCTCGAGTCTAGCTAAAATCAAAGAAGGAGCCAAAGCATATTTCTCAAACATTTACTCTAATCCCCTGATTTCTTGACCCACGATGGGTAATGTAGGCTTTATGAAGCTTAGTGAGAACCATGCTACATGGCTTGAAAGAGATGTTACCATAGAAGAGGTTCACTTGGCCATCTTCAGCAGTGAAGGCTCCAAGGCCCTAAGCCCTGACGGTTTCAACTTCAAGTTTTATAAGAAGTTTTGGGAGTTAATGAAACATGATTTATTCACAATGGTTCTTGAATTCTTCAAGAGAGGTAAACTTCTTAAAGGTATTAACACCAGCTATATTGCTTTAATTCCAAAAGTTGCTGGCAGCTCCTCCTTTAATGATTATAGACCTATTAGCTTATTAAATGGGTTATATAAGATTGCTGGCAGGAACATCCTGAACTCGGTTCTTATTGCCAATAAATGCTAGATTCTATGAAATCTCGGAGCTGTTAAGGTTTCTTTCTTAAACTTGATTTTAGAAAAGCTTTCGACATTGTGTCCTGGTCTTACCTTAATGATGTTATGGGCCACATGAAATTTGGTGCTCGATGGAGAAAATGGATTATGGCATGTGGGCCACATAAAATTTGGTGCTCGATGGAGAAAATGGATTATGGCATGTGTCTCGACCACAAGACTTTAATTTTTAATCAATGGTTCCGCCACTCCTGAGTTCGTAGCTTCTTGTGGTCTTTGACAGGGGGACCTCTTCTCCCATTTTCTTTTTTGTTTGGCTGCTGAAGGTATCTCTGTTTTTATCAGTCGGAGCCTGAAAATTGGTGCACTGTATGGGATGACACACTTTTCTTCACCAAATAATCTTTAATGCCTGTTAAATGTCAAGAGAATGTTAAGATGGTTCAGTTTGTGCTCGTGGCTCAATGTCAACTTCCATAAGAGCAGTCTGGTGGGTGTGAATGTTGATGAGATATATGCTGAAGGGATTTCTGGTGCTCTCAGATGCATATGTGATACTCTTCCAATCAAATACTTGGGACTCTCTTTAGGTGCTAATCCAAATAGGATCTCCATATGGAAACCTGTTCTCTCACAAATTCGAGGGAGACTCAACTCTTGGAAGGGGCGGCTATTATCAATGGCAGGGAGAGCAATTCTGATCAAAAGTGTAATCTCTACCATACCTCTCTATTACATGTCCATCTCCTGCATCCCAAAGGCAGTGGCCCGTAAGATCACAGCTATGCAGTCTCTGTTTTTATGGGATGGGAGTATTGATAACAGATTAGCATGAGAAATAGTGGTGAAAGAAAAAGACGGGCGATTTTGGTGTTGGGACTATATTAGCAAAAAATAAAGCTCTCCTCTTCAAGTGGATTTGGAAATTGGGAAGCAATGACAAAGCTAGTTAGGCAGGTTTCATTAAGGAAAAATGCAGACCAAAGTTCATAAATGGGGTGCCCCAATTCGGGAAAAAATTCTCAAGGATTTGGTGAGGTATCTACTCTACCATTACTAGTAAGGATCTTGATAGCACTCTTTTTCATGCTAGCTGTAAACTTAAAATGGGTAATGGTAACCATGTAAACTTTTGGTCAGATACTTGGTTGTCTGGCTTCTGTTTAGCCAACTCTTATCTTGCTCTCTTCCGCCTGTCCTCCTCCAAAGCAGGGATTGTTAGCTAGATGGGTACTGGATAGACGATACTTGGTATTGGAATCTGAAATGGATAAGACCCCTTAGTACTAGTGAGAATCTATTGTTTCAAAGGCTATTGTCTGATCTTAATCTTATAGTTATTCATCGATCGAAAGAAGACAAATTGATTTCAGAATGAGAGAAGGATGGAGGCTATACTATAAACTCTTGTATGCTTGCCTTTGAAAGGATCAATTCTGCTGGAATTAAAACTTATGTTACAGATGTCTGGAAATCTATTTGCCCTCTAAAAACAGAAATGACTTTATGGTTGGCCTTAAATGAAGGCCTTTGCACAAGAGCCTTCCTGGTTAAGAGACACATCTTGAGCCCTCAAGATGATTGTTTCCCTTTCTATGAGCATCATTCTAAAATTGTCTCCCACATCTTCATGCATTGCCCAGTGGTCTGAAAACTATGGAATAAAATTGTAGCTTGGAGAGGTCTGAGCTGGGTAATGCCATATGCCCTTGACAACCTTCAATGTCAATGGCTAGGTTTTTTGCAGGAAAATCATTGTAAGTTTGAAACATCTGTTTAGGGGGGCTTTATATTTAGTATTGTCTGGACTATATGGAATGCTAGGAACATTTTGATATTTGAGGAAAAGCAGCCAATCTGGGAAGATGTCCTATGACATTTGTTATACTTTGCAGCTGGTTGGACTAGAAATCTGAATTCTTCATTTTGGTATACAGGTGCTGATTTGTATAGGAATCACGAATGTATTTCAGCTTGGTCTACTTAAGTTATGATTTCGTTGGTTTTTTATGTTGTTGCTCCATTAATAGTGCTACTTGTTTCCTTATTTTTCTTCCTTGTAATTAGGTTGATGTCTAGGCTACAACCTATATAGCTAAAGCTCTGCTCTCTGTTCAGGTTTTCTCTTTTTATTCTATATGTATTCTTGATTTCACCAAAAAAAAGAGAATTGAAACCATAATTTATTATAATCATCTTAATATTTTTTGTTCTTAATTATTTAATTATAAAATATTATTCTTATTTCATTGAAATTAAAATTTATGAAGAAAAAGTTGTACATGTTAACTAGAATTTCTTTTAATTAAATTTATACTAAAATTTAAATTTATGACCTTAACTAAATATAAAAAAGTAGAAAATACAATATTGATGCTTTAAATTTCTAAAAAGTGATTGCATTTAAAATAAAATAATGAATTATTCATCATTTTATATTCTTTTTTTTTCATTTAGAGAACAATGAAAAACTTATAAGGAAAAATTGTAAACGAGAACATCTAAAATTAGAAAATTTAAAAACAAGTTTTTGAATTCTCTAAGTAGAGAAATATTATATTTGAATAATAAAATAAAATCACTCTGATTTTGAACAACCTCAAAATTTCTCTCTATTTGTTTTCATAAGAAAAAAACATTAATTTCTGAAAAAAACATATGAAACGACATGAGAATAAATAGCAATAATAACGATAAAGAAACAGCCTTAACAACAAAGAAAGAGACTTAATGATAATAACCTTTTTTATTAACCTATATCAACTTCATTAAATACAAATTAAAGACGTATTTACGAACAAAGTAATCACTGACCAAGCATTTGGAAGCCTTTTACTTATAAATTAACTAGCAAGTCGTGTCCTTCAAT
>Ga0325411_1007547_pt1 | contig 11849 bp, 8 predicted proteins | sample PopdelMetagenome_13_FD_206181 | JGI IMG/M metagenome (GOLD analysis project Ga0325411, IMG submission 206181) | Populus deltoides microbial communities from Bellville, Georgia, United States - Xylem-PdIQD-R4 | ecosystem: Host-associated > Plants > Phyllosphere > Stem > Wood/Secondary xylem...
TATTCAAATAATATTTAATCTATAAAAAAAAACATTACCCTTTATTAAACTAGTAATAATAATATAAAAAAATTTGTGGTGAGTTTGTAGTTTCAAGATTCAAGTAATTATTTTTTTTGTTTGAAAATATAAAAAGACTTTGATATCCATGTTTGCAGGTATAAAAAACAAATCGAGAAAAAATATCCATAGCCCTATCAAAACTTTAATTAATAATTAATAGGTCACGTAAAAATACAAAATTAATCCAACATAAAAAATATATCATTTTTAGTAAACAATGAAAATAAGTAGTTTTTGTTAATTAGAAAAGGTTGTAAAACGTCTGGATTGTTTTTCATAATAAGATACGAAAATAGGCATCAATTGGAAAGGACTGTTAGCACATTGTTATATCAAAAAATGCTAATGACTATTGGATTTGGAATCCAAGGAGTTTATTTATTTATTTATTTATTATTATACTAAAACTTAATTAATAGTTTAATCGAGAACTCAGTGTTTGGGACTTCACGATTAAAAGAAAAAATCATTTCCAAAAAGGATCCAACAAACTGATCTGCAAACAATAATAGTTCTTCGGTCCATTTACAACTGATGTAGGGGCATGAATGAGAATCACAGTAGTCATAAGTATTTACAAGGACATACTTCTTAATTGTAATAGCTAACAACCTTAACACCGGGCCCGTTGAGACCTAAGATAAAGCCTGAGGCTTCTTTTTCTCACCTCTCTTCCTGAGGCTAGCTACTACACCCGGACCTTTCAGTTCATGGCTGCAACTACCAGCTCCACGAATTGCTCTAGCTTCTTCAATCTTCGTTCAAATTCTGTTGAGCCAAGGGTCCGGACCTCAACCAGCCATGGCTCATCACCCGGGTGTGGAAAGCTTGATGGGGTAGCCATGTGGTTCATCAATGGTGTGGCAGGTGCTTTTTTTGCATCCATGGAGAGATGTTCTTGCATCCGTATAGCCACTGAAGGTGACGGTGACGAAGCTAATGATGCACCGTTGATTCTCCATGATGGTAACACGAGGCATCATGAAGGTGGCGCTATTAAGCGGAGAAGGACGGGGAAAGGCAAGAGGAGTACCGGAGCATTCGATGAGGACTAAAATTATGCATATGGCTCCACAAGCACACTTGAAAAGAAAGGTTCGTTTCGGTAAGGTGTGGGGTTTTAGGATGTGTGAGGTTGGTTTGTTCTTTTTGTTTCTGGAAAATGGTAAGAGGGGTTGTGCTCGATGGTCTGGTCTCTTATGAATTACGATACTGTGATCGATCAAGATGAGTGAAAGCAATTCAATAAGAGCGCTCAGATTATATATGTTGATAAATTTCCACTAATTAAAAGTTCTGTTTCTCTTGTGCTTTTGGGTTTGTGCAACGGTAAAATCTCTCCAGTATCTGTTTTCATTATTGTAGCTTTTTAAAGAAAGTTTCAGCTGTAATTTTGATCGATCAGCTAGCTATGTATAATCATCTGGGTCGTCATCTTCAGTATCAGATCAATTCATGTATTGCTTTCTTTCTTCTGCTTAAGAGCCTCATCAAGTACTTGAGGCAGCTTGAACAATTCTTTTCTTTTCTTTAAATTGTTTCATTTATTTATTTATTTATTTATTTATTTCGCCTTACAAATATAGAATAAAAAGTAAATTCGGCACTAACGCCTAAAGCCTTAAAGGTGCTTTAAGCGCATTTAAAAATGATAGTGCTGTATTTAAAAATGGTATTCCCCCACATGATTTTGAATGGTGCTGTCATTCTTTATCATAAATCATAATGGTGTTTGTTGTTGGAAACCTTCTTTTACTGTAACTTGGCACTCCACGTCAAGGAATCCGAAGATGGGGGACTATTTTTATCATAAACTTGCTTGGATTGATTGTTTTTACGTGCTAGCTTACCATTCTTATATATTGTTTGGAAACGTCCTGTAAATTGTGTTTTTAAAAGTTTTATTTTTTTAAATAATTTTTTATTTATTTTCAAATCGTTTTGATGTACTGATATCAAAAATAATTTTTAAAAAATAAAAAAAATTTATTTTGATGCATTTTTAAGCGAAAAGCACTTTGAACCGCCACCACTACCACAATTCCAAACAAGCCTTCACTAGGTGTAAGTTGAGGCTATACGCTAGAAACTCTCATTTTCTATCTGGCATCAACATCTTTGCCCTTAAATCTATATTTCTTACCTCAATAATATTTTGTAGCAACTGAAGCCCAATTCTATCTTTAATGACATGTTTCAATCCCTCTACATATCTAGTAATTTGTTGCTCATTAGTTTCATGTAGATTATTTCGCTCAATTAGGCATGAAAAACCCATTATATATACATGTTTTAAAAATCTTAAAAGCACTTATGATACTTATAGAACATAAACTGATTATAATCAAGAGGCAAAAACCTACCTCTCAATAATTGCTTCATCCACTTCTAAGTCTCAATAGGTCTTTTACCTTCCCACCTCCTAGTCTTCAATAGCCTATCCCACCATACTAAAGCCTCATGCTTTAATTTAAACCCTAAAGTTTTTACCATCTTCGAATATGAAATTCTCGTATACTTATACAATTGATCACATTCAGCTAACCAGTCAAAGAACTCCTCTGCTCTTAAATCACCACTTAAAGAAGAAATCTCAACCTTCATATGATAATCTTGATCATACCTATTATTTTCAGCAACCTTACCTTGGTCTTCTTTGTCATATGAATACCCATAGTCATACTAGCCACAAGGATTTGCATTAACTAATTCAAAAACAAGTTGGTCGCGAGTGTCATCCTTGGCATGCACCTTTCTTCTTTCCCAGTTCAAGTTTACACGTAGCCCAAATGTCTCAAGCCCGGTCGCAAGGTCATCAACTCTAGTATTGATGTTGCCTAACCTAATTTGCATTTGCCTTTCTAAAGCTGTTATCGCTATCGAATGATGATCTAGCTGATATCAAACATCATGCATCCCCTTATCACTATTATGGGGATAGCTGCGACCAATTGCTCCACGATTCTCTTCACGGTTTTTCATCGATCCGGATGCTAACCTACACTGATATCACCTGATAGAGTGTATAACGAAAATAAAATAAGAGTTTTCAAGCTCTAAGGTTACAAACCAAACTATAGAGAAATCTAGATAAATTTTTCTGGTATTTTTATTGAATCTGAATAATAGTCTTGGTCTCCATAAAATAAACTAGACATTCTTATTTATATTAGTACTGAAATCCTTTATATGAAAGAATTTCTAATTAAAACTTACATAATTAATAGAATCCATCTAGCATTAGGATTCCTAAATAGTAAAATATTAATTAAATTAAAAGTCATAAACTAGCTAAATAAAAAACAAATAATTAAAATCCAAAATTAACTAGGAAAATAATTTAAACAAGAAAACAATAGCTTCATGCTTCTATTTGGTCCATAAACTCTTCGTATAATTGTTCTACGTGTTGACAACATACACCACCCAGAAATAGCTAGGATGCCACGAGAATTCGAACTCCACTGCAAAAGCATGCTTTTATCCGTAGCAAGAAGCCGGACGTGCTACCCGAATACCATGAAAACAATTCACGTGCTGAAATGTGTCATGCATGCGCCAACTATTTTTTTAAAATAATATTTTTTATTTGTTCAATTTTCTAATTACTCTTAAATCAATCTAATTATAACAAAAAAAAATGATGAAAATAAAAAAAAAATCGTTGGAGAATTGTTAAGGAATTTGTTACTTTAAAAAGTGATTCAATCATTTCACTGTATTTTAAAAAATTAAAAAATTAAAAAGCTCATGGATATTAGTTTAGTTTTTTTTTTTTTTTTTTTGATATCACGGACACGCTCCCAAGTCCCGAGCACTATCCACTGGAAAATAACCAATCTCAAAAACCAAACTACGATGAAGAGCTCATCAACTCGAGATCGATCAACCATCACTCACTTGCACGTGAATTGAAAATGCAAGAACTCGCACTGCACCCTGGAGCGACTCCTTACCACTTAACTACGAACTAAAGTTCTATTTTAACATGCTAAAAAAATGGGAAAATCAATTTATCCCCTATTAATATAATAATAACAAATCGACTCTAATGAAAAAACTATTTTACCTCTGATATCCAATATCCAGTTCATTGTTTTTGTCTCCGAATGGCTAAACCATCAATTACAAGTTACAATATAACAATCTACAGTGGTCTAGTCTGCACTGAGGGCTTTTTTTGATATCGATCACATGAGTGATAAGAAACGCCGCACAGTGGATCAGCAACCAATCGCACATCCTCACCGATCATTTTGATGACAGGTCAAAGAAACATGCAATGTCGATAAATTCTAAAACCATAGCCCGGTCGCTGGCTGTTGAAAAATCAATCGACGCGAAGACGAATTTGAGAAACAGAAATGCTAGGGGATGGCAGAGAGACTCCTTCCAGGTACTGCGGATTCTGTTCCTTAATTGGGTTTTGCTTTCAAAAGCTGCTGCAGAATTAATTCACTTTTATGTTGATGGTATTTGAAGATTGAATAGCGTTTTTTCTTAGGATGTATTTGTGTGCGAGATTTTATTATAGAAATTGTTATTTAATTGGCAGTCATGAGTTGTTGTCTATGGTGAAGAAACACTCCAAGTTGTTAGGGAGAAGCATTAGCTAGTTTTGTTTTTCTGTTGATAATGAACCGTGTTGTTGTAGAGAATACGAGGATATGATTTCAATGATAATGTGGATAATACCGCTCCTTACTTTGTACGCAGTTGGGCACCTAAGGTAAAGAAGCAGCATACAATCGTGCCTTAGCTTGATTTTGCTTGAGGGAAAGTTGTTGGTTGTTTGTGGCCTTCTGCCCACAGCACTCTCAAGTATATGGTACTTAGACGTGTCCTTTTTGTATATGGAAGAATTGATTTTGCTAAGGTGCTCACTATCTTTACTTCCTCAACTAGTTGGATAATTTAGCCAGTGAAAGTTCAGCGGATGTGGATTGGAGGCACTCGTTTTACTTGAATTTGATTGCACATTCATCATACACAGTAACTGTGGCAATTTGCAGGTATTTCGTTCCTCACATCATATCTTTGCGTTCAACTTTATGTATAGTACTTGCAGCATTGCTAAATATTGCTCTGGAACTAGAGAAAAAAATTGAAATTTAAGATTTTTCACCTGCTTAAAAAAAGTCTCTGCTGTTAGAATACCGAATTAATCCTAAACTGGCAAGGTTTATTAGCCATGTTCCAAAGAACTCAGTGATTGTGGATTCTTGTTTGTTGTTTTTGTTTTCAGTCAACAAGTCCTTCGAAATCATCAAGACGGTTAAGATACACAGTTGTCTCCTATATATAAGGTACTTCCCAGTTTTGATGTCGCACAATCATTTTTTTCGGAAATTTTTAAACATTTTCCTCCTTCTTAGTTAAGTGAAATTCTATTTCATGAAGTGAACTTTTTCTGTGGTGTCTCTGCATGTTGTAAAGACTGTTTATGCATCTCCAAGTCGTGTAGATTTTCATTTGGACTCAAAAAAGGGAAGTTCATTTGTTGTTAATAAGCTATTCTCTTAATTCATCCTTTTATCTTCAATTTTTACCCGACACTATCTCTGATACATATCTAGGAAGTAGAGACACCAACTGCATATCCAGATATCTGTTTTGCAATCGATGACTTCAACTCCACTTTTGATGCAGTGGTACTAGGCTTATTTCATGACAATTCACCATTGTGCTTGTTAATGCTTTAATTTGCAAGATCTGCAGTGTACATTTTTTTATTGCAGCAATGTTTTTCTCACTAAAAGCTGTACTGAAATTAACTTTATTGCTGAATTGTTCTGATTTCCGATTATTGCTAAACTATTGCAGCTATGAGCTCTGTCTTTGTGTTGGCAAAAATGAGTTTTTTATTTGCATCAAGAATTTTATTGTTGACAGTTTCTGAACTTATATGCAGCTTACAGAGGTATTAGAAACTGAAATGTTAGTAATTCTATTTGCTCATTTAATTCTTATATTTCTCTCTCTATCTCCCACACCTCCTCTTCAACAGCTGGCAAGTCTTGATTTGGGAGTCTTCTTGGTCAATCCCCTGGGAAAACAGACAGACTCCACATGAAAGGTCCAGGAGGACGGGGGGAAGTTGAAGTAGCTGTTTCTGGTGTTGCAGGTTAAAGCGAAATCCTTTTCTTCCTAATATCTTGATCCCTTTTTTTTTCTTTGGTGGGGGGGGCGGTCCTACATCCCCTCTTTTTTTGGGGTTTTCAGACTCCAACTTGTTTTGCGAAAGAGCAGCTATTTTTTATTATTTGATTAGATATGTGATCGAATGCATGGAGATTTCCATCATACTGAAATTAAGGTTTCATATTATCAGATCAAAGCCAGCACGATGTTGGCCCCTTTTCACCTGTTACTTCAAAGAAAGGATTTGGGATTGGCTCAGTTTTTTTAAAAGCAGCATCTGTGGCATCTGTGGCAGCAAAGCATGATCTTCTGATGACGAGATGTTGCCCCTCAAATGCTGCTTAATGTCCATATCATTGCCCTGGGAATATATCGTTTATGATCTTTTATTCAAGGTAAAATCACTGTTTTTGCTTCTGTATTCCTCAATGAAGATAGGTTCAATTTTGGATTGCGGTATTGTATTACTCTTTACTAGAAGCTTCTTTATTTCTATCATCTTTCTCATTTTGCGATTAGCTGTGCCAATTGGTAAGCTTAAACTCAGTGTTGCAATTTTAAGATATGAACATTATCTTTCCATGTTCATTCTTCTGTTGGGGGCTGGTACTGATTTCCTCACATGTACAAAAAGAGTGCTAATACATTTAATAATTGCAATATCAGGGAAGTCCTCTAAATATTCTACATTATCATTTGTGAAAATTTACAAGGGACCAAGTGATCGCCTACAAGTGGAAATTAAGTGTGGGATTAACAACTTTCGGATGATAAGCTTTAGTGGAACTTGTAATTTAAGTTGTGGATGAAAATTCCCTTATGGTTAAGTAGTGTTATAGGGCTGTATTGTGATGTTGTGATAATCAATCACGCAACTAATGTAAGCGCCAGTTGATGATTTCCACTCTCGAACTTCAATTGGCGTCCTTTTCATTTAAAGCAGCCGAATGTTTGACATTTCAGCAGCGCATTGGATCATTTGCCGGATCAACTTTGAACCTCAGCAATTCTTTTGTTGGATGAAATCTGATGTCAGAATCATGTTGTCTATGTGTCGTTTACATATTAAAATCCATTCCTACCAGGTTCAATGTATAGTTCTGTAAGTTTCATTTTTAACCATTTCCCATACCCCCACACTCCTTTTTGCGGGCTGCCGTGGCTAAGAAAAATTTCAGCCATGCTTTCTTTTCGCCAGGTAATTAAAGAAAGAAAAGCTCCGCAGGTAGTTATCAGGATTTGAGGATTTAAATGTAAACTTGTTTGTGCGGGGATGCTGCGACCAATTAGCATACCGGATGCTAATAAAGGCAAGAACTGGACGATTCCCTTCGGCCTATCCTCATTAGTAGTTGGATCTTTTCTGCCTATGTCCAAGACTTTCCAAGACGCCCTTTACCGTGTAGCTTAAGGTTTCTCCTTTTATTAGCTGACGGGAGACTATTGGTTCATTCTTTTGCTTATCTGAGGTGCTTTATTCCAATTCCTTGGTGTGTAAGCTTTGTCCCTTCCGTTGAATGGTATTCAATATTCTTCTTGCGAAACGGATGCAGCTAAAGAATTTGCCAAAATAGTACGCAGCTTTGTGTTATTTGTTGTGCTCTCATTTACGAGTCAATGTCATATTGCCACGATGCCTGTCGTATAAATTGGATGTTTTGCCATTTTCACCCTTCGTGTTTGTGTCTCTGGTGCCAGAGAAGTTGATGAAAACGTCGAGAATAATTGGAACGAATAAAAATTATTAACGTGATTAACTGTAGAAACGTCGAGAATAATTGGAACGAATAAAAATTATCAACGTGATTAACTGTAGAATATGCATTTGAATCAGAAACTGATGTGGAAGCACGGGAAGCCTTGGAATTAGTTGACGTTTTGAAATGCAGTTTTTTTTTTTTTTTGACAATTTAATGTAAGAAATACAAAACACATCAATTTAATGATGATTTTTCAGTCCGGGCATATTTTAAACATCACTTTCAAACATCCCTAAACAGAATCTAACCATCCATCATTTGTTTTATTTCCAAGAGATTTAGAGATGTGATATATCGATCACTGTCCGTGATGGCCCGCTAGTAATCTAACCATCCTATCCTATCCTATCTTATCTGCATACGCCATGGTGGGATTGAACAGCCGACCTCAATCCCAAGATAATCGACGCCTTTTTTTGCGCGCCACACGCTAGATTCTGTTTATTTTTGTGTCGAAATTGTGTTTTGTGATGTTTAAAAGATAATCGACTATCTTTTCACGAAGTACTGCAATGCAAAGTTTTTTCTTTTCTTTTCTTTTTTCTGGATCTACACCTAAAATTCAAGTAGAATAATGTTGGTGCTGTGTTAATTAACCCAGATAACCTTATAACATTACGATTATACATTGGTGCTGCTATGTCTTCTGATCACCGAACAACAAGAAGAGCCATAAACGTTGAGTAGAAAATATCCGAAAAGTTGGGTATGTATCTGGATCGGATGATTTATTTAATATATAGCCATGATCTGCAGCACATGAAGGCTACTTTGGTCCTGAAACACGATAAAAGTTGCAGGACGCTTAGATTCATTTTAGTTGATGAAACAAAAGTTAAAATAACAGCAGATAAAGGCTTGCATGTTAGTCTCCACTATAGTTGCTTTTCATATTGTAACATTCTATAACCAGAAATTAACTGCCAACTACGAAAACAAACAACAAACAAACTTGGAATATTCATGGCTCCTGTAAGTTAATACATATATAGTCCAACGCAATGTGCTTGCCATGATCGTAAGAAGCATATACTGTCTGCAAAAAGGTCTTGGGCATGCATTTCTATTTGAAAGCAGCTAGCTAGATAATCAATTTGCTTTCGGGAGAAGAGGAGTAAGACGTTGCTTGTTTTTGCGGTAAGAACACCGTTTCCAAAAAATTGCAACTTTTTTACTGTTTTAAAAAAACAAAAACAAAAATATTATCTTGATGAACGCGTTAAATCACTCAACAAAAGAAACTGTTGATCTGGGAAACAAGAAAACTAGCAAGTTTTGCTTTGGAGAAAAGGATGTGTAATCTAAAAACTAAGATTTGCCTTTCTAATTTCTTGCGTGCAACGGAGCCAAAGTAACCTTTCTCTTTTTAAAATTAAGCAGTTCTGCTTTGGTCTTGCTTTGTTGCTAGTTTCCTGTCTTTATACATGTCTACTCTTTTCGTTCCCTTGATGATGTGATTCTTGATTATTTTTTCCGCTGCGTTGGTATGAATATAACTGTCTATCGTGCATTTTTAATGTTAATCTAAACTAATAATTAGATTAACTATAGAATCAGCAGAAATTCTGCTGAGTTGATGATTCATTAACACAGTAAGCATAAAAGTCCTATCCACTCAATGCCTAAATAATTAAAATGATTGAAAATTATTAACATGTTGAGTTTCAATCAAATTAACCATGCATGCATGGACTAATTAATAAACCACGACAGAGTCCACTTCACGAAGTTCATGTCCATCTCCTTCGCTTCCCACACGACCGGTTGACACAGTCAGTGTTTAATCTGCTAAGAATAAGCTTTTATTAATGTAATTTGTTGTGTTATGTTGTTTTCGCTTGATTCTTCGTGATTAAGCTAACCTAATTTTTTCTCCCTGACCCACACTCAATTCTCCACGAGAAATTCAAAAGGCAGACCAGAGCAGAGAAAAGCACTCCCACCACCATCCACGGAAAGCTGGGTCCACGTGAAATAAATGCACATTTTCTGGACGAAGATGCCCTCGTCCTCTCTTCATGTGGGCCTCGAATGTCTTCTCCCTTGGTGAATAAATAGCCAACCTCAGCAATTTCATTCTTCCCTGTTCCCTTCCTTTCCTCCCTCCGGTTCAATTTGAACCGGTTCATTAATTTACTTCTGGTTTGCTCATCATGTCCTTTGCCCAGGAAGCAGTCCAGTTCGAGTGCCCGGTTCAAGGCCCTGGGTTCACGGACAATGAAATTCAAGAACTCTTATCTCTCCTCCGGTCACCCTCTCCCGGCCAAAACTCTGGTTCAAGCGGATCTAACCAAGCACTTTACTCTCTCGACGAGAGGAGGCGCAGGCGCATGTTATCTAACCGGGAGTCAGCCCGAAGGTCCCGCTGGAGAAAGAAGAGGCGTTTAGAGGACCTCACACAACAATTGAACCGGTTGAAAATTGTAAACCGGGAGCTCAAGAACCGGTTGGGTTCAATTTTAAACCAGTGTCACGTATTATGGAGAGAGAACGACCGCTTAATGCTCGAATCTATAGCCCTCAAGTCCAGACTTTCGGATTTATGCTATGTTTTCGCTGCCATGCAAAAGTCACAACAACAATGTTCCTCATTATAGCATAAATTTTAACCAAAATAATCAGAGGCCTGATCATAAAGTTCTAATAAACTCACAAGAAAATATAAGAGCCCTCCCTCTCTCTCGAAGTGAAGGGCGTGGGTGTTAATTATTACTTTAATGTGGCCGTTCTTCGAATCCTGTTTTATGCAAAGCCCACGTTTCTATAGCATGTGAAGATTAATTTGAGACCCTGCCTTTTGGTCTTGTCTGAGACTTCCTTTTTAGCAGGACAGCCTTTTTCTTTTTTCCTTCTTTCAAGCTCTTCCATCTACGTACTTGCTTAGCTAGCTTGTGATGAGGTTAGGTCCTTCAGAATGTAATAGAGCTTCAGAGCAGCATTCGCAGGCTCATTGGCTTCATGAATTGGCCGTAGCATCGCTATATATATATCGTATTCAACCAAGGCAAGGCTTGTGTAAATAGATGTATTTTTTTGGAAAGTAGTGCCATGTTTGTGGGATTGCTACAATGCCGACACCAATCAATTCATGCAAATGCTCATTTAAATTATTTGCTTTATATTTAATATTTCTTTACTACTTTTCCCAATTCTAATTAATGACTTAACATGCCACTGTTCTACATATCTATTTCTACTAGCTAGACTCCATCAATGATTCTTTTGTTTCTTATTTTTTTTCATCACTCTTAAAGGACAATGCTGGATATAAAATATTATAAAAATATATAAAAAAAATAGCTGAGAATTGTTAATGGATGCTGTCAAGATAATTGCTAAGAATGTGTTCAATCTAATTCACTAATTCCCTGTCTCGTATTAATGGAATTTATTGCACACTTCAAAATTACTGTACAAAATAGCTCACAGCTCGTTTTTTTAAAATTTAATCCAATAAACTTAGCCTTGTAAATGCTGTTTGGATATAACTAAGGATACTTTGTAAAATGATACATTGAAAAAGTCTATATGTTTATTTAAAAAAAATAAATATTTAACCCACTAGAAAACACTGTTAAAATAGCTGCTAGTATATATCAGATTCAGAGGTGATGTCCAAGAGTGTCTCGTAAAAAGGGCCCTTTTTGTTCCAGGTGCGAGGAGTGGATCCGGATCATAAGATTTGTAATCCCCATAAATTAAAATCATAAAAGTAGGAATCAATCTGGAGGAAGAAAGAGAGCGAAAAAGCAAACTTGACTTATATACGTGTATTCATGTCCCAATCACTCAAAGAAAAACCGCAACAGATGCATGCATGGTTTGTTTTCCTTAGCCAAAAAAGTGATCAGATGGCCAATCATGAGATTATATGTCATCTTATGG
>Ga0325411_1007549_pt1 | contig 11848 bp, 5 predicted proteins | sample PopdelMetagenome_13_FD_206181 | JGI IMG/M metagenome (GOLD analysis project Ga0325411, IMG submission 206181) | Populus deltoides microbial communities from Bellville, Georgia, United States - Xylem-PdIQD-R4 | ecosystem: Host-associated > Plants > Phyllosphere > Stem > Wood/Secondary xylem...
AACCCTCCTTGACCAAGTTTGTTTTCATCAGAAAATTGCTTTGTAGCTTCATTTATAACATCTAGCCGGATCAAAGGGAGGTCCTGGGATGTCACCTCTCCTTGAATATCTTTGTCTGAATAGTCGTTCCCAACAGTTGCTCGCCCTGCCCAGTCGAGTAATTGATCCTCTTGGATATTTCCTATTTCCTCTGCAGGAGATATTGTGAAGCGCTAATAATTGATTTTATAGGTTTCGAACATCATGTAAATGTGCATCAAAACTTTTGTTCTGTTTTTCACCTTCTACCTACTAGCATTTTTTCATATGATGACCTGCCTAATTAAGTCTTCTTTTCAAGCTTGACCACAACATATTTGCAAATTCAAAGGTGTTAGGAATTCTGGTTCAAAATTTTAATTTCTTGTCAAGATTATATCTCAAAAATATTTGGAAATCGCCTGCAAGTATATAGAAACTAACTAGGTAGTTCATGTATATAATATAAAATTTTTAGTACCAAGACTTTCGGTACATATCACATGCATACCTGTTCTCAGATTCGTCCTTCTCCTCCTGGTGTAAGTGCAAGCACTGAAAAATAGCACAACAATAACTGCGGATAGGCCTGCACCGACTTTAATCCACATCGATTTGCTTCCATCTCCTTCATAGTGACAATGTTTTTGTTGCACATCATTATTCAAGATAACAAAATCTCATATTAAAGAAATGACAAGGAAGGATTTTGGAATGATAAAGAAGAAAATAGAACCTTTTCCATCTGCTATTGAGCCTGAAGATGGTGGGAGGGGAACAACTGGCGTGGATAGTGGTGGTGGTGACATTGCCACGACGGCAGCTTCGTTGTAAAATGAATAAGTTTCAAATCGAAGATGACAGCTTGGACATAAGACTCTTCCTCCTTGCTTATTATTACAACAAATTGATATGCTGAGGATAGCTTGTAGAAGACACTGATTACAATCATATTTAGATAGATCCGGTGTGCACTGCACAAGAACGTATAGAGACTGAAACGCCGTATAAGAAACTTCTTTGGCTGCAAACTTTTTTTCACCTGATGGCGCACTTGCAGCTACATTAGCAGCATCAGATATAGTATTCACCAGTCGCTGGTTATATTCTACATCAACAGTCATATTTTCTACATTCCACATGTAAAACCAAGGCGTTTGGCTCAAGCTGGAGAAGATGTTACTGTTAGAGTAGCGCAGGAAGCACTGATCATACCACATGATAGCCTCCTTCTCGATTGGACAACGTCGGACTACCTCGTTTCTTGCAAGGTTCACACATTCTTGGCAAACTTCGACACTAACATCGCCACGGCAAAGAAAGAGGCCATAGACCTCATAAACATCATGTCCTGTAGAGGCGTTATAGAATCCGTTAATGTCATTGCGGGCTGCATTGGCGGCGAGTGAAGAGAGAAGGATATTTAAATTGGCTCGGTACGGGCTGTTCCCTACGAAAGTTGTGTTTGAGCATACATGATAAAGCAAAAAGATCTCCCGTGCTTCCGTGAGGGCTGCAAAGGAAAGCAGGAATATGGAGAATTTCAGAGCGAACATTTTTTTGATAACTGATAAGGTTTTCTTGCTCTTAATTATTTTGGGCAACAGAGTTGTCCTTCCTTTTACATGGAGGAGCTCCTTGCCGCAAGTCAATGGGAAAAGTCAAGTGAGAAATTTCATGGTCTGTTTCGTTAAGAAAGAGTTGCATGTTCCTAATGTGAAACTCCAATTGTGGAATATTGAAATATGAAAAGAGGATTTATTTTTTTCGTTGCAGCAGCCATCCTTTTATGAATTACTTTTTTCTTCTTTCCGTTGTTGCCTCCTTTTTTTTTTTTTTTGGCAAAAGTCAAGTGAGAACTTTCATAGTCTGTTTCGTCAAGTGAAACTCGAACTGTGGACTATTGAAATATGAAAACTAGAATTATCTGTGGACAAGTACATGTCACCTTAATAAAACTTAACTAAGTTCTGATATACTGTAGTATATTAACATCATTTTTCAAAAATTTGTACCTTCAATTTTTTAAGCATGACCAAATATTTCACTTAGAGATCAGTTTAAAAAGAAAGTTTTTTTTTTCCTCCTTATGTATGATATTTTTAAGTAATAGGAGCCATGTCATATGGTATTTTTGCTGAATGATACAGAAACAAAATGCTTTAACTACTGTAGATATCTACGAATGAGTGTCTAGCTCATTAGAACTCTCTTACAAAAAGAGAGAATAAGGATTCTCAATTCTTAATGTTGGATATTCAATTAACATTATTATTTTCTTCCTATAATTATACTTATTAATTTTGTATATAAATAAATAGTGAGTGACACATGGAATCTATACAAGTTTTAAGTCAAATTTATAATTCTTTGGGATATGCGAGGAATTGAAGTATTTTTAAGCATATCTACGCTAAAAAGAGAAATCAATTGGTGCATCACAGACTTAATAACCTAGTTTACATCCACTATAATTTGAGATTGAAAAAAAAGATATTTTCTTTTCTCTAATTCTTCATAAATTATTTTATATTAAGTAGCATTATTAATACTACTTAATAATATGGACTCTCTTCCGTGGATGTAGGCAATTTGCCGAACCACGTAAACTATTGTGTCAGTGTGCTTCCTCTTCTCTAAGCAACTATCAGTACACCCCCGGTCCGCGCATGGGGTGCTGGAATTCCCCAACAATTGGTATCAGAGCACATGGTTTAAAGGGATGTTTGATTTTGCTCAAAAATGAAAGTTGTCAAAATTGTGTTTTGACCATACCACTGTGTAGAAGAGGAAGAGATGAAGCCACTGTTGAAAACCGCGTCGAAATTGGACGCCGGAAACCTCAGCACGCGCCATCACGCACCAGCAAAGAGACTGTCCACGCGCACAGACGCGCGCCACGCGTCTTCTTCGCCCGGATGGGCTGACCTGACCCGAATACCAGTTGATCCGACCCACGTTCCAGACCCGGATGAGTATGACGTAATCATGACGTCATCATGCCATGTCATCGTCCAGTCATCAGACACGTCAACAATGTGGGACCCACCTGCCATGTCATCAGACTCGAGCCGAACTAAGCCGAGCCGAGTTGAGCCGAGCCGAGCCAAGTTGAGCCGAGAGAGAAGATTCTGTGCAACGGAGTCTACGTGCAACTAGATCTGAGATTGAATCTGGGCCGCTCATCAGGCCAGAATTGTTTTGATAAAATCTTAGCCGTCTGAAATGCGATTTGGACAATTTCAGACTTGTTTCCAGCTAATTTGATCGTTTAGGATGCAATGGTACGGTCCGATCATTGAGATTTGAGACCAAAAATGGCGGTGGCGAATTAACAAAAGAGATTGCCCGATCAGGAGGCATCTGAAGGTCATAATGGTGGTCGATGGAGATGAAGAAGAAGAAAGTGCACATGTTTACCCAATTACATGTGCTGAATTGATTAGGGAGAATTTTAACTGCCTTGAGGGAAGGCAAAAATTGGGACACTCTGGACACCTGATCATGTGGATAATTTGAGGTGAAGAGTGGAAATTAATGAAGACCAATCTTGACGAATCTAAGCACTGGTAGTCTCGCCAGATGTTGAGAACTGATGTATTAAACCAGTATATTCCAGATCACTTGTAAAGGAATGCCGAGACAAAGCTAGCAAATGGTTGTATATACGGAAAGACAGTACGATGGATAGATAAGGCCTAAGAAGTTTTGTCTAGGAGATTGGGTTTTAAGCGGGACAAGTGTGACCCCTCCAATCTTTCCTGGGAACTTGCTTAGTGGAAGGATTATCCATACGGTACTATTTTCGTATATATAGCAGTTTGTAATGAAATGGTTGAAGACTAGCAGGATGACGGCACAAGGGGAACAATTAGGTTCCGTATGTTCAAGGATCTAATAGAGTGGTGATTTCTCCAAAGAAGTTAGATTCGGTGACTGTGATTTCTCGAGGGAAGAATTGATGAAGACCCTGATAATGAAAGAGAAATAAAGCAAAGGGATAAAGATTGGCACCCTATTTTGACTTGGACAGGTGTTATGACAGGATGAGCTGCTGTCAAACATAAGCAATGAATAGGGAGAAATCTGGAGAACAAAAATTGCACGAGGGCACACGGAGATTGTGCAGGAGTACCCGTAGGATCCAATGAGGTACTGTAATGAGACAACAGGTGCAAGGAGAATAAGTGTTCCCAGATAAAGCTCAGAGTAGAGACAGTTAACAAGAAGTCTCTTATGCTCTTGATGAAGACAACAAGCGAAGATATTTCCAATGCATGCAAGGATGGAAAGAGAGTTGTTGCAGAGGCACCTAATTGAGGGGGTGCAAACGCCTGTGATAAAAGGCAACCGCCTATGATGAAAGGCGAAGACACCAAAGAGAGTTGGTGTAGGTGGAGTTGTCAAGCAGAAAGGCATAGAAGCTCCAAACATAGAAATCGAGGTGGAGGATTGCGAGGAGTATACCGCAACTTTCCCTTTCTATGTAATCAGTGGCAGTTATCTCTCCCATAGTGCACATGGTGGTAGAGACTTTTGAAGCCACTTTGAAGCATCTCAGCTGAAGGAGGATGCGACCGCCTATGAAAGGCGAAGACACTTTAAAGAAGGTGTGAGAGCCATGATAGGAGCCCCGGATCAGACCGCCCCATGACAACGGGCGAAGACACCTTAGAGAAGGTGTGAGGGCCATGATAGGAGCCCCGGATCAGACCGCCCCATGACAACGGGCGAAGACACCTTGGAGAAGATGTGAGGGCCATGATAGGAGCCCCGGTTCAGACCACCCCACGACAACGGGCGAAGACACCTTAAAGAAGGTGTATGGGCCACGATAGGAGCCCAAGTTCAGAACAACCCCAGAGCCAATGTGATGGCTAGATATAAGTGGACATGTGTATAGCTAATGAAGTGGCTATGATGAGTATGGAGACAAATGCAGGATTGACTTTCATGGATATTGCCCCCATGCTAAAGATCAATGAGCTAGAAGACATTTGCCTTGGACAATAAGTGTGTGACTTGTGGAGCATTAAGACGCGGCTGCTATGAAGGAGCAGAGGGCATGCGCAGGTTCCGGGAACGAGTTGACTCTTGTCAAGGTGGTGAGCTCGGTAATGGCATTGCAATACTCAGAGTATGAAGACAGATATGGATCAACCTTTAATGGGCTGCCCCCATGGTTAAAGGTGGAGAGCTACCTGGACTCTTACGACTAAGAGCGAGAGACTCACGGAGAAGTAAGGCGTGGTTCCTAGGGTGGAACAGAGGGCAGGCGCAACTCCTGGATGAGTAGACTCTTGGAAGAGTGGTGAGCTTGTGATCACATTGAAATACTTAATGACTGTCGCACTTGGGAATATTCGTTTGAGGGGGTGTTGTAAGCCTTGGTGTAAGGCTTGAAAAATCATTCCGGACCGAGCATGGTTGATATGCTCGAAAGGGAATGTTGTGTTGAAGACGCTCTTAGAATGGTAAGCTTGGAAGACCTGCAGAATGTAAGCTTGTGCTGAAGAAGCAAGAGGACAATTGCCCACACAAATGGCAAAGGGGGTGATTGTTAGGATATTGCCATTTAGTGGCAATACCCCACCACTAAGCAAGTGGTTGCTCCATTAATGCCACAAATGGTGGCATACTTTAAGGCTTGCTTGTCCCACCTTATTTGACAAGAGTGCTGGAGAAGGTTGCTATGTTTGCCTATAAAAGAGGCAATTATTTGAGAGCAAAATAAGAGAGGGTTGAAGAGAGTGAACGTGAGAATAGAGAGAAAAGAGAGAGCTGCAATGGCAGCAGCCTTGCTGCCATTGCAGCAACTGTAAGAGCACCAAAGTGAGCTGGGAGTTAAGTGATCCTCCTCCATGTATTTATTGTATCCTTTCTCTATCTCTAAATAATATGGACTCTATTCCGTGGATGTAGGCAATTTGCCGAACCACGTAAACTATTGTGTCAGTGTGCTTACTCTTCTCTAAGCAACTATCAGTACACCCCCGGTCCGCGCATGGGGTGCTGGAATTCCCCAACACTACCTACTAGCATTTTTTCAGATGATGACCTAACTAGAGAAAAATTTACGGAATTAAAGCCAATTACTCAATCTCTGCCTAATTTGGTCTTCTTTTCAAGCTTAACCACAACACATTTGCAAATTCAAAGGTGTTAGGAATTCTGGTTCAAAATTTTAATTTCTTGTCAAGATTATATCTCAAAAATATTTGGAAATCACCTGCACGTATATAGAAACTAACTAGGTAGTTCATATATATAATATAAAATTTTTAGTACCAAGCCTTTCGGTACATATCACATCCATACCTGTTCTCAGATTCGTCCTTCTCCTCATGGTGTAAGTGCAAGCACTGAAAAATAGCACAGCAATAACTGCGGATAGGCCTGCACCGACTTTAATCCACATCGATTTGCTTCCATCTCCTTCATAGTGGCAATGTTTTTGTTGCACATCATTATTCAAGATAACAGAATCTCATATTAAAGAAATGATAAGGAAGGATTTTGGAATGATAAAGAAGACAATAAAACCTTTTCCATCTGTTATTGAGCCTGGAGATGGAGGGAGGGGAACAACTGGCGTGGATAGTGGTGGTGGTGGTGGTGGTGGTGACATGGCCACGACGGCAGCTACGTTGTAAAATAAGTAAGTTTCATATCGAAAATTACAGCTTGGAAACAAGACTCTTCCTCCTTGCTTATTATTAATAAAAATTGGTAGGTAGGAGAGAGTTAGGTTAATACACTGAATACAATCATATTTAGATAGATCCGGTGTGCATTGCACAAGAACGTATAGAGATTCTTTCCACGTATAAGAAACTTTTTTGGCTGCGAACTTTTTTTCACCTGATGGCGCACTTGCAGCTTCTTTAGCAGCATCAGATATAGTATCCACCACAAACTTCTTAAATTCTACATCAACAGTTATATTTTGTGTATTCCACAAAATATAGACAAGCTCAGGTGATTGGCTCGGGCTGGAGAAGATGTTACTGTTTGAGTAGCGCAGGAAGCACAGATCATAATATATGATAGCCTCCTTCTGGATTGGACAACGTTGGACTACATCGTTTCTTGCAAGGTTCACACATTCTTGGCAAACTTCGACACTAACATCGCCACGGCAAAGAAAGAGGCCATAGACCTCATAAACATCATGTCCTGTAGAGGCGTTATAGAATCCGTTAATGTCATTGCGGGTTGCATTGCCGGCGAGGGAAGAGAGAAGGATATTTAAATTGGCTTGATACGGGCTGTTTCTTACGAAAGTGGTTGTGTTGGAGCATTCATGACGAGGGAAGTACTCCTGTGCTTCCGTGAGGGCTGCAAAGGAAAGCACGAATATGGAGAATTTCAGAGCGAACATTTTTTTGATAACTGATAAGGTTTTCTTGCTCTTAATTATTTTGGGCAACAGAGTAATCCTTCCTTTTACATGGAGGAGCTGGCGCAAGTCAATGCAAAAGTCAAGTGAGAAATTTCATAGTCTGTTTCGTTAAGATAGAGTTGCGTGTTCCTAATGTGAAGCTCCAATTGTGGAATATTGAAATATGAAAAGAAGATTTTTTTTTGGTCGTTGCAGCTATGAATTACTTTTTTCTTCTTTCTGTTGTTGCCTCCTTTTTCTTTTTTGAAAAGTCAAGTGAGAACTTTCATAGTGTGTTTCCTCAAGTGAAAGACCATGCATGCTTTTATGATGCAGCAGCCATGCTTCTATGATTTTTTTCTTCTTCTTTCTGTTGTGGCCTCTTTTTTTTTTTCTACTTCTTTCGCTATCTTCATATTAGCTAAAAGTAAATAAAATCTCGACTATTAACTAAAAATTAAGAATCAATGATGGTGATTGAAGTAGATAAGGGACAAGGAGATGTCACCTTAATAAAACTTAACTAAGTTCTGATACACTGTAATATATTAACATCATTTTTCAAAAATTTGTACCTTCAATTTCTTAAGCATGACCAAATATTTCACTTAGAAATCCGTTTAAAAAGAAAGTTTTTCTTTTATGTATGATATTTTTAAGTAATAGAAGCCATATCATATGGTATTTTTGCTGAATGATACAGAAACAAAATGCTTTAACATTATTATTTTCTAGGTATAATAATAATGACGAAGACGACGACGGCAAGAACTGACAGGTAGAAATCGTGATCCAACAAACTCATAAAAATCATATAAAACCTACATAATTGATCCATCTATTTATCACTTGTAACGAATCAAAATACTTTTTTATTAAGTAAATTATTTTTTATTAATGATAATAAAGTAAAAAGTTTACACATAAAAGTAATAAAAATGGTAGCTGATAGCCTGATAATAATAAATATAATGATAATATTGATTATTATGATAATAATATTTATAATAATGATGCGATTATGTTGTGATTAGCTGGGAAATACTTTTTATTAATTTATTTTATAATATTTATTAAGCATAAAAAATAAGAAAAATTTTCAAAAAAATCAGGTGTTTCAGGTTTAGGGGTCAAACCAAAAAGAAAGACATCAAGGCTTTTGTTGGGCATATACTCATAGATGAGAATTTTGGTGTGAATTACAGTACATTATAACTAACTCTAAAAGACGTGGAAAAAAATTGTGGATGGTCCACTGTTCCACAAAACTTTTTAGCCACGTTATCACACTCCCACCACCTTTTTTTTTTTTTGTTGATTATAGTAGCTACTGCACGACGACAACAACAACCACGTACGGACTTCGATCCCTAATCTCAAGCAATTTGATCTTGAAATTGTTAAGATATTTATTATTGTGTGTAAATTTTTTGGATTGCTTGGGCAATGTGAATTTCAATTGTTGTGTAATTTGAATTGAAATGATTTGATTGGACAACATTGTGAGTTTATTCTTAGAGTTATGATAAGCAATTGAAAATTAAATCTTGAATTATGAATTATACTTGAGTTTATGTTGATTTATTTAAATTAGGATGAGATTTGAACGTCTTGTGTTGATTTTTGGTGTTGTTTGATTTTGAGTTGGTGAATGATTAATAAATAGTAAATATTTTTCACATCTTTATTTTTTATGTTTTTGCCAAACATGATTTATTTTATCTTTAATTAATTTTTAGATTTTTGGAGGTCTATTTTGCTATTAATTTTGGATTTTTTATATTATTTTTATTTTTTTATATTTAATATTTGAAATTATGAACTTATATGTAAGATATTTTTTTGATGTTAAATAAATAAGTTTTAAAAAATAAAATAACAACATAAATCCTTCTTTTAAAAAACGATTTAGTTTTTTAAATTGTATATGCAAATTATAAGATAGTCTTTATGCAAATTTTTGTAAAGTCAAAATATTTTCTTTATTTTTTCAAGAAAAATCAATAAATAAATTTTACAACTAGTTTATAAATATTTATTAGAACTTGGCCTAGATTTCAACCACATAAAAAATCCAAATTTGTTTATTTTAATGTAAGGATTTACTGACTCATACATAAGATGCCTTTTCAATATTAAAAGGGAAAATTAAGCACATAATATATAAAATAAAATTACCCCCTCTCTCTCTCTTTGCTCACTTTTAAATTTTGGAAATTACAAACTTTAATTATTAGAAAATTGATAAATACAAACAGAAATATTGTCGGAATGTTTCCGTCAGTAAATTGTGGAGGAATTTTACCAACATAATTATTCTCTCGGTATATACTGAGAGAATTACAGAGATAAAAAAAATTAAAACAAAGGTAAAAAGTACTTCATATTCTTTCCATCTTCCACTTGGGTAGGTCATCCATTACAATGAGATCACTCTTTCCTTTTTCTTTGGGTAGGTCACCCATAACAATGAGATCGCACTTCACATTTTTTCCATCTTCCATTTGGGTAGGTACCCATCACAACGAGATCGTTTTTCATATTCTTTCCACCTGGGTAGGTCATCCATTACAATAGACCACTTTTTACATATTTTTTGGTTTTGGTTTAATGAGGTCGCTAGATGGGATCTCATGTAGTTTTGGTTAAAGAAAATCGCCAGATGGGATTTTAGGTTGACCGAGTTATGCATATTTTTTGGTTTTGGTTTAATGAGGTCGCCAGATGGGATCTCATGTAGCTTTGGTTAAGGGAAATCGTCAGATGGGATTTCAGGTTGACCGAGTTACGTAACATTTTTTGGTTTTGGTTTAATGGGGTCGCCAGATGGGATCTCATGTAGCTTTGGTTAAAGGGAATCGCTAGATGAGATTTCAGGTTGACCGAGCTACACATATTTTTTAGTTCCACTTTAATGAGGTTGCCAGATGGGATCTCAGGTCGCTTTGGTTAAAGGGAATCGCCAGATGGGATTTCAGGTTGACCGAGCTCCACATATTTTTTAGTTTTAGTTGAATGAGGTCGCTAGATGGGATCTCATGTGGCTTTGGTTAAAGGGAATCTCCATATGGGATTTCAGGTTGATCGAGCTGCACATTGTTTTTGGTTTTGGTTTAATGAGGTCGCCAGATGGGATCTCATGTAGCTTTGGTTAAAGGAAATCGCCAGATGAGATTTCAGGTTGACCGAACTACACATATTTTTTAGTTCCAGTTGAATGAGGTCGCCAGATGGGATCTCAGGTGGCTTTGGTTAAAGGGAATCGCCAGATGGGATTTCAGGTTGACCGAGACACACATATTTTTTTAGTTCCAGTTGAAGGAGGTCGCCAGATGGGATCTCAGGTAGTTTTGGTTAAAGGGAATTGCCAGATAGAATTTCAGGTTGACCGAGCTACACACATTCTTTGGTTTTGGTAAAGGAGGTTGCCAGATGGGATCTCAGGATAACGGAAAAAAAAAGAGAGAAAGGAAGAAAAAAGAGAAAGAAAAGAGAAGGAAAAGAGAAAGAAACAAAAAAAGAAAAAAAGTAAGGTCTTTAAATGAGTGGATATTGAGCAAGTTAGAAAGATAAGAAGACAAGTTTCTCTTTACAAAGCTTACTATGCAAAACATTAAGGAGTTTTGCTTCGTAAGCATTGTAAAGAGGGGGCATCTGTTGCTACCCAATTTTTGACCAATATTTTGATAAATTTTCAGAAAAATCTAAAAATAGAGAAAAACAATGAAAATCCACAAAATATATTTTTAATATATTTTCATCATTTTAGCATCGTCTCAAAAGAATTTAAATTTTCAAAGATCTTGGGAACGCGTTCGACTTTTAACGCGTTATTTTTAAAATCATTGATTTTCCTCATTGAGTCAATGTTGATATTGTTTGTTTTTAGAAAAATCCAAAAAAATAAGAAAAATCAAAATTTACAAAAAAGAAGAAGTTGAGGGACCAAGTTGGAGACCTAACAACATATTTGCTTATAAATAAGAGTTTCCAACATTTTCACAAGGGGGTTAATTTTGGACATTTAAGAAAAACACAAAAAAACCTAAACCTAAACCTATCTTTTTTTCAAAAAAACCAAGGCCGCCGCCTCCCCCGGCTTGGAATTTTTCTCCACACCGTCACCCGAGGTCCTTGGTGGTTGCTCTCCCAGAACAGAGCCAAGGACCCCCGGCCATCTTCATCTGCTCCACTCAGCCTCCACATCGTTCCCCCTTCTTCTTTTCCTTTGCTAGTAACACAAAGCCCTTCCCTTTTGATTTTCATCTTCCCTGTTCACAGCCTCTCATCTCCAAACCACAGCCATTACCCTCTACACACAAACCTTCCTCTCGACCGACCCAGCCTTCTCTCCTCCAGCCAACCTCCAGCAGTGGCAGCTTCTGCCCACAACTGACAAACCAAGCTCTCTCATCTTCAACCGACCACAAGCAGCACCACAGAACAACC
>Ga0325411_1007550_pt1 | contig 11847 bp, 5 predicted proteins | sample PopdelMetagenome_13_FD_206181 | JGI IMG/M metagenome (GOLD analysis project Ga0325411, IMG submission 206181) | Populus deltoides microbial communities from Bellville, Georgia, United States - Xylem-PdIQD-R4 | ecosystem: Host-associated > Plants > Phyllosphere > Stem > Wood/Secondary xylem...
GTCATCAATGTGTAGCTAAGGAAAAAGTCTACTCGTACCAATATTGTTGTTGTGATTATTATTATTTTTTAATTATCAAAAGATAGGTTGGCTATTATATTACACATAAAACGTGCGAAGGAAATTATTTCACCCATATTTAATGTAATATGAATTATAATAGTAATTAATAGTGTATTTTTCATTTTTTTTTCTATTTTTTTTTCACTTTTTGATTTTTTTTTCACTTTTTGATTTTTTTCTCAATTTTTGCTTTTTTTCTTCTTTTTTTTTTCCCAAATTACTTTTCTTTTTCATCCCAACTTTTCTTTTTTGTATTTTTTTAAAAAAGATATGGGGAAATCATTGTTTACCAACACCCAATATAATGTGGATTCAAATAACAATCGACAATGCATTCCTTTTTTTTTTTTATCCTTTTTCTTCTTTTTTTTTTGTATTTTTTCATTTTTTTCCCCCAACTTTCCACTTTTTTTCGTTTATTTTTTATTTTTTTTCTAAAATTACTTCATTTTTCAAACTTTCCTCTTTTTCTTTTATTTTTTAATTTTTTTCAAAAAGATGTGGGGAAATTACTATTCACTCATACTCAATGCACTGTGGATTACAATATTAATTCATGATGCATTCCTTTTTTTTTATTTTTTTTGCAATTTTTTATTTTTTCCCAGCTTTTCTCTTTTCTCTTTTTTTAGTTTAATTTTTTTCAAAATTACTTTCCTTTTTTATTCCAACTTTCCTCTTTTTTTCTTTTTTTTCTAAAATTATCTTTCTTGATTTTATTTTTTAAATATTGAGCTGGTTAAAAATTTCGCTTTGTAATTTTTTTCTTTAAAATACCATGGATTGCTATGTTGTTTTCCCATATAATTTTTCTATTTTATTTTTTTAAGGGTGTGGAAAAATCATTGTTCAACCACACTCAATGCACTGTGGATTATAATACTAATCCACCGTTCATTACTCTCTTTTTTTCACTTTTTTCTTTTTTTGACACTTTTTTATTTTTTTACCAACTTTCCCTTTTTTTTCTTTTTTTTTCAAAATTATCTTTATTGATTTTATTTTTTAAATATTGAGTTAGTTAAAAATTTTGCTTTGTAATTTTTTTCTTTAAAATACTGTAGATTGCTACGGTGTTTTCCACATAGTTTTTCTATTTTATTTTTTTATTTTTCAAAATTATATTGTCAATTTTTTTTTATATTAAGTTGATTGAGAATTTAGTTTGTAATTTTTTTCTTTAAAACATTGTTGATTGTTACAGTGTTTCTCTGCATGGTTTTTTTTTTTGTTTTTTTTATGATTTTCTCCGAAATTATATTTTTCGATTTTATTTTTTGATATTGAGCCGATTAAAAATTACAGTTACAATATGTGAGGAAAGCAATGTAACTTTCCTCGCAAATTAGTGTGGATTGCTGCAGTTTTTTTTCCCACATGGTTTTTTTCTGTTTTGTTATGTTTTTCTCTAAAATTATCTTTGTCAAATTTATTTTTTAAATATTGAGCTGATTAAGAATTGCAATTACAAGTAAATACAAGTTTTTTCTCACAAAACACTATGGATTGATACAGTTTTTCCTCATATGGTTTTTTTTCCTATTTCTTTTGTGTTTTTTTTTGTAATATTTTTTCCAAAAATTATCTTTGTCGATTTTATTTTTTTAATATTGAGTTGGTTATAATTTAACTTTGTAATAAAGCTTAATCATGTGGGGAAAACACTATAACTTTCCTCACAAAACATTGTGGGTTGCTATAGTGTCTCTCCACATGGTTTTTTTTCTTATGATTTATTTCAAAATTATCTTTGTCAATTTTATTTTTTTAATATTAAGTTGTTTGAGAATTACAATTACAATTACAAATAAGACTAAATCATGTGGGAAGCACTAGAGCTTTCATCACAAAACACTGTGAATTGCTACAGTGTTTCCAACATGGTTTTTTTTTCCTTTTCTTTGGTGTTTTTTTTGTTATTTTTTTTCTAAAATTGTCTCTGTCGATTTGATTTTTTTAATATTGAGTTGATTAAGAATTTAGCTTTGTAATTTGTTTTTCTTTAAAACATTATGAATTATTGCAATGTTTTCCCATATGATTGTTTTATGATTGTTTCCAAAATTATCTTTATCGATTTTATTTTTAAATATTGAGTTGGTTAATAATTATAATTACAATAAAGCTAAATCATATGGGAAAGTGTTGTAGTTTTTCTTACAAAAAACTGTGGATTGCTACAATATTTCTCTAAATGGTTTTTATTTTATTTTATTGAGGAAAGCACTATAGGTTTCCTCACAAAATATTATCAATTGCTACAATGTTTTTTCTCATGGGTTTTTTTCCTTCCAAAATTATCTTTGTTGGTTTTTTTTTTTAATATTAAGTTAGTAAAGAATTTAGCTTTGTAATTTTTTTTCTTTTTATTAACAGAAAAGCTAAATCATGTGGCGAAAGCATTGTATCTTTCCTCACAAAATGCTATGGATTGCTACAAATCTTTTTGTTCAGTCTCTAAGTTTTTAATCACCAACAACTTTTTTTTCCGTCATGAAATATCGGCTCCATCATACCTTTAGTTTCTATTACTTATCTAGCGCTGGTTCACAATTATAACACTATCAAGTACATTTATTTTATAAGCCCGCAGCAGCGTGCTGACATGTCATCTCGTTTTATATATTTTTAGTAGGATTTATTGTATTCATACAACACTTTTTTTAAAAAAAAAAACACTCATTAGATATATACACACGACAATTTAACTATAATTTTAATGATACGTATGATTGTCTATAAAAATATAGACATGTTACTAATTGTAAATTATGATGGATGATGTTTAAAATATTTACTTTATAGGTTTGGTTGTGCTTGTTTCCAATTAGATATTTTTAAGACTAATTTTGTGATGAGGCAACAACTACCTAACAATTCTTTCTAACTTTAGTGAGTTTAGAAGGAAATACTTATAATTTTATGTGATATATTATAATTGTAACATAAATAATGAAGATTGCAGAATGAAATTGCTAACTTTATTGAAAGATTGGAAATTAAATACAATAAATTAAAGGATAAATTTGAAACATAAGAAAGAATTTGTTACCAAATTAAGGTGGCTAGGCCTCTAAATGACTAGAATTGAAACTTCAGTTTTAGCTCCTTTTTATTTCTTTAAATAGTCTGATTGAACCGGATAAAATGGGTTTAAAATTCAAATTCAAAGGATTGGACCATGTGGTTCAAGTTGGTAAGAAGGGTTAGGCCAATTGGACTGAATGGTAGAGTTATTTATGAGAAAGAATAGAGGTCGATTGTAAAGCACTAGATGGGAAAGTGTCATCATCTCATTTTCCTACAAATCTCCACCATTAATCCCCAGTATTTAAACCCTAAGGTTTTTTTTTAGTCATTCTAATTATTCTTCTTATTTGTCTACATGACTCTCATTTTCAATTTTCGTTTTGTAAGATTTGTAACTAAGATCTTGTGACATTTTCTTCCCCTGTTAAGATCTTTGTCCTCAAGGTGAGGATAATTCTCCTTAAGCCATTTCTTAGTCACCCAAATAGCATCTTCCCTATTACATCCCTTAAAACTCAAAAATCACTTCTCCTTTACAACTTCTTTGGGTAAATCTTTCATATTACCCTAAAATTTCTTCTAGTTTTGGGTATGCTAAACCTTCCCAAAATAAAGGTAATTGAGGTTCAACACTAACTTCTTTTATGATCTTCTTCTTCAATAATGACACATGGAAGGTTGAATGTACTCGCGGATCTTCTAGAAATTTCAACTAGTAAGCTACACTTCTAACTTTGTCTCATATTTGAAAATGGTCATAACAATCATAAGCTAATTTTTTGAGTTTTCATTATTGTATGCTTAACTGGCAATACGGATGGAGTTTGAGGTTCACCCATCCTCTTTTTTTTAAATTCATATTTTTTTTTATCGATATGTAGCTTTTGCCTATCTTATACCTTCAATAGATTAGCTCTTATGTTCTGTTTGATTATAGATCTGTCCCTGAGATGTTCCTCAACTACTTGGTTTTGTGTAATCCCTAAAATATAGTTAATTAAGTAAGAGGCTTATACCTATATAGAGCTTCACAAGGAGAAATTCGTAGGGAAAATGATAATTAGTGTTATACCACCATTCTGCTGTTATCAACCATTTAGGGTGTTTTGGTATTGTGGTAGCTTTTGTAATTGTGGTTTGAAAATAATTGTTTTATAAAAAACACTTTTGGTCGAGGTTGGTTTGGTAAAATATATGTTTAGTTAAAACTGTGATTGAAATTGAGATTGAACAAAAAGTAGTTTAATGTGTTTAGTTAATAATACTTTTCAAATTGAGGTTATAAAATAACTAAAAAAGACATATATTAATATTGATGGTTTTTAATTGAAATATTATAGATTTAATTACTGCTATTACATCATGAAATAAACAATACTTTATATAAAGTATTTTTTATTGTTATATTAAACTATCTACAATTTCATCATGTACGAAATTTATCTGACAAGGACTACAGTTTTCATGACTTCCTGAGTATGCAATAACATCAGCTGAAATATCATCAGAAACAAAATTGGAATTGCGATCAAATTTTGCAAATGCTACGTCATCATGCGATATCTTTCTAATGTAATTATATAGTGCCATTGAATAATGTTAACCACTAGTTTTTCGAATAAAACACAATATCTGATGGTGTACTTTATCGTGTAATTTTACCCCACAAATATTAAAGTTTACGTCTGGACACTAGAAAAAAGATTGGAAAAAGGTTTTTGATATTTTGGTCAAACCGTAATGGATGATCATAAACTGGTTATGATATCTATGGTTTTTAGATTATGCAAAATTGATGGAAAAATATGCCAGAAAATCATAAATTTTTTAGGAAAGGATTTTTAGAAAACAATTTTGGATATTTTTTATTTTATTAGGTCGGACCCGGTCCAATACATTTAGGTTTGGGCCGCACCTAATCCGGCCCATAAACAGTGGAGATGCTCTCCATTGTTCATTTTACAGAATAGTGGAGACGGGGAAATGCAGCGGAAGAAAAAAAATGAGAAAGAGAAGGAGAAGGGGAGGAGTAGGCTACCCTGTGCGGCAGTGATGTCTAGCAGGCGATCAAAACGGCGGAGGCCGGTGGTGAACTGAGGGAGCTACTTGGCCGATGGACAACGATCCTTCTTATTTTTCCTCTGTTTCTAGAGGAATCGCCAAGGTTCTGGGAAGTTTGACATTCCTCCAATGGATTTTTTTCTCTTTAAAAATATGTGTTTTGTGGCTAAACTGGTTTGTCGGTGGATAATTAAAAAACTAAGGTGAGCTACTGTTTGCAAAACTCAACTTTTTTGCTTTTATTAAACCTCGGGTGCAGTCTCAATTTATAGTGGGTCCCACCAAAACAAAACCAAGTTTTAACTTAACCAAACACATATTTTTGGCTCACTCTCAACCTCACACGCAACTACATTACCAAACAACTACTTAGACTAATTTTTAGGGTTATCCCCTACAAAACATTGTAGATGGTTTTTTAAGGTCTTGTTAGTTATCTTAGTTTAACCATCTATTTATGGGTGGTAGGCAGTATACATTAGTGAATTCACTCTTTGCACCTTGAATAGCTTTTTCTAAAATTTATTGGTAAAAATAGGATCTTTATAAGTTACTATAATTTCAAGAAGTCCATGTAACTTCAGTGTTGTCTATAAGAAAACTAGGGCCAACTTGGAAGCTACATAAAGGTGGATCAATGCCATGAAATGGGCATATTTTTTCAGTCAGTTTACCACTACTAAGATTACCAGATACATGTTGGACAGGGGTAGCCTTTCGATGAAATTCATAGAGATGGATGACCATGACATTTATGGAGTTGGAAAAGGTTGTATTAACCTTGATGGTCTCGTGTTTTCCTATTTATCCTTTTGACACACATCACATTATCTAATGTACTCTTTTACCTCAACTCTCATGCCTATCTAAAAAAATCCACCTAACTCTCTTAAGGGTCTTCTCATAACCATAATGACCTGTTATGGGATATCATGGATGTATTTTATGATAGCAGACTTGAGAGGATATTCTTTACTGATATAAATCATGCTCTTGTAAAGTAGAACTTCACATTGTAGTTGGAACTTAAATGTCTTCATTGAGTCTCCTTCCATTTACTTGAAAATCTATTGGACTTCTAAATATTTAGTATAACTTCCCTTCAAGTCCTCTACCTAACTAACGGGAATGTAATGGCCTATAATTCTCCAACAACCAAATTTACTGGTGTTGTTGACAAAGCATCAATTATTAGGTTTTCTTTATTTACCTTGTATTCCACTATAAAATCATATTTTAAAAGCTTAGAAACTTGCTTTTATTAAACTACGATTCCTTATTTTTTTTCTAGTATGTGTTTATGGATATGCCAGTCAATTTTAATCTTGAATGGTTGGTCTAAAAGGTAGAATTTCCATTTCTACACAAACATTACAATAGCTAAAAGCTTTTTTTTATAAGTTTGACATTCCTAACTCCTTCCCTTTAAAGCCTTTACTTAAATAGAAGATAAATTTTCCTTCCTGTATTAAGATAGCTCATATCTTTTCTCACGATGCATTATATTCAACCACAAAAGACTTACAAAAATTAGGCAGAGCCAATACCGGTGGGTGGGCCACAACTTTTTTAACTTATCAAAGGCTTCATTGGATTGGTGATCTCAACTAAAAGCCTTTTTATCCAATAATTTAGTTAATGGGTAAAGTTATAACCTTATAGTTCTTAATGAATCTACGATAACAATTTATCATGCCTAAAAGCCATCTTAAAGCCTTGATTGTACTAGGTTTGGGCCATTAAATCATAATTTTTATCTTACTAGGGTCAACCTTAACCCTACTCCTAGACTTTTGGTAGTATGGATAACAATAAGGCTTAAAATTGATTCGAGATGTACCCTTTTTAAGATTTATGGAATGATTTTAAGTTCTCTTTAGTGAAAGCCCTTTAGACTTAAAAAAAAAACTTATTTAAATCCCTCGACTAATTTTTGTATTGTAACTAGCCACTAATTACTAATCTAGACCTCAACTTCAAAACTTTATATATGCAAGACCAATCATCTAATTGTCATTATTAAATTCTTTAGAAACCCAACTCATAGTCAATTTTTGACTCTTGAACCTACGACTTTTAAGCTAGATCCTAGTGCCTTGATAATAAAACTCTAGTCATCTCTACAAAGTCCCATATGTAAGGATCTACATTTCAAGCTAATGGTCGATCTAGTGTCTCAAGATAACTATTGTTCTTGTGAGCCACATAATCCTCATTTTATAACATTATAATTAGGATTTATGGTGTGATAATAGTTGAAAGTAAACAAAATTGCAAGAAGTGGTATAGTTTTTGTGAAAAAAAGAGTGTCGAACCCACAAAGACTAATTATGTTATTAAGAATTGAAATTTATCAAATTAATTACTATTTAGAAATCAAACCAAAATTATATAAAATTGAGCACCTGAATTGTTTGAAAAAAATTAAAAAAATTAAAAAAAAAAGAATAAAGCTTGAGGCTGTAGAGATAATAAAAATAAATCTAGAGCTTATGATTTCATCTAGTTAATCTTACACAATTTATTATTCCTTATTATCATATTCAAAATCCTCGTGTTGATTATTAAAAGACCCCTTAATTATTTGATATTTTCTCTCGAACAATATTAAAAATATATCTACCTAATAATTCAACATATTTCTATGTAAATTTAATTATTTAAAGATTCATTAAATTCTTTGATTTTTTTATAAATAAAATCACATTAATCGTGTTAAAATATCTTTATCTTTCGTTTAGCTAATGGTGTTTAGTCTTGAAAGCTTCTAATAATCATAAATTACATCTCAGTCTCATTATTTTTTATTAGATCAAACAATAATTGGCTAGAAAATTTTAAGGAATAAGATCAATGATAAACACTCAACATGAAAGAAATTAAAAATAAATTAACATGGAATTTAAATTGTGTAATCAAAACTAGACAACATAAAAACCCTAGAAAAAAAAAACTTTAGTTCATAACGAATATGAAAACCCATGTTCTTATTAGAATACATTAAAAGAAAATTAATGAGAAGAATAAAACTCGTTTGCTTGGAATCGGTTGACGAAGCACTTAATAGTTACGTCTAGTTTTCTCTAGTCCTCCATTCCTCTCCTTTTCTAGTTTCAATTGTGAAAAGAACCTTATTTTTAATTAGCTTTGGTCGTGGTGTCTCCCCTTAATCTCCTCCTTTTTTTGGTCCAAAATCTTCTTTTTTTCTCTCTTGATTTCCTTCCAAAACTAGCAGATTCTGACCTTTGACTTGAGCTTTATTTTCACTATAAGAATGACTTTTTTTTTTAGAGAGTTATAAACATAAGAGTTATAGATATTTCTCTTATATTTCCTTAGACATCAAGATTATATAATTATGATAACTTTAGAGAAAGTTATGCTTGATTTACTGAGATGTATTCTTGAAATTTCTTTTAGGAAAATTTCTTATTCTTACAATAGAAAATTTCACTTCCTTCCTTCTCTTCTTTCCCAAAACGTGTACACAACCTCTTTAAGTTAGATTTTCTTATTTAAGTGGCTTCAAAATGAGCTTCTATGAATTTCTTTCTTCCTATATATAAATAAAAATAAATAAATAAAAACCATATGGAATAGAAATATTTAAGATAAACTAGCATAAAACTAAGAGTATAAGTAGGTGAAAATCATATAAAAATCAAGCACATCAATTTGTCCAATGTATTATGTTATGAACAAAGGCTAGTTTGATAACCTAAAAAGAATGGAAGAAATTATTAAGATGGATGTGTTGAGTTTTTCAAAACACATATATATAGCAGAAATTGTAAATTTAAAATTTTTAAAGAGTCTTAAGGATCCTATTAGACAGATCTAGAGTTACTTAGGGTTTATATAAAGATTACCTGATGAACATGTATTTTTTTAACTTTGAATAATTTTTTTAAGGCTAGCTTGTCACAAACCACAAATCATCTAAGTGCCCAGCCTTTAATGGTAATCTACATAAACTATCAGTGAGAAATCTCCTTAATCTTTTTGAGAGGGATTGTTATGTCTTTGAGTGCTAACTCTTTTCTTTTGTGTTTTTTATTTGTTCTATAACTTACATAGTTTTTATACTATTTACTATATAGAAAATAAGAGGCATAACATTCTATTTATAGAGAAACTTGAAAACCCTATAAATAAAAAAATATCAATTTACCCTATGAATAATATTGCATATATTATTTAAAGATAATTTTAGAAACTGATTCAATTAAGTCCCTATTTGATTTTTTTAGATCTATAATTGTGATTCCTTGTATAAATTAAATTATAGTTTTAATTTCTAAAACTTATTTACAATTAAGTCACACTTGATTAATCTTTCTATTTTAATTTCTAATCAATGGTTCTTATGTGTATGACTCATAGGGTGACCCAAATATAAATTACAATCTTAAATAAAATAGAATTAATAAATTAATTTATTATTAATTCAACAATTGATTGGTTTATATTTGAAGATCCAATACAATATCTAGCAACCTATCATGATTCATTAAATATTAAAAAAATCACAAGTGATTTGATTTAACCTTCTAGTAACCAGTTTATTAGTGTAACTATTATCCTTTCATCAACAATATTCTGATTTAGACATTATAGTATGAAATATGGCTACTTTGTCAAATCATGTGTGTTCTCAACATCATAGTCATTAATTTCTTGAATAAGATTTGAAACTCTTTTCAAATCTCATTCCACCTTAATCAATACTATTTGAGAACAAATGAAAGATTTTTTCTAATTCACTTAGGGTAATGAATCCTCTCTTAATTATTTAAATATATTTATATAGTTCATGGTATACCAAATATCTGCTAGTTTATTACCCTTGATTAGGATAACATGTAGCAAGATCAAAACATAACACTCTCTATATAAGATAACTTAGTGATCTCAAATCTAAGGACCACTTACACATCCATCACGTGAGTCTTTTCATAGACACAAGTGATCTCTTCATATGGAATTCTCACGCGAGTCAGTTTAGTGTACATGTAATCTGACAAACATTTATATATTAATTCTAGGTATCTCTCATACATTAACTTATGAGAAAAGTGCTTCTTTTCATAAATGAAAGTATATAATATGTATTAGTCTTAATAGCTCTAATTAATATCTAGTTTTAATAAAACATTGACTATGAATATTTTAGGAACAATACTTTGATGCAATAGAAATCATATAATCATAACAACTTTATAATTTTTTTTACAAAATATTTTTGTCCCAAAAACTTTATCTTTACTCTAGATTTATTAATTTAAAAATTTGATGGATATTAAAGATAAATAAAATATTTATTAAAATTAAATATATTTACATAAATAAAGTTAATTTCACATGTAACCAACCGATTGACTATATGGCGTATACACTAACATGATGAACATCACTTCACTTGTTTCAACAAACAAGACTTATCTCTTATTATGAGCTCTAATATAAAATTTTTCTCTTTATACAAGAAGATCTAAAACCTTTTTTACACGTATTTATCAATAGAAATGATAAAGAGTTTTTTTTTAAAAAAGTTTTTCCAATAAAGACAATAAAAGGAAAAGGTTTGATGGTTTTCCTCAAGAAATCTAAACACTATCATTCAATTATTTTATCATTCGATCATTTTAATTAGGAGAAACTACTCTGACATATCTAATATTTACCTATAATTACATTTTACCTTTATAGTTTTAAAAATTAGAATTTATATCCTTAGTTAACACAAAATTTAAAATAATATAAAAATACAAATCTACCATTGTATATAAAATAATGCAAACACACAAACAACATATCATTGACCTGCAATTAATCGATCATGTGATTTCTCTCTCCTCTTCGCGAACAAAAAATCTCATAAAAATCAAGATCTAATTTTCTGTTTTTAATCCATTTATTTTCTCTTTACTTGTTATATCATTTCAATTTTAATTACGAGTTGTAAATCAAATTTTTTTTCAAAACCCTAGAAAACAACCCAAACTGATTTCTGATTTCAAAAATCATTTCCCCCTTCAAAAGCTTCAAGACATATTATGATAATCTGTTGATTCCTAAACCTGTCTAGTTATGGAAAAAAATTAACAGAAAAGCGAATGGACTAAGATACGTATCTAAAAGAATACCAATTCACAAATCACTAAAAATTAGGGTGATTTTTTTTTTTTCAGTTTAATTTTTATAAAAAAAATAATCAAACTAAAATTTTAAAAAAAAATCAAAATCGGTTCAAATCGAATGGTTTCGGTTCGGTTTGGTTTTTTAGGACAAAAACCGGTTCAAACCGGTTTGGCTCGGTTTTTCAGTTTTGGCTCTGTTTTTTCCGGTTTGGTTTGGTTTTTTTTGTTTGGGTTCGGTTCGATTTTTTCAGTTTTAAGCTTATAAAACTAAACCGAACCGGTTGATTTTTTTAAAATTTTAATTGATTTAATTTGTTTTTTTCATGGTTGGATATTTTTTGTTATTTTTTTTTTAATTTCCCTAAGTATTTGATTTTTTTAATCATGAACGCTAAAAATAGCTAAAGAAGCATGGAGAACTGGAACACGTGAAGATAGCTAAAAAAACGCAATTGAAAGAAAATGTTTGACAAGTGTAATTTACACCGAAAGCCGGAAGCATGAACACTAAATTCTTGATTATAATTGTAATTATAATAATTGTGATGGTTAT
>Ga0325411_1007551_pt1 | contig 11844 bp, 9 predicted proteins | sample PopdelMetagenome_13_FD_206181 | JGI IMG/M metagenome (GOLD analysis project Ga0325411, IMG submission 206181) | Populus deltoides microbial communities from Bellville, Georgia, United States - Xylem-PdIQD-R4 | ecosystem: Host-associated > Plants > Phyllosphere > Stem > Wood/Secondary xylem...
GAGCATGGCCTAGACACCAGTGGACCACTATACAGATAATCCCATGCCTTGTTTCCCTTCATAAACAACTTTTTCAGAGATTAAACAGTCCAAAAATACTCAAAGCAATGACAAGGATGGCAACCTACACACACACACACACACACACGAGTCGATGACTTAAATAATTTATAAGCTTTAAACACCACGTCTCTTTTCTTATCAAGAGGGTCGTTTTTTTAGGATAAAACCCATCTTGCAAGGTGGAGACATTATATATATATTTTTAAGAGGATCAAGATTAGTAAGACTTTTCCATGGAGGAACAAAATTTAAATTTTACTAGTTCTGGCTCTAAAATCTTAAATAATTCAAGGGATCAGATCCAGGATTTTTTTTTTGTCAGGGAGCCGGGGCCCTGCCAGCTTTCCCCTAGCTACGCCCCTGCTATCATGAAGCCATAAAACTTATTATTAGATAATACTCGTCGGAGGTTCAGTGCTTGTTTGGGAGCTCATAAATATTGTTTTTTAAAATATTTTTTTGTTTAGAAATAAAAATAAAATAAAATTAGTGATCATGTAACGGAACTAGGCCGACAGCATCATCAAAAAATAAGGAGATGTGAATGGGTTTGGTGCTTCTTTTGCAGGTCTAGGGCGTGCAATATCCATGCCATGAGAGTTTGCAAAAAAAAAACTAAAAGACAGGTCTTAGTGGTGTGCATGTAACATTCTGTTGTCTGATTCTGATACACACTTCCTTTGAGAACTGCCAAATTTTCCCGTGAAATATCCCATCTCATCTTGTTCCCTATATTCATTCAACTTCTTTCTTTTCTGGATAATGCTAGTTTTATTATAATCATCCTCATCTCAATTCCCTTCTCAATGGTTCCCTTGTTGCCGCTACGTGAAATTTTGGCTTACTGCCAATTTTTGGTTCTCCTTATAAATGAAATGTGGAAAATGAAACCCTAAATGGATGTTACTTTAATTTATATATATATCATTGACACGCTGGATACGCGGGTGAGGGTCTACTCTCAAGAGTCAAACCACGGGGGAGAGCTCGTTAACTCGAGATCCCTAATCGATTGTATATTTACATGTGTATTGTATCCCTAGTCGATTGTGATCTTTTCCTCTAGTTAAGTACTTCTTACACTTGATTACTTGATTATTGACAGCTGAGCTAGGAGCTCACTTGCCTGAATGGATGTTTTCATTTACAGGCTGGTGCTTTTTCTGGATGCTTCCAAAGCAGTAACTTCCAAGCTCTTGTCACTGTTGCTTGCTTGCAACATTCTTGAAAGAATAGTCCATTTGATAGTGAAGATTCTTTCTTTCCAGGAAATTACGATGCTCGTGTTGCTATGGTGCCAGATGCTTAAAAGAGAGTGCTTTTTCATAGTGTAAAGCATATAGGGACTGAAAGTTGATTAGCTAATTAATTACTTAAAGAATTTGTTTGACAATGAGTAATTGCTCATTGGAGATTGATTGTAAACCTAATCAATGATTAATGAGATGCATAGCTTAGCTGATTAGACTGAGGGACCAAAGCAACTTTAAGAGAAGAAAAAATAAAAAGAGATTGAGAGTAACTTTCAAAGATACAGTGCCATTTTAGATACAACCAAGAGCATGGTTGTCATACTCCATCAAGTAAATAGACTCGGAAAAAAACTTGGATCATTGGATTATTAGATCAACATTTGAGTTATTGGGTAAACTCATGTTTACTGTTGTTATTAAAGCAAAGCAACATCGTTTTTTTTTTTTTAGTTGTTAAATTGACCGGATTTAGCTGGTTTAACCGAATTATTAAAAATCTAGATCGAACAGGTTTTATGAGGTCAACCGAATCATTAAAAATCCAAGTTTTATGAGGTTAATATTTTATGAAGTTCAACTAGAATTTTAGGCCGAGGCATGCTCTCGAGATCTCGAGTTTTTCCTAATCAACTTGCAGAAGCTAAACCAGGTAGCATAGTCAAGGAGAAATATTTTATCAAGAATCTACTTTTTGTTTGATGCATAAGTAACATAAGGTTTCTTTATCTCTAAAAAGAGAAGTTACAGGTGGCTTCCTAAATGCAATTGCATGCAAATAAAGCCATGAAAGTTGTACAGAATGGATGAGAAGATGTCAAGTGCCAAATTTGGTGATGAAGACAAAGGCTATGCTGTGGAGACTTGACAGGTGACAGCCACAAACATTACCAGCAAGTTTACCATAAGAACTCTACTTCATAAATGTCACTGGGCCAAATGTTTAAGATTCAATGGTGAATTATTAATTTTCTGGTGAGAAATCCTGGTTGAGCTCTTGCAGGCTGAATTGTATAAACAATCAAGGTTATACCAACCATTGCTTAAGAAGTCAAGGATTAGATGATCAACTGGGATGCTTTAAGGGTTACCACTGTCAGGTGAAGATAGGTAAGATAAATAAGCGGGGATCAAGGCACCTAATCACTTTTTGAAAAGGAAAAGCTAAAGTGTTTGGTAAACCTTTTTAGAATCCATGGCAGCATCTTTAGGTGGTGTATGTTTTCATTTTAATCAGACGAGGAAGACAAAAATCTTGTTGGGAATCTGCTTTTTGTTCGAGGAGTAAGAAATATGGCATGACTGGAAATGTGTGATGAGCATCTGTTTTCTTCCAGGGAAAAATTCATCTACTTGGAGCGTCGACTGTTGAGTGAGGATCCTAGCCTTCACCTGATCAATAAAAAAAATTAAAATAATATCATTTTAATTTTTTTTAAATAAAATGTTAAAAATTAAAATGATTAGAAGCTCATCTCTATATGAGGAATTGTTTGGGAGTGCTTTTGATGGAAAAAATGTTGTAAGAACCCTAATGACCTGGTAGCTGTATTGCAATTAGAAGCATGGTGCCGTGATTTGAGTCTTGACTTAAAAGATCTTATAATATTGAGTTAAATATAATTAAATATGTGATAATGGCCTGCCTGGAGCTGCTTTAGTGACTGCAGAAAACATATTTTGAGGCTGTGGAAATAGAATGGAGACACACACATACATTTCCAACCTCCAAAATATAACTGTGGTAAGAAAAGTGATTCATGCAGCAAAACTCAACTAGTTAGCAACTAAGATTTAGATTATTGGAGTTGATTAGAGAAGATTCACAAGCGAAGCAGGGGCAACACCATGTACAATTGCTCAGCCTGCTTGCATCTCTGCTTGATTTCTGATAGAAAAAATGATTAAACAGGATATGCTCATGCTCTTTAACAAGCTCATTCAAATATGAGGACACTTTCTACAATATCGTCTGCGTTTGTTTAGAGATGGATTAAGCTGGAAGAGGGGGGCAAAACTTAACAGTCATGTTGTATTATTAGGCAAAAAGGTGAGCAGAAAAACTAATCAAATTGAACAAGATAGGATTCATACAGATATGTGAAGGAGAAATGCACACAATTATTCAGAAATCATCCATGAATTATTGGTTCAGTGATCAATCAGTTGTGAATCTTCCATGATTGGGCCACGTGGATGCTTTTATAGGGATATTTATGGATCAAAGGGACATAACTAAGTCCAAGAAGAGATATCGGTCGTGTAGAATCATTCGTCTAACGAAAAAACTCATAATTTTTTATTTAATAATTGCATTATGGATCGAAAGAACATAATTAAGTCCAAGAAAAGACATTGATCATGTAGAGTTTTTCAATTTAATAATTAGATCATGCTTAAATTTAACCAGAAAATTTTAAAAGTCTAATTTTATAGGAGAGCAATCAGATAAGGCCCGGAAACTTAGATAAAATATTGAATAATAAAATTTCAAATTATTTTTTTTTTTTTGGTGTAAAAGCCTATTTTAATAGAAATTTGTGTTCTTAAGCTTGTTATCTCTTTCGGTTATTTGCAACTATTGGATAGACAATGACATGTTGGATATAGTTACAAAAATAAAACAATGATAGAACACATATCACAATAATTAAAGCTGCAGATTAAACAATAAAACACACAAGCAGAAAGCAGAAAGCAGAAAGCAGCCTCAGGTACGAAGTCCTTGTGAGTTGGAGGCAGGAAGACAACTTTTGGCCAAAAAGGGAGGATTATCAGGAACATGGCAGGTAATTGCTTTTTTTTTTTTTTGTTTTTGGCATCCTAAATCTTCAAAATCAAGGATGTCTGCTTTCTGCATAAAGGATATGCACTGAAATTAAAATACTCAATATTGCTTTCACATGAATTCCTCTCTTTAAACCATGCAACTGGCTGAGAGTACACGACTCTTGGAAAGAATAAAATAGACACACAAAAAAAAGATAGAATTTTTACTGAAAAGGGTCTCACAATTATATTTTATTACGGAGTATTTTTCTTTTTGCCTTTCCAAAAAGTTTACAACTTTTTAAATAAGTCAGGAAAATCAGAATTTTAAATCAGGAAACAACAAAGTAAAATCTAAAATTAAACTAAAAATCCAAAAATAAAAAGAAAAACAATGAATTTTTCTCAAGCAGCATCTTCCAAGCCTTATCTTAAGGTCTTCCGAACCTCAGCTAGTTATAGTCAGCCGACTCCTATAGAATCACCTGATTAAATTTGAGTGTAATTCAATATTCAGATTGAAGTAATTAATAGGTTTTTTTACTAGGCTAGTCATCTTGCGCGAACTAGTCTCCTATTAGGCTTAGCTCGGTTTTGTCCCACTAACCATTAAACAAGTCTACTAGAATTATGGCAGATTCATAAGTGACTGTTCATACCTCTATTCTTCAAATCGTCCACATCAAGTTATCTAAATGAACTGTGAGAATTTCATTCTGTTGATGGCATTGACTCGCCGTGAATTGAGCTTACAAAGAAGTTGCGGTTGCAGGAGATAAAAAAAAATCAGAAGAAGCACAACTTCCGAATCATCTTCTATTTAAAATCTTGATACTATAAATTTCGTTCACTTTACAGAAACTTTATGGTGGGGATGGGTATAACGATGAATGCGGCAGTGATTGCTCTATGATCTTCGTTCAAATCCAAGAGAGAATTCAAAGGCATAAAAACACAATCCTGCTTCATGGGTCAACCAGCAGCATACAAAGCATCTTTTCTGACTTTCAATACGTGGTGCGTAGATACTGATCAGCACAACAATGGTGATTGATACAAGAACAAGATCACATAGTGAATGTCTGAAACTACAGAAAGGAACCGCAATATCCCTTTAGAGAGCTTTGCAATCTTCGCATAATCATGCATCATCTTCCAACCACTCCACCTAGCACTCTTGTTCTAATCTATGGAAATGATTGAACAAGTTTCACCCTGTTCTATAAAGCATTGGTACTCTTCCCAAGGGAAAAAAAAAATCTCTCACACCAACCATTTACCTACCTGTCTCCTCGTTGTGTTCTTACCGACAGAATCATTGCACAATAAGTGGAGCTAAGTGTTTCCCAAGAAAGCTTTCCACAACTACGGCTCCTCCCACCTTAGGATGCCTGCCAGATTTCCTATTTCATCACTACTAATCATCAATTATTTCTCTTGATAACACTAGTGCTACAATCTCTGAGGCAACTATTAGCAGGGTATTGATTAACCATGAATCAGTCAGAAAGGGAGAGATATCTGGCCACGATATGAAATAAAGAATCAAGATAAAAGTTTATCTTTCATCTAGATTAAGAGATGTAGTTATTAATTACATCCTAGTTGCTAGTTACAAGTATCTAGTTTGCATTCCCTCCCCGTAAAGCAGCAAACAGAACCATAAAAATGGGAGAAACAAGAAAAATCATATATGGGAGGGCTTGATTCAATACACCAATTTCAATTCCAGCCTCTCCTTGAGGGTAGCTGGTTTTATCTTCTACAAATTTCTCAAAATAGTTCTGGTAGCCTGTGCTTGACGGCGAGAAATTTGAGCCTGTAAACCTCAACTTCTCCATGGCCTACAGTAAGTTAAAAGTTTTAATGATCAATTGAAATGGCTAGACATGCAAAACTCAAAAAGTACAGTAACTATTAACTTTTGATCATGCATCAACTTGGTTTTGGCAACTTTATGTTGAAAATTGCAAGCTTGGTCTGCATGCAGTTCATTGTATTTTCAGTTGTCAGTATTTTGAACAATTCAAGATGTTGATTAAAATAGGTGCAATTTCTTTTGAATATTTGAATTTTCAGGCATGCATAGAAGCTCTTTATTAGCCCTACTTCAGTGTTAATTACCTGGAAACTGAACATAAATTGCCTTGCTATCTTGCTCACTTTAACATTTGGATGAGACTGGAGTTTTTCATACACAGCACGAGCCTCGTTTGGTCTGTCAATAATCACAACTGCTTATTACCGATATAGTAAACAAACATTGTAACTTTTATCAGACGATTCATATCCAGTCAGATAGGCCATTCGAACATATATTAAGAATCGAGCTGGCAATTGATGAAAAAAATGCACCTGCTGAGTGAATCTTGACAGATTGACCACTGCAAAGCAGCTAACCCATGAAGTTCACTCTGCAAAATCATAATGTTTTCTGATTATTTACCCCCACATCAAAGAAGAAGGACTGTCTATCCTAACTTCTGAAACAAGATTCAAGGAGCATTGTCAAAATCACAACTTCTTTCTGATTTTTTAGCTGAGAATTATATTGAGACTTTTTCCAAGGAACAAAGATACAGATTGACAGAATAGGAACAGAGTATCTTTGGAAGAAATTCATTTTCTGCTTTCCTAATTCAAACTGGAAATTGCTTCTAAGAACACAAATCTAGAAATTGAGAAACATTGAACTGAGCATTAGAAACAAATTATTAAGTTTTATGTGAATACTTGATGGTATCAGAAATATCAGCCAGGTCTAACTATTATGAACCTCCATTCGCAGAAACATACATGCAGGGAAAAGGTACAGAATATTGCTATGCAGTGGACCGTAAACAAAAATTGACACCAATGTAGATTTAAGTTATGATTTTAAGAATGTCTGAGGTTTGTAAACATTTTTAATCAAGATCTCCATAGCTCCTGGAAAATGTTCATCTCACCAATTTAGAATGGCCATAACATGTATTCTGATGAAACCTATCTGAAACAAGAACCATCCAGTATGTCTGATTGGGAATTTGGATTTAGCCATTTAAAACTTCAGCAATAATTGGAGAATCATTTCACTAGACCTGCGTTGTCAAGTGACCCAAATGGAGATACTATCACCCTATTCAAGCTCACTTACATTACCAAAACAGTTGTGGCTCACATCTGACGTAAAATTACCTTAAATGGCAACTTATCCATAACCATTTGATAGTAGGGTAGCGCGTCATTAAGCTTTCCAGAATCCATCAAGGAGTCCCCATCCTTCAAGGCCTATAAACCTCAATGACTTGAATCAGAAAAATGGTCATTGGATAAAGACATTTGTAATCTGATTGATATTCTCTGTAGTTTTCAGTAAACAATGACACTGGGAAACTTCAATGCTATTTCTTTTTGGTCTCGTAGAATGAAAGTCAGATTAAATGAAGGGTATATACCTTTTCGCACTCCAATTTCACGTTTGGATCAACATTTAAGCCAATGCTCTTCCTGTAGGCAGCAATTAATTGCTTTGTGCGCTCATCTTTAGCAGCTCGTGCTTCTGCTGTTTCAAGCTCATCTCCAGGGCGAATAGTTTTTCCACCACCAAACTAACACCCAAGAGAAATATCAGAAAAAGCTGTTAGTAAGATTAGTCCTTTTCCAGAAAAATTGAGAACCAATAAACTTCCATCAATTATTTCTTCATCAATGACTTCTGAAAGAATAATATTTTTTGTCCACTTAAGTGATTCAAGTTCTGCCTAATCTCATTTGAGGACAGATTTAAGTTTCCTTCTAATTAATTATTGCATTTTATCAGTTTCTTAGCAGCTGCAATATAGCGACTTCAAACCATTTTTTCCACTCCCATTTACTTTCTCCCCCTCAAACATCCAATTTATCTTGAATTTTGTATTTCTCATGAAGTTACTTTCTCAAAGCAGTAACATCAACAAAAGTTAAGAGTTGGAGATTATAATGCACTTCAGAATTTTTCAAAAAAACTATAATTAGCATACCGTCTTTGAAATGTTTCCAGGTCTAGGAAAGACACCCCATGTAGAAACCTTTGGCTTGTAAAGATCTGGATTATCTTCTCGGGTAAGCTTGGACGTCGATGTAGAGGGATCCTCAAATTTGCTAGTGTCCCCGACAATTATCTCTACATCAGGCAAGTTCCCTTCTGAAAAAGGGTCTGTGATTGGAACCAATCCAGCAGGTAGTCCCCTGCCCTTTTTCTTATCCGCAAATTCAAGCCCCGCAAAATCAATGCTTGAAATCGACAGTTTTTGTTCTTTCTTCGAAGTTTTATCCACCACTCCACTTCCTAAATTCCCTCCCTTTAATCCTAAAACAATCATATGCACATTTTCAGCTGACATTCCACTTCCATATACTTATTTCTAATTAGAACAAAAGATCCTGATGATATTTTCCCTTCTATTATAGCACAGATTTGAAAAATTAAACATATCACCAAGTTTTGAATCATTTATATCGATAAACCTTCAAATCAATAGAATGTAGATTCTCTTTTTCTCCATTACTAAAACTTAGTTGAAAGATGAAAGCGAAAATCTAAAAATTAAGACCCTGAAATTGGTTTCCATTTATAAGCTTCAGCCTCTTACACTCTTTCATTCTTTAGCATTTGGTTACTTCTCCGGACAAAAGAGATGGAGATAGTTGGGACATAATGGACATGTCCCCTTGTCCTTCCTGTTTTGAAAGTCCAGAAATTCACTTCAAAATTAACCTAGATACGGATTTATTTTTATGTTTTTGTCTCCATCTTTACAACTAAACATGTTGATATCCCTTCTACATATATCGCTTATGTGTCTTGAGACACTAACCAATCGCAACCCTAGAAGAACAACTAGATATGGCAACATCATCTTACTATTAACCACAACAAAATCTTCTAATACAGAGCTGATAACAAAACGGCATTATATGATAACAACATATAAAGCTGAACACAGCAACTAGGCAAATTGGCTATGTATGGCTGATCAAGGATCCACTGTGTCCTGTCTGTTAACACACTGTGGCTAATTACCAACTAGATATTGTTAATGGAGGCAACATAATAAGTAATCAAAAAATCATCAATTATCCAAAATGAACTGAATTTAGCTAAATCTGCCAACTGAAAATTTGAAATAAATACCATACCTGAATTTGTTTTACTATCTGCGATGCCTTCCACAACACCACCGCTACCAACAACTCCTCTATCTGTCTTGTACTCCACAGCACCCTTAACAGGATCTGACACTCGCTTATTTTTCTCAACAATCCCAATTATAGAACCACCAGTATCCTCAACTGGGTTCTGCTCAATCTTCACATTCTTGCTGGTTTCAATGGAGTTTCTATATGCTTTAGCCTTCTCAAAAGCAAGCTTTACAGGGTCCACAGGACCTGGTTCGGGATCTGGTGGGTTCTGTGAGGAGGGGTTTGGAGATTCAGCATTAGAAGAGTTGAGAGAGAGTGAAACTTTGAATGGAGAGGCTTTGGAGGAGAAAAGGGTAGCGGGGTTTTTGGTGAGAGAAGATAGCCATGAATGTTGAACGTGAAGAGAAGCCATGAACTGGCTCGTGTGGGGACCTTTTGTTTCAGGCTTTTAGAACAAAGAGGGCGTTTTGCTTGTGAGGTGAGGAAGATAAGTGGCCATTGTCTTTTCTTTAGGTTCTGGTTTTTTTTTGAATTACTGTTAGATAATGGTAGTTATTTTTGGAGGTTGAGTTTTCAAGCTCACCTCTCTAAGTATTTCCTTTCCTTTTATTTATTTTCTTCCCTTTTGGACTTTTTTTCTTCTCAAGAAAGTAAGAATTAATTTTTCATTCCAAAATAAATTATTAATTACATTAAAACTCAATCCAGCAAGTCAACAATAACTCAAAAGCCAAATCTAGTCCAAGTTACGTTTCTTATCCAATCAATTTTTTTATGAACAGTATCATTTTATTATTAAAAAAATCTAAATTGATATAATTTTAATAAAAAAAATTAAAAAATTAATCCACTTATCAATGAGTTGAACCGACCAATCCATGATTAGGCCTTGGTCATGTAAACCTGAACTGAGTTTTATAACTATGAATTTATAGTTTGAGAGTTCTAAAGTATTATTTTTTGCTGTGTTTTTAGTTTTTACATGTTGGCTTTTATATTTTCTTCTCTTCTGCACTTATTTTATCTTATCGGTGAATTGTTCTTACGTGGGAGCCATGGAATCAAAATTGTGGATTTTTTTTTTTCATTTTCCTTCAAGAATTGATGATTGTTCAATTGATATTCATGGGAAGCCACAGCTCATCATAGTATGCAGTCATCTATCCTACAACGAAATTCCACAGCTAAAGTAAAATCACAAACAGATTTGTGAATGAAGTCTCAAAGGATGTCATAGCTCCAACCTTCAGGATTTCAGAGAGAACATTTCTCAAATCAGTTCTTTTGCACACGCCTCTCTGAGCAAAGTGATCCCCTACTCTTCTTCATATCCAGCAATTAGTAACACTAATGTCTGACAACTAGCTGTTCCCTTTGCCATATGTAGCTAAGAGAATGTCTCAAGGGATCTGGAAATGGGTATCTGGTTCTCGGTTGCTTTTGGTTTGTGTTTCAAGACACAAGAGAGATATAGAATAAATCTATGTATGAGAGATTTTTTGAGTGGAAATCCTCTCAGTCGCCATTGTGGATTGAGCAACGTGGAAATCTTCTATCCCGAAACGGTAACCAAACTTTACTATAGTTATGATAGAATTTATTTGGTAAGACAAGAAGAAGAAGAATAACAGAGTGGAAAGAATGTTTAAATGCTTGATTGATGATCTTATTCCTCTTCTTTGCTGCCTAAATAGGCCAGCAACATTACAACTGACAAAGCACGAAAATAGCAATAAAACAGGAAATCCTAATAGATTGGCTCCTAACAGAATAGCTCTGAAGACATGGAGCACCCACTAACAGCCTTTTATTTATTTGACCGATTCTAGTGCAACAGACACCTTACTCACAATTACTGAAATAATCCTCCTGACCTGACTTGGTCCACTTCACATGTAGCTCCAGGTGTGATTCAACATGTACTCCACGTGTGATTCATATCATTCCCCCTCCCTTGGAGCGACCTTGTCCTCAAGGTCAAAAATCTGGATATGATTTGGAAAGTCGCCATAAGTTCTCCCATGTTGCATCTTCACGGCCAGCACCCTTCCATTGAACCAATACTTCAGTTTTTGGTCTATACTTGCCTTTCTGAACCACCCTTCGATCCAAAATAACTTCAGGTTCTGGTAAAATTTGGACATCAGCCGAAACAGGAGGTAATGGCACGATAGGTAATTCGAGCGGACCAAAATGTTTCCTGAGTAAACTCACATGGAACACGTTGTGAATTTGTGCGCCCGCGGGCAAGCCCAACCGATATGCCACAGTCCCTACCTTGGCTATAATTTTGAAGGGACCAAAGAATCGAGGAAACAATTTCAACGAACTCTGGAACGCAATAGATGTTTGACGATACGGCTGGAGACGTAAATAAACATAGTCTCCTACCTCAAAGGAAACCTCTCGTCTGTGACGATCAGCCTGACACTTCATCCGAACTTGGGCAGCAACCAAATTCTTTCGAAGATCACGAAGAATGTCGTCCCTTGAACGCAACATATCATCCACGTCCTGAACCTTGGCAGTACCTGGTATATACGAAATCATAGAAGGCGGGGACACACCATATACAGCTTCGAAAGGAGACATTTTTGTT
>Ga0325411_1007552_pt1 | contig 11844 bp, 12 predicted proteins | sample PopdelMetagenome_13_FD_206181 | JGI IMG/M metagenome (GOLD analysis project Ga0325411, IMG submission 206181) | Populus deltoides microbial communities from Bellville, Georgia, United States - Xylem-PdIQD-R4 | ecosystem: Host-associated > Plants > Phyllosphere > Stem > Wood/Secondary xylem...
CAAAGAATATAATGTTGAAGGATCAAAAGCTTGCATTGGTATAACACTATAAAGTCAACATGACATATTCTCAAAGTCAATCCCTAAACCAATTAAACCTTAAAACTTGCATGCACACTCCTTCATTCGATTTATATCTTCATCTATCTCAATTAATTCTCATATATAATACTCACATTCTCATAAACCAATAGGAGTTCAAAAGATCAAACATAGAACTTTGTTTTTATTTTTTTGGAACAACAAAGAAAATCAAAATAAGAAAACCAACATTCTCCCAATAGCCCCACACTTAAAACACAACATTGTCCTCAATGTTGAAATAAAAGAAAAGGAATATAGGAGAATGACAAAAATAAAGTAAAATGCAAAAAATAAAAGATAAGGGAAAAAGAAAGCAAATATGTTTTTTTTTTCTTTCTGTGCTGGGTTGCCTCCCAGTAAGCGCTTTTGTTTTATGTCATTGGCTAGACATGTTGCATGCTCATTCTTCATAGATTGGTTCAACTAACTCTGCAGAAGCGGTGAGTTCTGTTGTCCAGCCTTCATAGAAAGGTTTCAAGCGATGCCTATTGACCTTGAGTACTTTATTGGTTTCTAAACTTGTAATTTCAACTGCACCATAAGAAAAAACATTAGAAACAACAAATGGTCCAATCCAACGAGAGCATAACTTTCCAAGAAAAAGTTTCAAACGCGAATGATAAAGAAGGACTTTGTCTCCAACATAAAACTCCTTTCTTGTAAGCATTCGATCATGAAGACTCTTAGTCTTTTCTTTGTAAATCCTTGCATTCTCGTAAGCATCATTTCGAGTCTCTTCCAACTCTTGCAATTGCAACTTTCTTGCAATCCCAGCAGCATCATAATCCATGTTACATTGTTTAATGGCCCAAAAAGTTTTATGTTCAAGCTCTACCGGTAGATGACATGCTTTCCCGTAAATCATCCTATAAGGTGACATCCCTATAGGTGATTTGTAAGCAGTCCGATAAGCCCAAAGTGCATCACCAAGTCGTAGACTCCAATCTCTCTGGTTAGCTTGCACTGTCTTCTCCAAAATAGATTTGATTTCTCAATTTGAAATTTCAACTTGGCCATTCGTTTGAGGGTGGTAGGCTGTTGAAGTCCGATGTGTCACATGATATTTGCGTAACAATGCTTCCGTTGAACGATTGCAAAAATGAGTGCCACGATCACTAATGATAGCTTTAGGGATTCCAAACCTGTCAAATATGTGAGTCCTGACAAAATCTAAAACAACCTTAGCATCGTTAGTTCGTGTGGCTTTCGCCTCAATCCACTTGGACACATAATCAACAACAAGAAGGATATAAAGATTGCCAAAAGAAAAAGGAAATGGACCTATAAAATCAATACCCAAAACATAAAAAAATTTCACTTACAAGAATATTCGTTAAAGGCATTTGATTCTTATGATTGATATTACCTGTTCTTTGGCATTTCTCACATGATTTGCAGAAGTGATATGCATCTTTAAAAATAGAAGGCCAATAGAAACCACTTTCAAGTATCTTATGGGCCGTTTGTTTTGCTCCAAAATGCCCACCACAAGAATGAGAATGACAAAAAGTGAGAATGAAATGAAATTCATCCTGTGTTACACCTCTCCTTACTACTTGATCCACACAAAATTTCCACAAGTAAGGAGTATCCCAAAAATAATATTTAGTATCAGGTTGTAACTTGTCCTTTTGGGATATAAACAAACCTGGAGGAAATTCTTTGGTGACTAAATAGTTCACCAAATCAGCATATCATGGTCTTGTAGAGGAATGTAGCACATACAACTGTTCATCAGGGAATGTTTCTCTTATTGTTTCGGTTTGTATATCCTTGGTCCTCAATCGGCTCAAGTGATCAGTCACATGGTTTTCAGCACCTTTTTTGTCTTTGATCTCAAGATCAAATTCTTGCAAAAGCAAGATCCACCTAATCAATCTTGGTTTGGACTCCTTTTTTTTCAAAATATACCTTAAAGCTGCATGGTCAGTAAAAACAATGACTTTTGTACCAAGTAGATATGACCTGAATTTTTCAAGAGCAAACACCATTGCAAAAAGTTCCTTTTCAGTTATATGGTAATTACACTGCGCTCTGTCCAACATGCAGGAAATATAGGCAATAACATGCAAATTCTTCCCTATTATTTGCCCAAGCACATCGTCTACCGTATATTCACTCACATCATATATTATCTCAAAAGGCTCATCCCAATTTGGTGGTTGGATGATAGGGGCAGATGTGACACGCCTTTTAAGCTCATCATGAGCATCTTTACATGCTTAATCAAACACAAAATCCATTTCTTTGGCTAATAGTTTGCCCAAGGGTGCTGTAATCTTTGAGAAATCTTTGATAAAGTGTCGATAGAAACCTGCATGGCCAAGAAAAGAACGAATTTCCCTCACGCAGGAGGGGTAAGGCAATGATGAAATAACGTCTATTTTAGCTTTATCAACCTCTAATCCACGTGAAGACACAACATGCCCAAGAACTATTCATTGTTCTACCGTAAAATAACACTTTTCATAGTTCAAGACAAGGTTAGTTTCAATGCACCTTTTCAAGATCGAAGACAAATTTTCTAGACACTTATCAAAAGAATCACCATATACCATGAAATCATCCATGAAAACCTCAATTATTCTTTTAACATAGTTAGAAAAAAAATACTCATCATGCATCTTTGAAAAGTTACGAGTGCATTACAAAGACCAAAGGGCATTCTCCTATATGCATATGTATTAAATGGACATGTAAATGTAGTCTTTTCTTGATCTACAGGATTAATAACAATCTAATTGTATCCACTATATCCATCAAGAAAGCAATAAAAAGACTTACCTGCTAGGCATTCAAGCATTTGGTCCATGAATGGTAATGGGAAATGATCTTTGCGTGTAGCAAGATTTAGCTTTCTGTAATCAACACACATTCTCCATCCACTCGAGATGCAAGTAGGAATGAGTTCATCATTTTTGTTTTTCATCAACGTGATTCTGGTCTTCTTGGGCACCACATGGATTGGCGCCTCTTATTTACTGTCCGTGATGGGGTAAATGACACTTGCATTTAACATTTTTAAAATTTCAACTTTCACTACCTCCATCAAAGGCTGGTTCAACCTCCTTTGCATTTTCCTTGTTGGTTTCACATTGTCCTCCAATAGTACGTGATGCATACACATTGAGGGACTAATGCCCTTGATGTCGGATAAAATCCATCTAATGGTCGTCTTGTGATCACACAACAATTTCACAAGTTTTTCCTCTTGCGTACTTGTCAAACCTTTTGCGATGATAACAGGAAGTGTATTATTGTCGCCAATGAATACATACTTCAAATTATCGGGCAAAGGTTTCAATTCTAGCTCGGGGGTCTGTAAAATAGATGGCAAAAGCTTTTTATGTGAAAGTACTAAATCAACAAAGACATTACCATGGTGAACGGTTTGCAAAGCTTGCAAAGCCGATGCTGATTCGTGCATGTTTTGGGGAACACCTATGTCCCTCTCCATCTCTTCTAACTTGGTAAAATCATAGCCATAGCTCAAAGTTACGCTTAATCCATCCTCACAATCAAAATCAAAAACTTGTTGCACACACTTATCAACTTGGTCATAGCATGTGATAGAATAAACATTGTTATAAGGATATTTCATTGCATCATAAAAATTAAATTCAATCTTTTCATCTCCTACTTCCATAGACAAAGTATCCTTACCACAATCAATCTTTGTATTAGTAGTTTTCAAGAATGGTCTCCCAAACAGTATAGGAGTGTTGTTTGATAAATCACAAGAATCATGTTCCATATCAAGAAAATACAAATCACATGGAATAACCAAACTATCAATCTTGACTAGGATATCTTCTATCCCACCAAGTGGTTAAACAAAACTACGATCCACAAGTTGTATTACAATACTAGTTTTATTCAAAGGCTCAAAACTAAGAGAATCATAAACATGTTTAGGCATAACAATAGTGGATGCACCTAAATCACATAAGGCCCTTTTAAAACTAGCATTACCAATAACATATGGGATAGTAAATGCAACTAGGTCTTTTTGCTTCAAAGGCATATTCTTTTGAACAACAGCAGATACAACTTCACCCATACTTACCGTTTCGTAACCTTTCAATTTGAAAGCTCTCTTGGTAGTACACAACTCCTTCAAGAATTTGGCATACTTGGGAATTTGCTTGATAGCATCAAGTAAAGGAATATTGAGTTCTACTTTCTTGAAAACCTCTAAAATCTTTTTTTCTGTCTTCTTTCTTTGACCTAGAAGAACTCATAGGAAATGGTGGAATTGTTTTAAAACTGGAATTCATTGAGTGAGGAGTTACCTTTGGAATGTTGGTCGTTGTTTCAGTTTGAGAAAGAGGAGGATGTTTCTTTTTTTTACTCAATTCGGTTTCTATCTCTTCTTCTTCCTCCATCTCAATCTATTTCGACCTTTGCCTTTCAAGTTCTTTCCTACTTCGCAGCATTATTGCACTAACATTCTCTTTTGGATTCAAAGCTTGGGAGGGTAATTTTCTATTCATTTATGCTTCCAATTTCCTTACACTTGAAGCTACTTACCCCATTTGCTTTTCCAAGTTGTGAATACTTGACCTTGTTTCCTATTGAAAAGATATGACATTTTGTTGCAAGGTCACAGTATTAGAAGCCAAAGTTTTCATCATCTCACGAAGATCATCATTGGATGATGACCCCATAACATTGGAGTTTGTAAATTGAGGGGGTTGTCTTGCTTGATAATTCTGTTGGGATTGAAATCCATGGGGATAGAACTGTCGGCCTTGATTACCTTGTTGAGGTGGGTTCCCATAGCGTAAGTTGAGATGATCTCTCCATCCAGGATTGTACGTGTTAGAAAAGGGATTATATTTACGCTGGGGTTGTCCGTTGAATGCTCCATCAACTGCATTAGCATGTTCAATGTTATCTTCTTGCATTGTTGGACACATATCTGAGGCATATTCTGGTAAGGAACATATGCTACAAACTTTCACCTGCTGTACATTTCCACAAGCTAAAGAACGCACAAGAGAAGTAAGATCATTAAATTTATTTTCAATGTTAGAAATACTTACCTCATTTACTCGTTTGTTTGAGAAGTCTACATGGGTGTCAAACTGTTTCGAGTTGGCTGCCATGTTTGAGATCAATTGGCATGCAGCCTCGGGTGTCTTATCTACCAATGCCCCTCCACTTGCAACATCAATTATACAATGGTCAGTAGGCATCAATCCTTCATAGAAATATTGAATGAGCAGCTGATCGGGTATTTGATGATGAGGGCATTAAATGCACAATTGTTCAAATCTTTCTCAATATTCGGAAAGTATCTCTCCATGAGATTATCGAATCCCACATATTTATTTCCTCATGTTGGCAACTCAAGATGCTGGGAAATACTTTTCAAGGAAAATCTTCTTCATGGCATTCCAAGTTCCAATGGAACCTGGGAGAATAGAAAAACCATGCCTTTGCCGCCCTTTTTAAAGAGAAAGGGAAAGCTTTCAACTTAACTTGTTCTTCATCAACTCCATTCGGTTTCATGCCAACGCAAACCATATGGAACTCCTTGAGATGAGTATGAGGATCTTCACCTGCAAAACCATTGAATGTCGGTAGAAAATGTATAAAACCAGATTTGAGCTTGAAGTTTACATTATTATCGATGTTGATGCACAATGGTTGATTTTCCACGTTAGGAGCAGCAAGCTCCTTGAGTGTTTGTTGTCGTTCAACAGCCATGGTGTTGACGCAAGCTTCCTTTCGTAACCTGCGTGAAGTGTTTTCTATTTTGAGATCCACCTGCACTTGAATCTAATTAGTAGAACGGGTTACAGGCATAAATTGTCAAGAAAACTCAAAAGAAACCAACCACATAAGAGATTGAAAACAATGCAAATTGTACTAAAATCCTACACTAGAAAACTAAAACTGCTATGTCGTTTCCCTTTAGGAAACAAAAGCCGGATACCTAATTCCACCAAAATATCTATTTTAAACAGTACCGCTGACGTAAATGAATAGTACCGCAACAAGCAAAAATTATGTTTCTCTTTTTTTTAGAAAAATAAATAACAATCATAGCAAATAAAAATAATAGCACAAGAATCAACTAAAATTAACGGCGCCAAAATTTGTTTTGAACAGTACCGCCGCCGTAAATGAACAATACCGTTGCAAGCAAAAATTCTGTTTCTCTTTTTTTTTAAGAAAAATAAATAACAATCACAGCAAATAAAAATAATAGCACAAGAATCAACTAAAATTACTTCCCCAGCAACGGCGCCAAAATTTGTTGCGATGTCGCGGTCGCACAAATTAATTACTCTAGCTTAAAACACAACATATAAGATAGTATAGAGCAAACAAGGGGTCGATCCCACAAGAAAGATTTAGTTCAAATTTTTATGCTATACGTTATGCAATTTGGGGGGTTTTGATTTGTGATGATGTAAACTATGGAAGAAATTAAACTAGCAAACAAAATCAATTGAAACCGAAATTTATCAAGAAAACAAACCTTGGTCGCAAACACACATCCACCAACGAAAATTAGAACCGATCCTTAAAACGAAACTTCAATTTATATTCTGAATTTTTATCTTTTCTTAACGTTGGTTAATTAACAGATCTACTGTATAACTAACCCTAACCAACAAACAATCATAATATCCGCATTAATGATTTAGTTCAATGACAACCCTGAGAATTAGATAAATTGATTGATCTCTTGACAACCAAGCTGTCTGCAGCTTGTGTTCCTTTGTTTGAGTGTTCTCCCTAAGTTTAATAACGTAATTCCACCACAATTATCAAGCTTAGTTGTTTCACAAGTTCATATATCACAACTCTGGTTTTGATATCAAACTTAGCAATAGATTGTTCATAATAATAACTTAGAATCCGGTCTAGGAATTATCAACAACAATCATAGAAAATATACATAGAAAAACAATCATACTCATTCATGATATAAATTGAAAATAAAAGAAAGAATAAATCTCATGATTTTTTGAAATCCGAAGGTTTGTTGTGTCCTTGTAACCAAGAAAACGAGCTTAGTTTTGCATATCTATGGAACAACTACTCTTAAAGATAGAAGAAAACATTATTTCTGGTTTTTAGAGAGGAGAGTTTGTGTTTCTTCACTTCTGACTGTTGCCCCCTTTCTACCCTTTTTCCTTTATCTCTTTCTTTTTATATGTTAAGAAACCCTAGTCCCTATTTTTTCAAAATAGTCCTCCCTTAAGTTGACAGTTTACATTTAAGTACTTCAATAACTATTTTCCTAAAAAGGAGAAATAGTCTTGCATTAAATCTTCAAACTTTGGCTTAGAGGAGCTAAATTGCTGAAATAAAAACTTGGACGCCGGTTTAGATGCTTCAAAACTAATTTAGACATGTTCCTTCACGAAACCTGTTTGCTGGCAGAATTCAGCTGTCATCTTTTAAAATTAATATCTCCATCATATAACATCATTTTTTTCCTACAATTTGGAGCTTTTATAGGTCTTTGAGTCAGAAATCCACCAAAATTGAGTTTGCATCAATTGGACTTCTGCACCTTCAGATATTGAATTTTAAATGGCCAAAGGTCAATATTGGCAGAATGCGAGATTTGACTTTGCAAGATGTGGTTTCCATGATCTTTATCCTTTTATTTTTCTTGCATTAAATTTACAGAAAGGTATGGATGTTAGCTTTTTAGTTCCACTGGAATCACTTCATTTCGACCTCTAGAACTCACGCTCACAAAACATCAACTGAAGCTCAAATCTGTCGATTACCTCCAATTTACTCCTTTTTGCATCTTTCATCCAAAAATGCCTTCAAAACATAAAATAAGGAGTATCAAAGCATTTTATATATATAAAATAGGCTAAACACTAGTTAAATGTGGGTGAAACTATCGAATAATATGGTTGCATCAGAAGATGAGGAGAGACCAAAAGGTTTGAGGGAGAAAAAGCTTTTCGAAGTAAAAACACAACTAGGAACAAACCTAACACCTTCCTATATCGGTTTCTAACACTTTTAGGTAAGTTTTATACAAAGATATAAGTTCTTAAATTAGGGTTCATGAGGGGATTTTTGGGGTAAATGAAAATTAATGAAAGGTTGTGTAATTGGAGTGAAAGAGACATGATGGTGTTTAAAAAACAAATTGAAGAAAAAGATTAGTACTAAGGCCTTGAAACCTTTGGCCAAACATGAAAATGAAAGGTGAAAACATTTTTAATTTTGATTTTGTGTGTGCATGATAAAAGAAAAGGTGTTTATAATCATGTAAGAAATTGTTGTATGATGGAATTTAGACATCTAAATAAATTCATCCTCTTATGACATTTAATTATGAGTGTCTAAAATATCATGAATGATTATTGCAATGGAAATGACATGTTTTGTATGTAATGGTAATAAAAGCAATGAAAGATATACATGAAAATGATTGGTTGTGTACTAGACCTATAAACGGTAAATTTGGACAATGTTACTAGCTAAATTGTGGCTACGAATTGGACTACATAAAGACAAAATTTGCTATGTTGTCCTTCATGAAAGTTGTAGATAAGAGTGTTAACTTTTTAATGGGACTGGATTTGCCCAAATCGAAGATATAGAAATCTATATATGGATAAAAAAACTAAAGACAGGTCAGGCTAGAAACTACTGGATAAAATTTACATCAGACCTTAAACTGAAATTCGAGATTAGCAAATGAGAAAATTTGAGGTGGATGTCTTCAAATTTATTGAAATTAAAAAAAAATAATGACTTTGTTTGCGATTTTATTTTCCATATGCTATGGAACTCTTGTATTATAAATACAGATCCCAATGCATAAAAAAAAGAGAGGGAGGCATTACAAGAAAACCTAAAGGAGCATAATACACAAAAAAAAAAACCCTACCCCCGATTATACCAATAAAGCCGACAACCTCTCCCCTTCCAACCTGAAATCAACAACCTCTACATTATCACAGAATGTGACAAGGCTTCCACAAGCAACAACTTTAGCTCTACCACCCACCAGCATCCTAGTCGTAGACCAACAGTTCCCCCACCGTAACATATAATCTTTCCCTTCCTTGTCGTGAACCAACATATGACTACCAGCAGATACAAAGAGCATTCACCGAGACCAGCCTCTTATTTCACCAAACACAAAAACCCTCCCATAAAAAAGAAAACCCTAGCAACAAACCAAACCAGTACATCCAACAAACATCCAACAAACAACATTGTGCACCTCTTTCCTAACTCCAACAACAGTACATGAACAACTGCGTTTCCTCTCCCTTGCACCAAGCACCGTGAGTACAACTTGTCAACGGTGACACCTCCAGCATTGCGTTGTACCGAGATTTCCATTCCAGTCTAGCAGCGCAGCAACACCATGACAACCACCACCGAGAGCCACATCCTCTGCAACAGCACCAGACAATAAAGGAACCATGAACTCTAGTATCTGATAGTAGCGACCTTCTTTATACTACATCGTAAGCAAGCAACAACAAGAGCAACAACTTTCTCTTTAGTCGTAATCTTCAGTAGCTATCCACCATTCAAAGTAGCTTCCTCCTCCGCGCTAGCGATACGTGACTGAAACTAGTAAAGAGAGAGGACGAAGAGAGTCAGAGAAGAAAAGGGTGAGAACAGAGACCAAATACTAGGTGGCCTACTTAAACTAGACTTTTTCCTCTCTAAGAACAAGATGTCAAATATTTATTCTTTTGCCTACGAAAAATCTTTAAAGGTCACCGTAATGTTAGGTGCGACATAAAGCATGATTACTTATATATTTCAAACACATACTTAATTCTAATACATAACTACCACACCTATTTATACAATTTAATCCAAATCAATCTTATCCAGAAATGTTGTTAAATTAATATTCATATATCATAATTCCTAAAAAATCTAATTTCTATCATCTTCACCACAACATCACAAATTATTTATTATGTTTACACTTATAATTCTATCTTTTAACATCCAAATTTCCAAGCTTCATTTCTTATGCTTTCCAACCATTTTAGGTTCAATATCTTTTCAATTTGTATATACAATTTCTTATTATTTCCAACTTTAAACTATCTTTCTTTTATCAAATCTTACTTTCATATAAGATATTTAAACCATTTAAGTCATCTAGCATTATGACCATTTTCTAAATTTCACCAATTTACATACTAATTATTAGATTAATATGAAACAACACTGACAAATTTCAAGCTTTGTTAATACATACTCCAACATCATATTATAACAAAATAACAATACATACCTACAAATAATTCTCCAACATTCACTCATATCCTTTTTATTACATCTTATATCATACCAACATGTATTCAATGATAAGATTACTTAATCTATTAATTTTAAAGTTTTTCCATTTACTTGGATACATATAACATCACAAAAGGATTCAACTTAAAGTCCACATCCTTGCCAAACCCACATTTATACACACAACATATGTATATCAATACAAAGCTCTTTTCATAAAATATAATTATTCAACTCAATATATTAATAAATATATGATCTCATATAATTCAATCAATTTCCAAAATCAAACTTATAGTCAACTTAACAACATCTTGTAATTTTAGTAAAATATTTACAATTTGATTATACTCTTTATCTTACCATACTACGTACCATAACAACCCAAATTACAATTATTCATACAATTTCAACATTTTTAACTCACTTTCATATTATAAAACTCATGTTCGTAAACAAATTCATAGGTACATACACATATACTTAACTAACTATTTACCATATAACCTAATTCCCATACAATATTCATCAAATTAACACACAAATATATAATTTCATTCAATTCTTCCATCTCCCCCCATTCTTTATCATGGTCAGCCCTAGGGTTAGGAAATTTCTATGGTTTTTCTTTCAATTGACGTCAAAATTCTACTTCATCTAACATTTATCCTATGCCAATTAGTCAATTTACATCAGAACACCCACACCTATTTCCCCATTCTTTTTCTCAAGAACCCTATAATTGGAAATTTAGGGATTTGTTCTCCAATCATAAAAGACATGTTAAAAATATAAATAAATGGAAGCTTAGTCCTTTACCTTAGACATTTTAACTCAATTTATGAGTTCTTGCTAGTTATCCACCAATTTCCTCTTTTTTCTCCAAGAATCCAAGCTTTCTCTCTCTTCTTTTTCCATTCTCAAATTCAGTTTCCCCCTCAATTCCCTCTTTAATCTTTTTTTCTCCATCAATGATCATTCATATACACACTCCAATTCTTATACTTGAAATATCAATCCATTTATTTGGAAAGAAAAGAAGAAAAACATCTCCTTTTTCTTACAGCTATTGCCGACCATTTAAAGGAGAAAGGGAAGGAATTTTTTTGACTTAATTATGGAAATGCCATTAATAAGTCCATGTGTTATTTTCTATATTTTTGTTTGATCATCGACACTCTCGTAAGGCCTTCCTAAACTTCGATTGATCTGCAATTTTAACCTAACATATAACAATATGTCAGAAGACTCCTTGTAAAGTCTTAGCTTGATATAACAATCGGACTAAGAGTTATGATTGATATCGTAAAACTAAATAGTAGATAATTTTACGTAAAAATCTGAATTTGTGTACTATTTTATTTACTTAAATCGTCAAGATTTTCAAAATGATTCATTAAAGACTTTCATATTTATTCATAATATATATATATATATATATATATATATATATATATATATATATATATATATATGTATCCCCTCATGTTTACT
>Ga0325411_1007554_pt1 | contig 11842 bp, 7 predicted proteins | sample PopdelMetagenome_13_FD_206181 | JGI IMG/M metagenome (GOLD analysis project Ga0325411, IMG submission 206181) | Populus deltoides microbial communities from Bellville, Georgia, United States - Xylem-PdIQD-R4 | ecosystem: Host-associated > Plants > Phyllosphere > Stem > Wood/Secondary xylem...
TATATATCCTTTTGTAATGGATCAGTTCCAGTACATATGGTTTAAAGCTTGACTAAGAAGAATTTATTCTCGTTATTATTTTGGAAATGTTTGTGCTTCAACTTCTGTTTGTGTTTTTCATTTTTTTTCACAAAACAAATTTTGTCTGGTTTTTCACTATTTTCCTTTTTTATTGGAAGAGATCTTTTCTTGTTTTCCCTTACCAATGGTGGACACCTACTCTTTGTGAAGGCTGTCAACAAACCCTGAATGAGTCCAGAAATACAAAAGAGCCCAAAGTAAGTTCAAAGACGAACCCCCAAAGTACAGCACATGCCAGTGGGCTAGCCGCTGACTTGCTCACTGGCGATTCAGTGGCTTGACACCGGAAATCAACACCGTATGTTAGGCAGACGAAATATGTATTTGAAATTGTGATAGTGGTGGTGGTTTAAATTAATTTTTATTTAAAAATATATTAAAATAAATTTTTTTATTTTTTAAAAATTATTTTTAGTATTAGTACATTAAAACGATCTGAAAATATTAAAAAAATTATTTTACATAAAAAAATAAAATAAAATTTTGAGAGAACGCGGTTCGTACCGCATTCCCAGACTCTCTAAAAACATGACCTGCATCTAATTTGATCTTCGGACACTTAACGTACATTAATGTATTATATTTTCATGTAAGCATTAATTTTAAATATGAAATAATATGTGATATGAAGTCATTTGCAATAATCGGTTGTCAAGAATAATAACAAAAACTATTGATTATTAAATAAGCTATAGAGAAAATTTAATAAATTTCACCGACTAATTAAGCTTTCGGATGATTTTCCATTTTATTGGAAAACAAATTGTAAAACTACACCAAGGGACTTTTGATAAATTGGGTTCAAATAGGATCTTGACTATCATTTTTGAGATATCGGTTTTCATGAATATTTCAAATATTCTGATTGATTTCACCTTTATTATAGATTAGCGATAATCCAGAGATGAATTCAGCTATTATTATTATTATTATTAATTATTATTATTTTTAATGAAATAGGTCTTCTCAGTTTTTACAACTATGACTTATATCCCGAGACTATACTTAGTTATATGGTTCTGATTGTTTTCGCTAAATCTCCATGCATAATTAATTATCTTTATCAGGGATTAATTAAGGCACAAATTACTGATTGCAATATTCAAATCACAGGCTTCCATATTAGTCTTCTATCCGTGATCACAATTTTAAATCCTACTTGTTAATCAATAATTAGCACTCCTTGATTCTATATAATTTGAGCAATTTTTCAGATAAGTAACCACTTTGTAAATGATAATTTCCTGATTATAATCTAAAATTTTCAAGTTGAATGAGTTTCTTTTCTTTTCCTTTTCAGCTTCATGTCAAAAGATACAACTAATGGGACTAAAACGAATCTTGACTCGATCCACAGCTCATATTATCTTCAAATATACAAACGAAGCCTGATTTCAAGACCCATGGTTCTTATACCTTTCACGTGATACTGCCAAGAATTACCAGCTTATTAAATCCATATAGAAATAAAATTCTAAAAGAGTTCTTCTTCAATCAGTTTTTCCTCGAGCTACTTTTAAATTCTTAATTAAGTTGCAGTACCTTCCATGGGGAGCAAGAAATTTATACTCATGTCCGAAGAAAGTCTGGAATATTTGTGATTGCTGATATGATACTCAAAGTAGAGAGCTTGAAAAAGTTTTTTGGAATAGTAACTAGAGAAACATTTTATAGAATGTTGTAAATAATAAGAACAAAGTGAATTATGCTTTCTCTTTTGGAACAACCTTTATTTTATTTTTTTCAATCTGATGAGAATTTAAGCAAAGAATTTGAGAATTACAAATATTTTAGGCAATAAAAGATAAAACCTCTCTGTTCCTAATACTTAGTTTTAGCTTGTGATTAGAGAAAGTAATTTAGTTATTTATTCTATACATTTTTCTCTTGCGAATAACCCTTAAGATATATTATAAACCTTTCGTAAAGTTATTTGTAGCTTGCGATGAGAGTAAATAGTTTATTTTAGGCAACATTTTAGGAAGTACATTTTCAAGGTGTAGTGTCACACAATCTCTAAATAAAACAAAAAAAATCATGGCTAAAAAATAAACTAATTTGACCTGACCGGCTAAATAATCATGTTAAATTGTGACCAAATCAACCCAAGATAAAATACAAATAAAAAATTCATTGATTATTTTTATTTATTTTTTTATCAAAACAAAGTTGCTTTAATTTTTTTTTAATTTGGGTCAATTCAGGTTGACCCTCCAAACCCATGACTCGGGCTTTATCCCGAGTCGACCCCAATGCAACTATACTATTCGTTAGTTTTATTCATATTTACCTAGTATTTTGCCTATGTTTTATACATAAAATGCCTTGATATTTTTTATTTTAAGTTATGAAGGTATTTTTGGGTGTAAGATTAGAAAATATTGGCAGATTTGACCTTCAATCAATGTTTTACGCAGAACTTAAATTGTAAAGGTTGAAATGAAGTGATTCTAGTGGCATTAGATAGCTAACATCTATATCTTTCTATACATATATGGCAAGAGAAAAGAAGAAGAAAGAACATAGAAATCACAACCTTCAAATACAAGTCTCGTATTCTTTTATTTTTTACCTTCGGTCATTTCGACTTGAATATCTTGAGTTAGATAAGTCTATTTGATGCAAACTTAATTTTTTAGATTCTTGACTCAAAGACATATCAATATACCCAATTGCAGCATAAAAAAGCTCATATGAGAGAGATATGATTTTTTTAAGATAATCCATAAATTCTGTCAACAAACAAGTTTTGTGAATAAACAAGTCCGACTTACTTACCAAGCATCCAAACCGATATGACAATTATTTATTCATATGAAAGAGGTCTTTATTTGATCAAATAAACGTCACTAAGTTTAAAGTCAAAACTTGAAGATTTTATGCAAGATTATTTTTTCTTCTTTATAGGAAAGTAATTATTGTACTATTTAAATATAAATTGTTTATTTTGGAAATGACTCCTATTTTTTTTTAGGATACAAACGAACTAGTAGGGATGTGGGGAAAAGGGTTTTTCTATCATATAAAAAGGAAAGCAAGAAAGAAAAAAAGGGTGGCGGCCAGAAAGAAGAAAGAAATTAACTCTAACCTTTTTTCCTACACACGAAATTATCTTCTGCGGCCATAAAAAAGAACGAAACTCTAACCTTTTTCCTACACATGAAATTATCTTTTCATCTTTTCTCTTCCTTAATTTTTTAATAGTCATGCAAAGCTAAGTTATTTTTTTGGTTGAAAGGATACAAAAAACTTTGGATTTCAAAAATTTTGAGATCTATTTTATCTTTTCTTTTCAGTTTTGTTACTACTCAATTTTCAACCCTATTTTGAAGTATTTTTTAGGGAAAAAAAAACAAAAAGCAAAAGGCAAAAAACAATGAAAACCCAAAAAATATATTTTTGATATATTTGTGTTATTTTTAGCATTTTCAGCATTATTTCAAAAGGATTCGAATTTCAAATGTTTTTTCAATAATTTTATTCATTTTTAGCATTTTCGCATTGGGCTTTTAACGCATCATTTTTAAAATTATTAATTTTATTCATTGAGTCGACATTGATATTGCTCATTAAAAGAAAAAATCAAAATACAAACGTTAGGCCAAACAATTAAAAAAAAATAATTTTTTTTACCTATAAATAGGTGTACACACATTGGGAGGGAGCCATAAAAAAAAACATAACACAAAAAAACCTTACCCTATTTTTCTTTTGGCAATTGTGCCGGCACCCCCTCCCTTCGCCAAACCAGATCCCTGCCGTTTTGCTAACCTTCTCTCGGCTAATATATAAAGAAATAATATAAATTATATTTGATTATTGTGCTTCAACTTCTAGAATTTAGCCTCTAGCTCTTGAAAACTGGATCAACGCCTTATTGGCATAAGATCAATTATTGCTATTCATTATTACACGCAAGATTTTTGGAACAATTGAAATTCATGGCCATGTCATGTGCTAATGCCGAGTAAGAAAAGTACTAAATATAAGTACTATTAACTTTAATGTGCTGCCCAATCATTTAAAGATTTGGCTTAATTGCGACAAAAGAGGTATATATATTCTCACTTTTTTTCTCTCTCTCTTTCTGAATAGCCCCCAGTAGTTTTAATTCTTGTAGTCCTTTTTTTTTTTTTTAAGTCTTAGCTTGAGACAAGAGAAAGTAATTTATTCTTGTTTTTCTCCTTGTTCAAGAATAAGCCTTGACTTAAGTTGTAAGTGTTGAAATTCCTGACGTGCATCTTTCTATAACAGCTAGCTTATCGAAGCTTTAACTTGTGATGAAAGTAAAATATTTATTCCTTTTTTTCTTACAAATAGCAGCCTATGATTTATTTGCTAAAATATATATATGCATACAAGTTCCCATTGTTACTCCATCACTTTGAATAAACACACAATTTGGTGGCTGGGAAATTGAAGCATTATTCTTCAGGTATGTTGAGATATGATCAGTTAATGTGTTTATCTTCCATTTCTTTTAATTAATCCTGATAATTTGATTTGTTCAGCATAATTAAGGGAGCTCAGACAGGAAATTTGTGATATATATTCTTGTTTTAAATTTGTGCATGACAGTAAATTATTATGTGATTACTAGCATTTTCTTTGATGTTTCTTTAGTTCAACATCATTTAAGCTGGTTAGAAGTTAATGTGCTAAAAATGTGCACACCTGGTCTAATTGAAGGAAATCAAACATGGGCATTCATTCATAATGTGTCTGAAACTGTTCAAAAAATATATTTCCTTTCCTATCATAACCTAAATTAATTTGATTCCCTTGAAGACAATAGGATGGCACTATCACTTGACATAATTTGCTACTAAAATAATGATATTAATTATTAAATTGCTTTTATGAATAATTATTTAATCAAATATTTTAATGATAATTTAAAAATATATTTTTTCGAAGGTAGTTAAAGGGAAACACTAAATCCATAGCATTTCCCTGAATCCTAGGTAACTATAGTACTATGCATCACTTTTCATTTATCACTATTGTGCTTCCCATAGCTAATTAAATGGTGAAAAAATATGATAATGTTTGGTTCTATGGGTTTTTTAGTTTTTATTTTTCTTGAATTTATTTAATGTCAAGGATCATAAATAATTTGAACCTAACAATCTAACTCCTAGACTTTGAGCCATAATTAATATGTAATCAAAATATATAAAAATAGCCATCCAACATTTTTTACTCAGTACTATTCTAATATTACACGTAGTATACACTATTACTGTTTCTTTATACATTCTTAGATTAAAAACTTTAGGCGATTGATTGATGTAATTTCGTGAGAAAAATAAATAAATAAATTTAAAGAAGTTAGCTCTTTAATTATAATAATTATATATGGCATAAGTTTTTATAAAATTTTGTGTACATTATTTTGACTTTAGTTTATTGAAAACACGTGATTGTTTCATTCACTAGAAATCAAAATCAAAATTTCAAATAATTATTTTAAGATCATAATATGTTTAAAAATAATTAAATTTTTTTATATATAAAAATACATAAGAAAGTTATAATTATTTTTTTATATTTGAAGTTTGATCTAAACTTCATTTTATTAATTGCATATTAAAATATAATATGCAATTAACTCCTTGAATTATCAATAAAACTTCAATTATTATATATATATATATATATATATATATATATATAAATATAAACTCCTTGAATTATCAAAATTGATAAGGTTTTGCTAGATGAAGAGTCAATCACTTTTTTTTATATAAAGGTTCTGGGATTTTTTTTAACACAAGGTTTATACATCATTAGACCAATACAATTCAAGAATGACAAACGTCATTTAAGTATATTCATATTTTCCATTATTATTATATGAAAATTTTAATGTTCCTTTTAAAAAATATATTCAGATTTGTTTTGATTTTTTTTATTCAATAATTTTATTTTTTAATAGGAGGCAAAGAGGAAACTTTTATATCATTCACAATTTAACTAAATATTTTTGGACAACTTTAATGTACTTGGAAGTGGAAAAAATACATACCAAAAAGAAAATCCCTAGTTTTCCTATAAATATAATTAAATTTTAAAGTATAGGATTATAAGGAAAAAAATGAAGCACGTATGTTATTTGTGAAATTGTTGTGTAAACAGATTTGTTTTTCTCTATTAGTCGATAAATATTAATATTCATGTTTATAAAGAGAAAAAAGAATAAAAAAGGGGTGACTTATTTGAAAAATTGATGTGTAAAAAGATTTTTTTTCCTATCCTGATAGGACATACCCTCATTTTTAGACATAAAAGTCTTTTAATTAATATTCCTATTTTGTAAGAACTAATAAAAGAATAATTAATTTATCATTATTTTAATTTTCATAATTTAATCTAATATAATAGCAACCAATCAAAAAAATATTTTTCATAATTTAATTAATACGAGTCAGTAAAAATGATTTTATTGATGGATATAATGAGAATACATTTGAACACTCAAAAACTTATTCGAGAATATAGTTGAAGACTCAAAAACGTTTTCTAATATATATATTCCTTACACACACACACACAACACACATACTAATTAAGGACCTTTTTTTATTTTAATAAATTTATATTTGTCAAACATGTATGATTTTCTAGTTTTCCTAGAAATTTTTTTTTAAGAATAATTAAAAGAAAAGGATGAAAGTAATTTGGTGAAAGTAATTTAAACCCGACCGGATCTCTGATTAAGAAAAAGTAACTCCAATGTAATTTATTATTTCAAACTATTTTTTGGCTTATTTCAAAACAAAATGCTAGGCTTGGCTTCTTAAATGAACTACTTAATTTAAAATTGTTTTTTGTTATTATTTTACAAGTCGTGGGATATCTCCATTGCTTGAAACTGACATTTTTTAGTTTTCTTTAATTAAGTTAATTTTGGCTTATTTCAAAACAAAATACTTCGGAATTTTTTTTAAAGCATAGGTTATTTTTTAAAAAAATTTTGTATTTAGTTATAATTAAGTTAATTTTGGATTGTTTGGAACTATGCTGATTTTGTGCGGATTTATTTTGGAATTTTTTTGTTGTTATGCCCTAGTCATCAACGATGGATACGCTTCCAATATTGATGGTACTCAGTTTCTTTCTGCAAACTATCCTCGCCATTTTTGGTCGTCGGCGGAAGTGCTTTACTGGATTCTGGCTTCGTTCTGTTGTTTGGTTAGCATACTTGTCAGCAGACTTGGTGGCAACTTTATCATTGGGTATCCTAGTTCGCAGCCAAACCACCTCTGCAAATCCTAACATGATTCCTGTATTTTGGGCTCCAATCCTTCTTCTTCATCTTGGTGGCCCGGAAACTATTACGGCTTATTCATTGGCAGACAATGAATTATGGCTAAGGCACCTTCTTGAGCTAGTAATCCAAGCTGGTGTGGCTTCTTATGTCCTGTTCAAGTTATGGAGCAAGGATACAATCATATTTGTAGCCATTCCCATCTTTGTTTCAGGAATTATTAAGTATGGGGAGAGGATTTGGGCTTTCAGGTTAGCAACCTTACAGGATTTTAGCATCAGAAGAGAATATATATCATCCAGCAGCAGAAGTGCATATGATGTCAGAATTGTTCGTGAAGCTCGTCTTTTGTTCAAAGCGTTCCAGAAGCTGTCCACAAATTTTCTTGTCTTCGATTTTGATCAAACCAAGACCTATGAATTGGTTTCTAAGAAAACTGCGGAAGAAGCCTTCCAGTTGATAGAAATAGAGCTGGGATTCCTGTATGATCGGCTTTATTCTAAGGTGACAGAGATTTCTTGGCTACGCGTCATTCTCCACTCCATCACCTGCTTATCCTCTATTTCTTCATTAGTCTTGTTCTCAATAATGACAATGAGAAAGAACGTGTACTCAAAAAACGATACGATGATATCTTACTTGTTGCTGGTTGGAGCTGTCTTGCTTGACTGTTATTCTATCACTGTGCTTCTCTTGTCCGACTGGGCTGTGATTTGGCTGCCTAGTAGTAAAGTAGTGGGCGATTTTCTCTATCGAATCAATTGTCTTTCTCCGTTACTATCATTTTTTAGGGAGCGGAAAAGATGGTCAAGATCTATGGGACAACACAGCTTAGCAAGTGCTCAATCAAACAAACCATTGAACGAGCTTCGTAAGCAGTACTTCGCCGGGAAATGGAACATTCGTAGCCGGGTGGGTGTGGACGAGGTTTTAAAAGAATTGATCTTCATACAAGTCTTGGATAAACGAAAAAGGTACGAGCCCGATACCAGTGATTTCCCTGTCCTCCTTAAGCTATTGGAAGAGAGAGGTTACAATTCGCTTCGAAGTAAGTGTTGTTTACATAAACTGGGATGGAGCGTGACTGATGTAGAATTCACTCAAAGCCTCCTCATTTGGCACGTTGCTACTCATGTTTGTTACATTGACGATTCTCGGAAAGAAGGTTTTGCCAAAAAACGAAATTGCGTAATCAGCAGCACATCATTATCCAATTACATGTTGTATCTCCTGGTTCATCGTCCAGCTATGTTAGCGACAGAGCTCAGCGGAACAAGTTATGCAGAAACTACCACTCATTTGGGTCGTCTCCTTTGCAGGAATACAAAAGAAAAAATGGAGCGCAACAGTACCTTAGACGAATTGGATCCGTTATCGGTTTAAGCAAGCAGCAGTCATTGGAGCGCAATGTTGATACTGTCTACGAGGTGGGGAGCTACTCACTCATGTGTGTCTTCTCATGTCACATCTCGGTTTAAGCAAGCAATGTCGACCTGAATTAAGTAAACAATTAGGTGATCAGTCTAAAAGGCTTGATGATCTGTCTGGACGTCAATGTGTCTATGAGATTCCTCTTGCTTAGCTAGTTTAGTCCTCTTGGGGTTTAGCTTTATTTTGTTGTTTTGATGTTTTGTAACTTTTCCTCATTTCCGCTGCTTGGTCATTAATAACATTGCTTGTTCTTAGTCTTCTAGACCTTTCGTTGTCTTGTTTTCTTGGTATCTTTTATTAATAACAAAGGAAAAATAAACAAATCGTCAGACACTATTTTTATTTTTTCTCTTGAGCCGGATCTTTTCCAGTTTCCCTTTACCAATTGTGGTCACCTGTATATTTCTTATGAATTGATATAGTCGGGCTTGCGATAATGAATTATTCTGAGCAGTTATAATATGGATCTGTCATAAATAGATGAGTGTAGAGAATCAAGTTATGGTTACTGAAATCAAGGATGAAGATCAGAAACTTGATCAACTCGTGAATGCATCAACTGAAATCCCAAGAGATCCCAACAAGCAATCGTGATAATGAAGTCCACCAAGAATGCAGTAACATAAGAATTTTAGTAGATCACAACAATATATCTGGAGACTAAATTGAGGAAGATACAATCCCATGATCCTATTATATTAAACTGTGCAGCTGTTACCAGCTTGAATGAATATTTCCGTTAGAATACCTTTGTGATTGTAATACTATATAAGCAGTATGCACACAGAACATTATGTATAAGAAAATAAGCATTATTCTTAATATCTCTTGTTATGAATTTTCTTATATGGTATCAGAGCCTCAAAAGACTAACATCTAAAAATCTCTTCCTCAAATTCCCCTACAACACCAAGCCACCCCTTTGTCATCTCCTTGCTTTCCGTTGTCACAGTCAAACTTAATCATGACAATTTTCTCCCCTGGAAAGCACAAATGGTACCATATTTCAGAGGACAAGATCTATTTGGATATATTGATGGTAGCATCCCCAAACCACCTAAAATCATCTCTTTTTCTCACCCTGAAACTGTCGTTGTCTTTAAACGACTAAACCCAGCTTACTCTCAATGGGTTCGTCAAGACAACCTCATTCTAAGTACCCTTATGTCTTCCCTGTCCGAACCAGTTCTTGCTCAAGTTGTTAATTATACCACTTCCAAAGCTGTTTGGAGTGCTTTGGATGATACTTTCTCATCACAATCTCATGCGCGAATTGTGCAAATTCTCACAGAACTCGCAATGCAATGAAAGGCAGCAAGTCTGCAACTGACTATTTTCATTTCATCAAATGGCTCACTGATGAATTAGTTGTTGCTGGACAACCAATGAATCATGATGATATTATAACATATGTTCTTGCAGGCCTCAGACATGAATATGACAGCTTTGTAGCCTCAATATCAGCACACACTGATAATATCACTCTTGTAGAAATCTATTCCCTTTTATTGACCTCTGAAGCTTGCGTTTCTAGACATCAACTCACTCCTATCGTCAACAACCTTATGCAACTATTGCACAACAACAATACATTTTTCAAAGACATGGACGTGGCGGCTCTCGTGACAGGGGACATGGCAATCGTGGTGGCTATAATTCAGCCAACGAAAATAATAATTAACTTCCTATCATTTGTCAAATTTGTGGTAAATCCGGACATTACGCTAGAAAGTGTTATTTTTTATTTGATCTATCTTATCAGGATGCTCCACCACTATAATCAAAACAAGCATTGGTAGCAATGAGCCATGGCATCAACAACACTTGGGAGACTAAATGGCATGTGGATACAGGAGCCACGCATCATCTCACAAATGATGTTAATACTTTGAATCTACAGAAAGATGACTACAATGGCGCAGACAATGTGCAAGTTAGAAATAGGCAAGGTTTGCAATTTCAAAAACTAGATCTTCAAAACTTTCAACTCCTTCTAGTTTTGTTTTTAACCAAGTCCTTCTTGTTCCTAAAATACAAAAGAAATTAATATTTATGCACCAATTTTATGTTGACAATGAGGTTTATTTTGAGTTTCACTCTCATTATTTTCTTATGAAAGATTACTCGGGGAAGGTCCTTCATTGAGGACATCTCAATAATAGACTTTATCAGTTCACCAATAAATCCAGCCTCCCTCAAGCTTTTTCTAGTGTTCGTATCCGTGAATGGCATTATAGACTTAGCCATGCATCTGCTCTAGTGGTCAATAAAATCTTATCCACCCTTGCTTTTCCTGTAGAGAAAAATAAAACGCATAATGTGTGCCCTGAATGTCAAATGGCAAAAAGTCATGATTTGCTTTTTAGATCTTCTCCCTTTGTTTCTTTAAAACCATTGGATTTAATTTTAACCGATGTATGGGGGCTTGCATCAATGCTCTCCATATCTGGTGCTAAATATTATATTAGCTTTCTTAATGATTATTCCAAGTTTCTCTGGTTATTTCCTATTAAATTGAAATATGAAGTTGAACAAGTCTTTTTAAATTTCCAGGTGTATGTTGAAAAACATTTTGAAATGAAAATAAAAGCAATCCAATCAGACTAGGGTGGAGAGTATCAATGACTAAACACGTATTTTCAACAGAATGACATTAACCATCGCCTGACTTGCCCACTCACGCATCAACAAAATGGCTCAATTGAACGCAAACATCGACACATTGTCGAAGTTGGTTTAAGCTCTTTAGCTCATTTGAATTTACATACGATATATTGGGGAGATGCATTTCAAACTGCCACTTATATCATAAATAGGCTTCCAACACCTTATGTTCCGTCATCCTTATGTTCCACGAATTTGCAACCTAACCACATTTCTACATGCACACAACTTGTACCCTTTATGTTGATTTCTGCAGGAACAGAGCATGCTTCTGTGGAGATTTGTCTAGATTTTATTGATAATAACAATACCCCACCACTTTACTTAGTGGAAGCATCATTAGTGGTTAGTGCCACAATTAGTGGCATGTTTCAAGGCTCTCCTTTCTGCTCTCCT
>Ga0325411_1007557_pt1 | contig 11841 bp, 6 predicted proteins | sample PopdelMetagenome_13_FD_206181 | JGI IMG/M metagenome (GOLD analysis project Ga0325411, IMG submission 206181) | Populus deltoides microbial communities from Bellville, Georgia, United States - Xylem-PdIQD-R4 | ecosystem: Host-associated > Plants > Phyllosphere > Stem > Wood/Secondary xylem...
GGCATATTCTTTGCCCCATTTACCGCAGCTTTTTCTTTTTTTATTTCATAAGAAGTCACTTGAATTATAGGCAACACAGTGTTAATTAGAAGTCCGATCCTCTTTCTTAATTAATTCCTAGCATTGTAATTAATTTTGAAGGGGAATTGGTTTTATTTGATACAAGAAAATTTATATATGCATCGATATCAAATAAATCTAAATTAAACCACCATAACATCTACTTGTAATTAGCCATCTTCATGTTTTCTTTCTGGTTCATTTTTTGAACTTTTCTATTTCTTTAATGGTGAATATAAATTTAGCTAGGTTGCTTAGTATGATGGTGCCGTGCGACCTTTTTCATGATTTAATCTTTGGCATTCATTATCTTTGCAAAATATTTTGCTTCATATATAAGCTGAAACATGTTTTCTTAAGCAGAAACATGTTCTTATAAGGGATGATAAGAACCCTAAATCTTGGGTGACACACAATACTAAGTAGACCTTCAGCCTTATGATGGTCACTAGAATTTTAGTAGAAACATAAGCTTTGTAATTTCAGCTATCCAAAAAGCTGCAAATTGATGGATTAGGCTTATAATGTGCAAAAATTTGCAGGAATTACCTGAGCACCAACGAAGAGATGCAGTAAGTTCCATGGTTTATGAAGCAAATGCAAGGGTTCGTGACCCAGTTTATGGTTGTGTTGGAGCCATATCATCTTTGCAGCAACAAATTAATTCTTTACAAACCCAATTAGCAGTTGCACAAGCTGAGGTAGTGCACATGAGAATGCGAGAGTTCACTTCTTCCTCTAATACAGGAGCCATGGACATGGCGGTTAATCAGGACAATATGGGGGAGTCTTTGTGGTCATGCTAGCTTTTATCTAGCATGCCTGCCTTATCTTTATTCCTACATACTTATTGACTAGCATGAGCTTGCTTGCTTTATTGTCTGCCTTTATCATAGTCTCTTTCTTTTTTTTTCTCACATCTTCATAGCACATCTCCACCTGACCAACGGACGTTGGTGATAATGTTCATTATCCATATTGTAAATATTTCCAGACATATAATCATGAATCACCATATATGTAATTAGTACTAGTGTAGTTCAATCTTTTTACAGGACTTATTTATGTTCTTTTAACTCTCTACTAACTAGGAGATTATTGAGGAATTGATGGTGTTTGGGAATGTTACAAGTGGGGCAATGCCATGAATCCATTGTGATTGAAATTTGAGTTTACAAAAGACTTGTTGCTACAAGATTAAATTAATTGTAATTTAATCCCTATAATTTACAAAACTGATTAAGTAGTCTCTGTAATGTATCAATTAATTAATAGTCTTCTAATCAGCATTGGTCACGGTCAGCCTCAGTTTTTATTTCAAAAATACCTTATTTCTTAAAGCGTGCCTACTTCTATTCTCCTTAAATAATAATAATAATAATAATAATAATAAATGGAAGAACAACACGGAATTAACAAAAAGGAGTAAGTTATAATTACCTTCCAATATTTCATTTCAATGTTCGTGCCAAAAAGAAAAGGTGAAGTTGTTTTTTTTCCGGTGTTGGCTAACCAACATTCACCCCCTAGCTAATAACAAGAAAACTACCTTGACAATGTAAAAGTGAAACCAAGAAGGTTTTTGATTTCCATATCTCTTCTGCTTTTGTTTTGATATCATACAAGTAAATTACTTGATTGAAAATGCAACCAATAGTTAGTGCTCTTGTAGTTTTATTGCTCATCTAGTTTTAATGTTGATGCAGAGTTCGTATATTCATTATTATAGGATATATTTATATATAGGAAAGGTTGATTAAGACATAACCTAAGTCATTTTATTATTCTCAACTTGGTATCAGAGCTCTAAATAAACTGAAACACTTCATGTCCTCTCTTTGTAATGGACTCCTCATCATAGTCGCTTGTTACCTCTTCTTCTGCAACACCGGCAGTGCTGGCTCCCCCCCTGCCGCAGCACCCCTGTCTTCCTCTGCTTTTATTCTATTGTGGCCACAGCCCACAGCTGGTGGTCACGCCCTCTTCAACTACAAAAATACTCCCCTATTACAGCCCTTTTCTGATGCAGTTTATACCGCCTTTATCGCTGCTATTGTTTCTCTCTCCCACACTCACCAAGTCATCTCTCTCAAGTTAACAGACACCAATTATCTCTATTAGCAAATGTAGATAAAGTCGTATCTCCTAGACCAAGGAGTTTTCAGCTTTGTTGATGGCTTCAACTCCTGCCCCTCTCTACATGTTCTTGCTGCTAATGGTACCTTTCTTAAGGTAAATCAGTTCTTTTTTCATTGGAAACAACAAAACCAACTCATTCTGAGTGCTCTGCTTTCCTCACTACCAATGAAAGCTCTACATCTTGTTGTTGGCTGCCAAACTTTATGTTTTGTCTGGCGCACACTTGAGCAAGCTCTAACTTCCACGTCAAACTCTCATATTATGCAACTGCATGGCTTCCTTCAAAATCTTCGACAAGGTGATGAATCGGTAACTCAATTTATACAAAAAGCTAAGGCCTTGTTTGATGAGTTAGTCGTTGTTGGTCGGCCTGTTTCGCTGAAGGATTTCAACTTATATGTGTTTCGTGGCTTTCGGGGAGAGTTTAAGGACTTAATAACAAGTATTGTGACCAAGGACGAACCTCTCCCATATGCAGATCTTCCTAGTCATCTTCTCAAGAATGAATTTATTCATAAATTATCTCATCTATCCATGGGGTCTGCTGCCATCAATGCTTCTCTATTGTCCACACCTAACACACCTCCTTCTGCCTTTGTTTCTCAACACCAGTCTTTTGGAAACTTTGGTCGCAACAGCGGTCGTTTCCATGGAGGTTGGCGTCCCAACCAGTTTAGCAACAGAGGCAACCAATCTACAACGTCCAGACCAGATTTCTGTAGCCTCCACAACTCCTCCACCAGTGACCATAAACAAGGTAATTGGTAGGGCAATTGGCAGCGTAACAAGGGGCCGAATCCACTCTGCCAATTGTGCCAAACATTTGGCCATACAGCTCCTCACTGCCCTCAGCTCCACCACAGGGGCTATTGGACAGAAGCTTAGTGCAAATCTAGCGCTGCATAATCTCTCCTCAACAAGTATTGTGGATTGGTAAGATGACGTGATTGTAGGAACATGAAGAACATTATATAAAGTGAAAGAACATCTCAACACATTTATATCTCTCGTTATATCCGCTTTCATGAACATGAGTTTCCATTTGATAATTCTGAACAGATTGCAAAGGTTTCAGAATAATCAATGCCTTTCTGCTAGGTAAAGCCTCTAGCAACGAGGTGTGCTTTATAACGCTCAATGTTGCCATTAACACGATGTTTGATCCGATACACCCATCTACTGCCAACAACATTCATCGAAGGATGAAAGGGAACTAAAAACCAAGTGTGATTAGAGCACAAAGCCTTGATCTTATCACACATAGCATCATGTTAAACAATATACCTGTCAACATCAGAGATTGTAAAGGTTTCAGCTCCTCCCTCCACCCAACCTACCACTGCACTCCTCTCAAACCTGCTTCATTCCCCGTTGTTACCCACTCATATAGCTCCGCCACCCCAATCAGCCAACCTGCCACAGCCTCCACCCCTCTCTTGCTCATCATCACATACATGTTTATCTAACCATTCTGCTGCAGGTTCAGCTTGTAAATCGGTCTTACCTAGCCATCAGCACGCCACCTCTGCTGGTGTCAAGACGATCTCTGGTTCCTTCTCTACTTTGTCTTATTTGGCCACTGACAATGCTACTGCAGATTCTACCTCTGTTGTCAGTCCTATTTCTGCTAATAGCCCTCTGTTTGCGGTAGATTATCTATCAGCCTCTTCGGTTGGCCTGAATCTTATGGTTGATTTCTCCTTTTATCCGCTGCAGCAAGACACCTCATTGCCACCATCTTCTCATGTGTTGCCGCCCTTGATCAGCAAACATCTTATGGTCCTTCGACCACAGCAACCGAAGACAGCAAATCTAGTTGCTTCCACTGCCGTTGTTACTGCCTCCCCCAGGGTACTGCACTTTCTCTTTTCTAAACCCCTTGTATTCTCTGACACTGACAAGTATATCGTTTGGCATGATGCTATGTGTGATGAGATCAAAGCTTTGCACTCTAATCACACTTGGTCTTTAGTTCCCTTTCATCCTTTGATGAACGTTATTGGCAGTAGATGGGTGTATCAGATCAAACGTCGTATTGATGGCAGCATTGAGCATTATAAAGCAAGCCTCGTTACTAAAGGCTTTACCCAGCAATAAGGCATTGATTATTCTAAAACCTTCAGTCCAATTATTAAGCAGGCCACCATCCAATTATTTTTATCCATTGCGGTTTCGCTCAATTGGAAGATTTATCAAGATGATATTCATAATGTCTTTCTCAATGGCGTTCTTATTGAAAAGGTCTACATGAAATAACCTCCAGGTTTTGTTGACTCTACTATTCCATCTCAAATGTGCAAATTACAAAAGTCATTGTATGGTTTAAAACAAGCATCGAAGGCGTGGTACACTCAACTGAGTGATTGTTTACTCTTCATTAGTTTTCTTGCCTCCAAGGTTGACACCTCCTTATTTATCTTGTCTGATGGAACTTTTATCTTCTGGTATATGTTGATGATATCCTGCTTACGGGTAGCAACTTTGTTATGCTCCATCGCTTAATACAGTTACTAAGCTCTAAATTCAAGCTTCGTGACTTAGGTGCAGTTCACTACTTTCTAGGTATTGAAGTTCAGTCTACAGGTATGGGTTTGATGTTGCGTCAGCATAAATATATTCTTAACATCCTCACTCGGGCTGGTATGGCTTCCTGCAAACCTGTTGATACTCCAGTCTCTTCTTCGAAAGCTATTTTACTGTCGGATAATTCATTCTTTGATCCTACATGGTTTCATCAAATCATGGGTACTCTTTAATATATTACCTTTACTTGTCCAGATATTTTTTTTGCTGTTAACAGAGTCTGTCAATTTATATATGCTCCTATAGATTCTCATTGGGTCACTGTTAAGCGTATTCTACGCTACCTTAAAGGTTTGACATCTTATGGTTTCCATATCACTCGAGGTTCCTTCTTTGCTTTACACGGTTTTACAGATGCAGATTGGGCTGGCAGTATTGATGATCGCAAGTCTACGGGTGGCTACCTTGTATCCTTTGGTCAGACGCAAATTTCATAGAAATCTGGCAAGCAACATACAATTGCTCGCTCCTCTACTGAGGCTAAGTATAAAACCTTAGTAAACGGTACTATTGAGGTCATTTGGTTTCAATATTTGTTAACAGATTCGTAGGTCCCCTTCATCTCTACTCCTACCATTTGATGTGATAACCTTGGCGCCACCTATCTCTCAGTGAATCCTATTTTTCATGCTCGTACTAAGCATGTTGAGGTAGATTATCACTTTTTCTGTAACCAGATTATGAAGAAAAAGATTCAGATTCGTTTTATCCCCTCTCAAGATCAACTTGCAGATGTCTTCACCAAGTCATTTTCTGTTGCATCCTTTATTGTTTTTCGTTACAAGCTTCGGGTCGATCCTCCACCCTTAAGGGGGCATATTATAAAATGTATATCATGTATATATATATGTATAGGAATTAATGTAGGATTATTCCAATATTATAATTCCTACAATTACTGTCATATTCTGCCACATATATATAAATAGGAAAGGTTGGCTAAGTCATAACCTAAGTCATTCTATTATTCTCAACTTTCAACAACCTTGCAAATGGAACAGGCACAAACACACATTGCCAGTCAAAAAACAATGATCATGGCCTTGTTATCATAGAGAATGGTGAAAAACAAAGTTTCAAAGTTAATTTTTTTAGAACTAATTTGTTTCTTTGTTATGTGAGATGATCCGTTTTAACTTAGAGTTGAATTATTTTTAGGCATATCATGAAAGGAGAGATTTAAGTTTTAAGTTGGTAAAACTCAGCTATACACGTGCACGCGCGAAGAACATCAAGAAGAATCTATTTTGTAATTTCTTTCAGAATTTCTTCCTACAAAATGTTTTACTTTACTTACTATTTAATGATGTTTCAAAATTCACTATGCTCAGGAATGAGGTTATTTGGAATTTAAATAGTGGTTAATCATACATTCAGGTCAATATTCTCTTTTCTGATGCTCAAGAGATATTTAATTGGTGGTAGAAAGCTTAATACTTGCAAAAACAATCTCTTTTGGTGGGGTTTACGGACCCTGAGATTATTAAGTCAATCACTTTTTAGTAAGGGATTGCAATAAATGTGAGAATAAGTTTTAAATTCTAAGAACAAGGGTGTTTATTCTTGTTTTTGTATTATAAATGCTCCACAAAATTAAAGTATGAATACTTAGATAAAAAAGAGAAATTATAAGTCTTTTACCTGAATGGTTTAGGGGGTATATATAGCCCCTAAACCTTGTCCTATTGCTTGAATGGAGAAGTTTGAGTATCATTTTCTCTTTATAGCATTAATGAGAGATAGATATCTCTTACACAACAATAATGAATGATAGATATCTCTTACATAATATTGATGAGGGATAGATATCATTTACACAATATTAATAGCGATAAAAATATGGTAAGCCCTCAGAAAAATTTTATATGACTAAGGGATATAGAGAGATGACTATTATGACATGTTAAAAGTTATAAGAATAAATAAATAAGATCTCGTGACCTAACATGAAGCTTATTCCGATCATCAATTTTATTTCCATTTGGACCTGGAATGATGCAAAGCTCAAGGATAATAGGTCTGACAACTCACCAAACTCATATACATTTGGGCTCAGCACGCAACTGAATTCAAGAATGTTAAATCTTGTAACTCACGTGACCAATATGTACTTGGGCTTAGTATACAGTTAAACCCAAGGATATTGAGTCTAACAGTTCGATAGATTTATATATACTTGGGCTCAACACGTGGCTGAACTTAAAGATATTGGGTCTGATAAATCATCAAACATCTATATATACTCGGGTTTAGCACAGAGTTGAATCCAATAATATTGGACTTGGAAACAAGTCATACTTATATCATTTAGGCTTTGTATTTTGTCTAATTTAGGTATATTGGGTTATCATCTTTCTTTTAACTCTTTTAATCATGGGCTTGGAGCAAAAAAAAAAAAAAACATACATAAAATATGCCATGCTGATGCATCACTATTAGATGCAAAATAGTTGAGAAATCAATTAATAAACATTGGAATTGCCGGTCATTATTCTTCTCTGCACTACCAATTTTAGTTTCCGAGTCATCAGATGAGAATTTTGGCAAGAGTTGAATTGTACGGTCAGTTGGAAAAACCCACTCTCTCCGAGAGAACTGTATTCTGTTGTGTGTGTGTGTGTGTGTGTGTGTGTGTGTGTGGATAGGAGAAATATATCGCTGCCATGTTCTCCTGCTATACCGAAGACTCCTGCTGTACCTACCTTCTTGCTCACTTAAACCTGCAGATTTGAACCTGTTACAAGCCTTAGCTGGACCTCCTGCTGCTGCTGCACTTGGGCCGTGTGTGATCTGCAGACTATTCTTGGCTAATAATTAGCAACCATAAAAAAGAAAAGGAGAGAGTTTACATTCTTAGATGTATACCTTTGGGCCTTTAGCAGTGTAGAACTGGATCAACTCTCAAATTTTGAGGATCCATTTCCGTACTGTCATATCGTGCCCTTCCATTGGTGGGATTTTAGGAGATGTTGGAACAATTAAAAAGGCTTTTAATATCTTGAATCCATTTGACCCCTATTTAAGGGTGAATTGATGTTCTCAATTTATACATTGCGAAAGTGCAACCAAATATGGTGATAGATTATCAAAGATTGATGAAACTCAAATTTTCAAAAAAAAAATACTTTAATTGTTTAAAATATTTGAGTTAAAATATAAAAATTAGAAATTTTTATTCAAATACAGTTCTCTAATTCTTCAAATTAGTGTTAAAATTGGCAAACATATATATTTTAAAGACTCTTCACTATTTTTATTCACAAGTTTTCATTATTTTTTGAGTGAGAAAAAAATAAAATGATAAATATTATAATATTTTATTTTATTTAAAATCACTTTTTAACGATGTAAAATATTAAAATTATTTTTCACATGTTCATATTTGGTTAGTGTCATAAATTTATTTTTTATTATAATTATAATTATAATATGAAATATTTTTTAATTAACAAGTATAACTTTTTCATGTTTTATAATTGAATTATTGCATATACAAAATGGTAAGATGGCTATTAGATTTTGATATTTTATAAAAATTAATTATAATCTTGACAATTTTTTTTATTTTTTTAGTGAATTGTTTTTATACTCAACAAGTTTTCTAATTTTTCTTACTGAAAAAGCTAAAAAATGAAAATAAAAAAACGAAAATAGTTTTTTATTACTGCACAGAACCTTAATCTTCTCCTCCGGATTTGGCTGGTATCCTTTTTGAAAGGATATAGTCCTTCGTTTTCTTTTCTTTAACCATAAAAGGAAAAAAAAAAAAAGATGTGGCCAAGTCTTAGAAGTCAATGATTCAATCACGAGTCTAATGAAAAAAAGATGTGTACAATAGTATATAATATAAGGCATCTAAGCTCAAATTAATTAACAAAAACCAAAGAGTGTAAAGAAAATCATTGTTTACTCATAGCTATTGTACTATAAATTATAATAGTAATTATTATTTTTTTTCTTTTTTTTAGATTTTTGTTATCATACCTAGATTGTCCTAGTTTACAAGTTTGGTGGAGTATTTTTTTTCTTTTCTTTTTTAGTTGGACTTGACTTTATTATCGTGTGTTGCTACCTAATTTTTTACCTATTTTTTTTATAAGTTTTTGAAAAATCCAAAAAATAACAAAAAAAACAACAAAAACTCAAAAAAATATATGTTCTTCCCTCGCCATCGACCACAACAGATCTTCCCTCATCTACACCGACCGGCTTCCACCGAAGCCTCCTAACCGACATCAGCTCAAGACTAGCCCGAACACAACGGCACCCACAAACCCAGATATGTTCGTAGTCTTCCTCCAGCTCCTCCCCCACAAACGCCGTCCCCTTCCTTAGCTGCCAGATCTGCCACTTGAAGAAGAAGGAAACAACAAACCATACCCAAGAACGAATCTGGACAAAAAGAAAACTTAAAATCAATTGTTGTTTGAGCGTTTTTCTCTTGTTGCAGGTGATGGTGATCTTCACAACTGGAAGGGAAGGGAATAGGGGAGGAAATCGTTCCAGATCCCCTTATTCGCTTTGACTTTCTCTGCGGCGGCGCGTGAACCCAAGCGCCGCCAGCGGCGACCACGTTTGGAGAAGACGCACCGCCACTGTTCCCACCGTCCAAAGGTTTCTCAACACTGCTCCTCAGTCCCAGAAGCTGCACTAATGTCCCCAGCATTGTTCCCAGTTTCCGGCAACAGTTGTTTTTACTATAGGGGGTCTGTTTTTTGTAAATTTTAAATGCTGGAATATGTATGTCAATTATTGTTAGTTTTTTTACTTTAATTTTGTTATGTTGTAACATGTAATCATGGGTATATATGTACAACATAGTAAAAGTGAATGTGTGTTTGTGTTTGTATTTTTTTTTTTTATGGATGTTTTTTTATGATAAAATCACAAAGACAAAAGAAGAATTTAATGTTTTAATTTGCTCACGGTAAAGGATTATGAACTTACATTTAAGTCGTATTCTTAATATCCGATGGAAAGATAAAATTTTGAAAACTTCTTTAACATATCAAAATCACGAAGCAACTTACATCAGGTAGGGTGCGCTAAGGGTGCTAATACCTTTTCTAGCCACAAGCAGTCCCTTATCCGTGAATCTCTGACAAGACCAGTACAACCGGGTTTTCTAATGACCTTGAACCAAATACTAGGTGGCAACTGTAAATCAAATCAAGCAAACGAACAAAAATCGCCAATAGACATCACGCGGGCACATGCGATAGTGTGTTTTTTTTCTCATATAATTAAGAAAATTAAATAAAACCAAAAGGTGTGGAAAAGTCATTGTTCACCCACATTTGTTGCATCGTAGATTACAATAGTAATCCACAATATTTTGTTTTTTTTTTGCCTTTGGTGTTTTTTTGTTATCTTTTTTTTTAATTTATTTTTTTTCTATTCTATCTTTCAATATTGGGGTAATTAATAATTGAGTTTAGTAATTTATTTCTTTTTATTTTGTCTTTTTATAAGGTTAATCTGGTTTACGGGTTTGCTGGTGTAACTTAGGTTGCTCTTGTTTATGGGTTTGGTAAAGTGTCTTTTTTTTCTTCTTTTTTTAATTTAACTCGACTTTGTTCATGTATTTTTTTCTCATATAAAAAAAATTAGTTTTAGAAAAAAATCATATTATTAAATTTTATAAAGTCAATAGACTTGTTCACAGGTTTAGCTAGTTCGCTGGTCTGGTGAGGTTAACTTTTTTTTCTTTTTTAATTAATTCTTTCAATTTTATTCATAGACATTGGGTTAATTGGGAATTAAGTTTCATAATTGGTTTTGTTACGTTTTCTATGAGAATATTTCAATCTAAAAAAACATCTTGATATTGGGTTGGTGTTCAATTTTGCAATCGTTTATTTTTGTTATCATATAGTTAAATAAAAAATATTTTAAAAAATATATAATCTAAGTGAAATCCATAACTTGGTTCACGGGTTTGGCATGCTAACTCCAATCACCTAATTGATGGGTTTGACAGGTTTACCCGCTGATCCAATATGCCTTTTTTGTTTTTGGTCCTTTAATTATTTTTATTTGATTTTATCCTTTAATATTTGATTGGTTAAGAAATAGACTGCATAATTTATTTTTGTTTGTTTTATATAGAGCTACCACAATCTCAAATAAAATTTTATTTTAGGGCTGGTGCTTAATTTTATGAGCATCTATTTTTATCATATAATTAAATAAAAAAAAGTTATTAAACTCAATAGAATCCATTACCCAGATTGTGGAAGGATCTGGGTTGATCCAATTTGTCATTATCTTAGTTTTTTTAAAAAACAATTGTCATCTTGAAGGTTTTTTAAAAAGTTAAGTCATGTATTTACTATTCATTCAGGATACCTTTGGATCCATTAAATCAATCTATTTAAGTCGTGTCAACTCTCACATAATTTAATTAAAAATTTGAATTAAACAAGAAGCTGGGTCGAGAGATTTTAAAATTAACTTACTTAACCAAGTTTAATGACACTGTCAAAAAAACTCTCTATACTCTTAACATTCTTTTTTATATTTAAACAACAAAGCATGAGGCAATAAACTAGTAAAAACTAAAACTCAACTAATGATGAGACTTCAACCCATGAACTAGGAAAGCAAACAAAAACATCGCCCAGTTTTTCTACCTCCACCATGCTTCAAACTTCTATTTCTTTCTTTCAAGAACATTGTGGTATGAGTTTCTTTTGGATCACCACAAATGATTATTCATGGCTAAACCACTATTTAATTATTTTTGCGTTTGAAATTATATTTAAGTGTATTTTAAAAATACATTTAGCTAGAAAAAATATTAAATTGTTGTTTTTTTAGTGTTTTTCAATAATTTAAATATGTTAATGTCAAAAATTAAAAAAATATTTTTAAATATTTTTAAATAAAAAAAATATTTTACCATAATACTAAACACACACCGAAAAGATCACTATACTAATTTTTGGGTAGACTAACTTTTTTTAGAAGGAAGAGATCTGACAAGTGTTGTTGTAAAATTTAAAAATTTACGGGTCATCCAAAAACTAATGACTTGAACCAAGTATTTCCTTGTCCTTA
>Ga0325411_1007559_pt1 | contig 11840 bp, 9 predicted proteins | sample PopdelMetagenome_13_FD_206181 | JGI IMG/M metagenome (GOLD analysis project Ga0325411, IMG submission 206181) | Populus deltoides microbial communities from Bellville, Georgia, United States - Xylem-PdIQD-R4 | ecosystem: Host-associated > Plants > Phyllosphere > Stem > Wood/Secondary xylem...
AGTCTCAAATTAGATGAAAATATATTTTTGTTCTTGTATATAATATATTTAAATTTATATGATTTCAACATAAACTTTGTTTTTCTTCTCCTAAAATCAAATTTCTCTCTCTCAGAACACCATACATAAACATTAAATCTAAAGCAAAAACTCTGTTTTTTACACTTAATCTCTCCATACGGGTATCAAAAACTAAAAACCCCTTGTTGATTTTTTATTCAACTTTTTTTTAATCAGAAACAATGGATGATTATAGAGATAAGTTATTTAAGAAAATCTTAATTTTGAATGGCATGCGTGTGGGTTTATTTTATGTTAAATTAGTGGGTAATGGTTAAAATATTATGAATACATACTTGATTTAACAACACAATCGAATAGTTTTTAATTGATTCAAATATAATTTTGAAGCTCTAAAAAACCTAGAAAATTGGAGTATGGCTTGATAATCAATAAATTGGATGGTTCTACATATATTTTAGGTATGTTTATACTAATTATAGATGTTATCAAAATCATGAAAACCCTCAATTTGATCAAATAGCAACCCTGGCGTTTAAAATTAAAGGTTTCACATGTATAATTGCTAGATAGGTCTGTAAATTAGGGTTACTACTAAAAAAATTTGTAATTAGGTTTGTATTGTTTGTAATGGAAAGATATAAGATCTTATTTATTATTGCTCACCATGACAGGTTATTATTATGCCTATATGGTCTCTATGAACATCAAGTTTATATGCAAACAAGTTTTTAACGTAAAAATATATGGTTTTAAATAAGGGATGACAAAGAGAATTGAATATTTGATGATGTATCAACATTAAAAACATTGAATATGCATGAAGGAGAAGAAACAGATATATATTTATGCAGACACTGATGATGTTGTTGCTCCTTTAACAATAAGGATGCCAAGATGTTTCACAGGCAAGGTTGAAGGCAGTTGAAGAACTGAAGTAAAATACTTCAATGATGTTGATGATGTTGTTAACAGTAATAAAGTTATACTGGAATTTGATGCAAAGGATTTGTATCTTCTTGATCATGTTTTTGTTATTGTCAATAATGGAAATAATGATAGTGTTGGCAAGAATATAAATAATGGATATCATATGAAGAGATACCTTAGTCAAGAAGAGAAGGTTGCAGCAACATGTACATATATTGGTTGTGAGTTGAGAATTTATGCTTCACTTGTTCCTAAGAGCACTACTTCCATGGTTAAGACTATGAAAAATAAGCATAATTGCACTCGTCTTTCCATTATAAAAGCTATCAAATCTACTTGGATTACAAAAATGATACTACCAATTAATAGTGTTGATCCAAACATATCTAATGAAGAATTGAATACAATCTTAAAAGAAAAATATGGCATTAAACCACATCTAATATGGCTTTAAAGGGCTAGGACAAAAACAAATGAGTTTGTGGAAATGTTATAATAAGTAATTTCAAAGAAAAGTCTCTTTATGACTTTAATGACAATGAAAGGTCTACAGCCATTCATAAACTCTTTCTTATAATCTTTCAAATATACATATTGTTGAAGGAGTATAACTCATGTTTCTGATGTCTTTTTGGGGGTATGATCCTAACTTTAATTTAAAGGTCATTCACCAAGAAAGTTTTAGGAAGTGTATATATGTTTGAAAGCTTATATGAAAGGGTTTATAAATGGCTATAAACCTTTCATCGTTATTGAATTCATAAAGACATATATATAACCTATGTTTTGATATGTTTCTGAGGTATGGCCCTAACTTCAATTCGAAAGGTCATTTATTAAGGAAATTTTAGAGAGTATGTATGTTTGATAACTTAGAATATAAGGCTTGTAAATAGTTGTAAACCTTTTATTAGCATTGTTATATGCCATCTAAAAGATCTATATGAAGGCCTCTTGTTACCGGCAGTGGGGTTGGATGGTAATAATGAGCCTTTTCCTTTGCTTATATCATCATGGAGGTAGAAAACAACGACACTTGAATGTGGTTCTTATATGTCTTGTATGGTTTAATAACAAATAGAGTACATCAAAGATATTTTTGCATGATGTCAGATATAAAAAAAAAAAAGGTATATTATTGTTTAAACATCTTACCATATTTGTAATGTTTTCCTTTTTTTATATAATGTTTGTTTTATTTTATTTTTTCTTGTAGAGTCTACCTAAAGCAATGGTTGAAATATTTTTTGAAGCTACTCATAGACACTATGCAAGGCATATCCATGTTAAATTAAAGAACAAAGAATTTCAAGGTTTGGAGAAGAAAATTAAATTTTAGAGATTAGCGGAAGCTTATATAAATCTTTAATATAAGTTCTATTTGAAGGATATTGGTTATGTTGACAAAGTAGCTTTAGGTTGGTTGAATAACATTAATGCCAAACATGGTATAGACATTTATTTGATAGTGAGATTAAGATTGAAAATGTAACAAACAATTTGGCTAAGTCATTTAATAGTTAGGTTGGAAAATATAGAAGTACACTAATTGTTTTGTTACTAGAAAAGATTATACTGGAACTTATATCTAGGTTTCATAACAGATATGTCAAGACTACATGTTAGAAAACATATACCACACCCAATGGTAAAAAGTTACTAGATAGGTATGTTGGAAAGTCTATACAAATATGAATTATGACAGCTAGTTCAATTGAATATCAAGTTTTTAATGACCAAACAAAAGTTTTTATTGATTTAGAGAAAAGAGATTATTCATGTGGTGAATGGAGGATGCAGACATTCATTGTAGGTATGGGGTCCCTTGTGTGCATCACAAGAGACTTAACATAAAAGACTCGTGTCATAGATATTACAATGTTGAGATTTTTAGGAAAGCATATAATGAAGTTGCCCACCCATTACCTGAGGAAGATTTAGATCCATAAGAAAGAGATATCATTCTTCTACCTCCTAAATTGAAAAGAAATGTTGGTAGACCTATAAAGAATAGAAAGAGGGAATAAGGAAAAGATCAACCTAATACTATCAAGAAAAAAAAAATCTAATTTAAGGTGCAACATATACAAGCAATATTAGCATAATTCACGGACTTGTCAAATATATAATGTTGAACAAATTGGAAGATTTCATGGTGCTAGAAGTTCAAATAGTGTTTAAATGGTTTTGAGTGGTGTTAATAGTATAAGGGGTGCTAACAAGGATATGAGGGGTGTTGGTAGGGGTGTTATAGGTGTTGTAGTTCAAGTGGTGATAACAGTTATAATGGTATTGGTTAGGGTATGAGTGAATTTAAAAGGGGTTTCATAGATGGAACAGTTGACAAAGGTAGTGGGAGAGCTATTAGATTTTATATATAAATATTGGTCCATCATGTCAACCATTACCTTACAATCATGTGAGACTTCTCTTAAATATGCATGATGTTTAATTTATTTTATTGATTATTCTATTAGTCATCAATTTGATTTTAAATTACAAATTATTATTAGAACACCATCATCTTAACACTCAACCAAAATTGATTGTATTAATTAAAGTATTTATTATGGATCATCATTGCTTTTATAATAGGTTTAAGATTTGGATTTTAAGTTATGTTTAATGCATGTTTTTACTATATTTATTACAAATATTGAACATATGTTGAATTCACTAGTGTTATTCATTTAATTTGAACATGATAAACAACATCGTAGTTAAGAATAGTAACATTAAACACATTAAATTAGTAACCAATAACAACTTTGCATTTGCAAAGCTAGCTTTCATATTATTATTCTTAATCCAAACTTGACTAATTCATCTTTAATTCTCTTCACTTCATCTAGTATTTGATTGATATCATTAACATCTCCTTCCTCTCTAATGATTAATTCAATATCATTAATAAGTTTATACCAATTAATAAATGTGTTCTCATATGACCTGTTATTACATTTATAAAATGTCTTGTTTTTACTTATATTTGTTTCTAATGTCCTGACAACTACTTTTTTTTTTTTTTCATATTTCATGCACATGTTGTTCTTGAACTTTAATCCATTCAAGTTGTTGCAAGTTCGTAAGCTATTAGCATTTGATGAATATGATGACATTATTCAAATGTGTGTACTGTGAATTTTAGGTTTTCTTTTGCAGTGTGTGTTTGGCAAGATTGGCTATTTTTTGCAGTGTGTGTTGGGTTGGAGTGGCTATTTTTTGGCAGTGTATATTTGCAAGATTTATAGTGAAAAATTATTGCTAGAAATTGAAGAATTGTTGTTGCAAATTTTTGAAAATTTTGTTGGATATTTGTGTAACTAATGTTATATAATTTGTTGTTTTTGTTGGTTGAAATGGTGAATAACCGTTGAGAAATATTTTGTAGAATTTGATGTTTTTGATTGGCTGATCAAGAATTGTTAAGCAATATGTTATAAACATGATTTTAATGGCATTTTATAAATGTAATGACATCTTACAATGACTACATCTTTTTAAAAAATCCCAATGATAAGATTGTGGTTTTTTCATGATTTTTAGTTACCAAGGGTATTTTAGTCATTAAAAAAATTATAATGGCTAACTTGTAAATAATAATATATTTTTTGTTGACTTTTATTTTAGCACCAAAATGGAGGACGTAAAGTGTAAAAAAGTTAGGAAATGGTATTTTCTTATACTTTAGAGGGAAAGTGAAAAACATACCAAAATATAAGAGAATCAATGTAATTATATTTTTTTTTATGTTTAAAAGGTCAGCATTATAAGAAATATTTTTTTAAATATAAGACTTGTTCATTTAATATTATTAAAAAGATAATTTTTTATCTCAATTAATATATAAACTGACAAAAAAATACCTTTTAATTTTGCAAAACAAATTAAGGAAAAGAAAAGAGAGGTTGAGCATGTTGAAATTTGTGTGTTAAGAAGTTTTAACTCTAAAAAAGTAATCTTTAAGTGATTACATATTTTTGTCTTAAAAGACATAAATGCACATATTTTAAAACTTCAAACTATATGGAGTAAGAATGGTTCCTTTTTTTTTCTTGCACTTTATTTTTTAGCTTTAACAATATTTCACTTTTTACCTTCGATAATTTAGGATTTTCTAGTAAAAAAAATATAACTACACATCATAGATAATACATTAACTATTAAGTAGTGTTTGTTGTATTGGACAAAGATAAACTGAATAATTTTTTTTTCAAAGTTGTTTGATGCATCTTTGGATAATACAAAAATCAATTTTTATCTTATCCAAGGTTGTTCTAGTGGAGAAATGTTTGTCTCACTAAAACGAATAGAACAAGCTTGTCTAATTCTCTGCACAAGAGTTAACCCTCCAAATAAACATAAGAATAAAAATGATTATTATTATAGTTTTAAAACCCGACTAGGGATCGACTTGGGGCAAAGCCCAAGTTACGAATTGAATTGACTATTGACCTGTGTCAACATAAGGATAAAAGTAATTATTATCATAGTTTTAAAATCCAACTCAAGGATTGACCTTGGGCAAGGCTTAGGTCACGGGTCGGGTTGACTGTTAACACGGGTCAACAAAAGAATAAAAGTGATTATTATCATAGTTTTAAAAGCCAACTTAGGGGTTAACCCAAGGCCATGCTCGAGTCACAAGTTGGGTTGATCATTAACCCGAGTGAATGTAAGAATAAGAATGGTTATTATCATAGTTTTTAAACTCGACAAGGAGGTCAACCCGGGGCAAGGCCCGAATCATAATCGGGTTGACAATTGACCTGGGTTAACTTAAGATACAAGTGGTTATTATCATACTTTTAAAACTCAATTTGGAGGTCAACTCGGGGTAAAGTTTGAGTAACATATCGGGTTGACCATTGACCCAAGTTAATGTAAGAATAAAAATAGTTATTATCATAGTTTTAAAACCCGACTCAGGGGTTGATCTAATATCAAGGTTGGATCACAGGTCGAGAAGATCAACCAAGGTTGACCAAAGTTAATGTGTGGATAAATATGGTTACTATCATAATATCATAATTTTAGAACGTAACTTGAGAGTTGACCTGGGGTAAGGCTCAGGTCAATGGTAGGGAGGGTTAACTCAAGTTGACTCAAATTAAAAAAAAAGTTTAAATTACCTTGTTTTGACCAAAAAATATCAATAAATTTTTTATTCGTGTTTTATCTTTAGTCGCTCGGGGTGCAGATTGACCTAAGTTTTTTACTGGGTTAACCCAAATCAATTCTTCCTCTATTTCTTATTAAACCCGGACCGGTGCAGTACTCGGGTTGGTTGTGTCCCGTTTAGTGTCTTTCAAATATAAAATAAGACAAATTATTTAGTTTAATGCACACCCAACACAAGACATGATAATTATTTGTTTAGTCCAATCAATATTGTCTAGCATACCAATCACTATATATATATATATATGATATTATTCTCACTTTTATCATTTGTATAAAAAGCTAATTGATACTTGTTATTACTATATCCATTGATGTATAAAGCTTTGTTGTATGTATTTGTATATCATGGTGTAACGTATTTTTTCAAAAGTGTTTTTCAATTGAAAATGTATTAAAATAATATTTTCTTAGATTTGTTTTTTATTTTTAATATTAGCATATCAAAATCATCTAAAAACATATAATTTAATATTTTTTAAATGATAAGCAATTTCAAAAACATTTTAAAAAGTATGTTATAACACAAAAACAAATCCTAACTTCATTTCTAATATTAATCTCAAAAGAGTTGTCCATTTCTAATACTAATCCTATTGTTTTGAAACAACACTTGTAAAATCCTTGGCCCATAAATGACACAACAAAATTAATCAAAGATTCGTTAATATTGCATTTGTGGTGATTTGGAAGGAAAGATTGGAGAAAAATAAGAAAAGAGAAATATGTTTTTTTTTATCATCATATTTATTTAGTTGTTTTTTACTAGGAGTAGATTTCTTAGAACTAGAAAAGTAATATTAATTAAAAAGGTTCAATTACAAAAGATGAAGGATAAAATTGAAAATTCAGCATTTTATTTTATAAGAATTAAAATATATTTTATCCCATTAAATGATTAAAAAAAAATTGTAACTAAAGCGGGAAGTCAAATATTAAAAGTTCAGAAAAGAAATAGATAACTTTGAGGACATTAATGCACGATTGGGGGGATTTTGTCAACATTGTCGGATTGGATCTTTTAATTCTTTGTAAGATTGTGCGATCTAATTAGGTTTTTTTTTTTGATCAAGCGATCTATATCGAATACTCACCCAATTTAAAAGGGCATGGATACATACTACTTACTCCCTACCCTTTATAATTTATTAATGAATCTTTCTAATTTATTAATGGATTTTTCTAATATGTACATTAAGGGTACTTCTTATTGTTATTGTTGTGATTATAAATGAAAGTAACTTAATAAATGTAAATAAAATGTTTTAGTTTTTATAATTAATAATATTAAATTATGAATTATGATTTTAATAGATTATTATTTTAGGTTATTTTGTGTCTGTTTTAACTAAAAATACTTTGTTACTTATATTCCAGATTTAAAATTCTAAATTTTCATTATGATTCTAGATTTGTAACTTCAGACTTATAGCAATGTCAAAATATAATCCAATACTAAAAAGGTAATCAAATACTTTAATACACTGAATGTTAATAAGAACTTTAATAATTCAAGATCATAAGACTTACATTCATAGGATGATTTTTGTTTTGATTACAACTATGTACTAGAATGCCTTGAAAAAAGAATACAAACTGATATTTTTGATGTTTTTTATTTTTCTTTTGATAATGAAAATTGCAAACCTATTGAATTATAAGCCTATTGATTATCGCCAATAAGTTACTTGCTTAAGGTTATTACCTACTAGCAAACAGGTTTTCAAGTTCCTGCAAACTTGATTGAATTATAGTGCAATTGTTATTGATTAATTTTGATGAGTTGTTGTTGTGTGCTTTCTTCTCCTTTTAACCTTCTTTAAATAGAAAAAAATTATAGAAAATATTCTTCTTGATTTTAAGGATGTGCAACTTCAACTACTTCTCTTCATTCCTCTACATACGATGTCAGTTTTCTTTGATAAATTTGAATTGTCTCTGCTTTGTATTCTAATATTTTTTCCACTTGATTCAAACTTTGTTCTCCCTTATATAATAGTATTTGAACTAATAACCAAATCATGTTCTTTTTAATTTGGTTTAATTTTTGTTATACACTTATCAAGTCTACCCTTGCTTAAATCTATCTTTCTTGTTTTTTTTTTAATTTTATTGTATATCACTTATTCCCCCATTAAATATCTCATTAATGACCTATTTATATTTAAAAGAATGGGAATTAATGGGTAATGTAACCGTTGTTGTTGTTGTTATCTGTTTATTAATTTAAATTTCAAACTCATTCTTTTAAAAGCTTCTTGAAAATCAATTAAATGTTCTATAAATTTATTGGATATAATGATCACATCATCAATATAAACTTCCAAATTATGACCAATTAAATTATAAAAGATTGTATTCATAGCCATTTGATATGTGTCTCTGCATTATTTAATTTAAAAGGCATAATTATCCATGAATAAGATACAACTGAGCCAAGGCATGTAAATGCAATCTTATGAATATCTTCTTCTACAATAGGAGCTTGATTGTAACCAGAATACCCATTAATCATAGAAAATATTCTATACTTTTCTATTGCATTTATGAATACATAATAATTGGCATTAGATACTCATTTTGGGTGTAGCCTTATTCAAATCTCTAAAATCAATGTAGACTCTGGTCTTATTATTTTTCTTTAAAACATGAACTGTATTAAAAAGTCGTTCTACATATCTGACTATTCTGGTGAATTTAGCTTCCATTAACCTTTAGACTTCTTTAACATTGGATATGAACTCTAAAGCTATTCTTCTCTGACTCTGAATCATAGGCTCAACCCCTCTATACATTAGAATCTTGAGTTCTACTAGTTATCTAATCAAACCATACATATCTTTGTAATCCTAAGCAAATCAATTTATATTCTTTTTTAGTGCCTATATTGGTGCTTGCTTTTCCTCTGGTTGTAGTCAACAACTAATACGAGTGATTTTCTCTTCTTCTTGTTCTTCAATATTCATTTATTCTAATTGATCAAGCTCTCCATATTCTCTTTTAAGTTCCTTTTCTATTGACTTATGGCGTGTCTATGAACATTCCACCTCTTTTATTTTTTTTTATCTTTGATCTGACTATTTTGTTTCTTTTGCATACTATTGATTTTTTTTTCTAAATCTTAAATAATTGTAACTCGCCCTTGTGTATCCCTTCTCTTTTTTCCCTCTAATTTTGTTAATACTTATTCTTTTGTCCAATATATTAACAATCTTTGGATAATAGTTTGGACCACTATCTTTCCAGAATTATCTTTTGCCTTTTGCTTATTCATCTAGTGAGATTTTTCTTTTCCTTACAAGCTCCTCATCTAATAAAGGCCTTGTTAAAAAATTATAGATCTCATATTCAATCTCTTTAATTTTAACAAATAATTTTGGTTGCCCCATTCTAATTGTATTCTATTTTTCATTCTAAAATTATGTTTCTGAATGATTTATGCAAACAATAAATGGCTTATTATCTGCACGTACAACCTTAAATTTATCTCAATTTTGGAGTAAAAAAATTTGGTGTAAAGTCGATGGTATACAACTATTTGCATGAATTTAATCTCTCCCTAGCAAGATATTATAACACGGGATTGCATCAACAACAAATAACATTGTTTTTATAATTGACAAACCAACTTTTAACCTAACTCCAATCGTCCCTTGTAAAAATTCCCCAAAAAATACATTAATTGCAAGAGTCCGAGAACTTAAAATTAATAGGACAAAGGTACATCCTATCAGTATAATTTGGATATAGTCTTTTATATGTCAGTCTATGTATTTGTTGAACTTTATATCAATGGTCTTGTTCTACTATCCCTAGAATATATTTTGGATTAACTCTATTTAGAGGTCCATTCATTTCTAAATTATTATTTCATCCATATCTTTTGATGATGGACTCTTATAATTGAAAAGTTATTTATTGAACTACTTCCGGCTTCATCTATCATTAAATGTTTTCTTTAGTTAACTCCTGATTAAAATAGAGAATTAATCTTAATACTAAATATTTTTTTTTACCTACAAGGTTGTTTTCCATTTTGTTTGGGGTCATTCCTTCTATAATTAGACTATTTCTTTCATTTTATCATTTAAATGGTTTTTTACCTCAACTGCCATTTATTTGAAAATTTTATTCATTGTCTCTAACATAGTATAATTAAAATCAAAGATCACTTCATCATTTTCTTCTCTTATTTTAATATCTAATTTTGCATTGACATCTTCAATAACTTTAATCATTCTTTTTTAAGAATTTTTGTTCAAGTTTTGCAATTTTTCTACTTCATGCTCTAGACTTCTTTCACCATTTTGTTTTTTTTTAATATTTGACTTTGGAATAGCATTAGTTGGTCTCTCATTCATTATTACAATTCTATTATTTTGATCTTTAATCATCTTCATCTTAATTTCATGCTTTTCCTTAATTTCTTCAAAAAGACATTTATATATCTCTTTGAGTATTTTATTTGCCACTTCTACTCTTTGTTCAAAGAGTAAATATCTCTCTTCTATAGTCATAAACTTGATTCCTTCTTCATTTTCAATTTTCTTCTTTAGAAGGATTGTTTCTCTGTTTCCTTTTTCAACAAAGATATCTATTAATTTTTTCTTTTCCTCTAGGTTTCCTAGTAATTTTGATATTTTAATGTTATAGTTTCAAAGAAACAAATCTGACAGCACTATGGTTGCCACTTGTTTTGGGTTTTTTTTATGATTGCCTTGACTAAGATGACTTTGTAACTTGCATTTCATATTTAAACTTTTAGACTTTCGCTACGGTTCTTGATTTGTAACTTCAAACTTATAGCAATTCCATAATATAATTTAATACTCAATAAATAATCAAATCCTTTAATACATTGAATGTAAATAAGAACTAACTTGCATTCATAGAATGATCTTTATTTTTATTACAACCACATACTAAAATGCCTTGATAAAAGAGCATGAACTAATAATTTTAGTTTGTTATGGTTTTCTTTTGGTAATGAAAATTGCAAGCCTACTTGTTATTGCCTACAAATTACTTGCCTACTAGTTATTGTCTACTAATAAACAGGTTTTGAAGTTTATATAAACTTGATTGAAATGGCCTAATATTGCTTACATATTCTTGCCTACTAGCAAATAAGTTTTGAAGTTCTTGCAAAATTGATTGAAATACAGCAATGTAATTGATGTGATTTGTTTTGTTGAGTTGTTATGTGCTTTCTTCTCCCTTTGACCTTCTTTAAAGAGGAAAAACATTGTAAGGTAACCATCCATTTTCTTCATTCTTCCTAATTTTAAAGATAAATACTTCTTCATTCCTCTACATACCATGTCTGTTTTCCTTAACAGATCTAAATCAACTCTACTCCATGTTTATTTTCCTTGACAAGTCTATATTAACTCTACTTCTTATTCTAATTTCCCTTCTCACTTGATTCAAACTTTGTTTTCCCTTGTATAATAATATTTCAGCTCATAACCAAATCCTAGTTCAGCTCATAACCAAAATACTGTTCTTCTTAATTTAGCTTGACTTTTGTGACACTCTTATCAAGTCTACCCTTCCTTAAATCTATCTTTCTTATCTTTCCTATCTTTCCTAGACTATATAACAATTAGATTATGAAAGTAAATCCATTCAATTATAAAAGTGAAAATATTTCATTTATTATCAATTAAGGAGAACATATATTAGAAAGAAAAACCCTTTTATTAATG
>Ga0325411_1007562_pt1 | contig 11837 bp, 10 predicted proteins | sample PopdelMetagenome_13_FD_206181 | JGI IMG/M metagenome (GOLD analysis project Ga0325411, IMG submission 206181) | Populus deltoides microbial communities from Bellville, Georgia, United States - Xylem-PdIQD-R4 | ecosystem: Host-associated > Plants > Phyllosphere > Stem > Wood/Secondary xylem...
TACTAACAACAACTAAGGGGCGTGGAATATTTCTTTTATTCCACTCTAATTGTATTAAGAATTATAATAATAATTTATAGTGTTTTGTTATTCTTTTATTAATTTTATCTTTTAATATTATAATGATTAGAATTTAAATTTAATTTTTTTATTTTATCTATCCACATGGTCAGCAAAATATGCGGGTTTGCTAGGACAATCCAGGTTGTCTCAGCTTATGGATTTGAAAGTGTGTGTTTTTTTTAATTAAACTTTACTTTTTTATAGTTTATTTTTTTCTCAAATAGTTAAAACAAATAATTTAAAAGAAAAATCATGTTATTAAACTTTATAAATTAACAAAAATTAAAAGATGTAAGGAAAACATTGCTCACCTACACCTATTGCACTGTAGATTACAGTGTTTTGCGTGTTTTTTTTTCTTTTTTTGTTATTTAATTTTTCTTATGTTTTTTTTTTAATTTGTTTTTGTCGATTTAATGTTTTGATATTAGGGTGGTTGATAATTTAGCTTTGTAATTTGTTTCTTTTTATTTTGCTTTTCTATATGGATAGCGATGTTTGCGGGTTTATTAGGGTAACCCAGGTTGTCTCGATTTACGGATTTGGCATGATGTCTTTTTTTCTTTTCTTATTTTTAATTGAACTCAACTTTTTTATCATATATTTTTTCTCATATAGTTAAAAAGATTAGTTTAAGAGAAAAGCCTTGTTATTAAACTTTTTAAAGTCCATGGACCTATTCACAGGTTTGGCTGGTTAACCTAGTTCGTGGATATAATGCGTTTAACTTCTTTTTTTTTAATTGACTTTCTTTCTTATTTCATCTTTAGATAGTTAGTTAATTGAGGATTCAATTTTATAATTGATTTTGTTTTACTATCTACGAGGTTATCACAATATAAAAAAAACTCAATATTAGGTTGGTGTTCAATTTTACGATCGTCTATTTTTGTTATCATATAGTTAAATAAAAAATAGTTTTGAAAAAATAATTATAATCCAGTAGAGTGTATAATCCAGTTCACAGGTTTGACGTACTAGCCCGGGTTACTCAATTTATAGGTTTGATGAGTTTAGCCATCAACCCAATATATATTTTTTATTATTATTTTTGTTCCTTTATTTTTTTTCTCCTTTTGATTTTGTTCTTCAATATTGAATTGGTTGAAAAAATAGATTGCGTGTTTTATTTTTTTGCTTTCTATATGGTTATGACTTTCTCAAATAAGTATCTATTTTAAGATTAATCCTTAATTTTGCGAGCATCTATTTTTATCATACAACTAAATAAAAAATAATTTATAAAAAAATTATCATACCCAATAGAGTCCATGACTTGGATTGTAGGGAGACCAGAGTCAATCAAATCTGTCATTGTTTCAGTATTTTTTTTATAAAAAATTTATAATCTTGAAGATCTTTTAATTAAAAGCCAAGTCATGATTTTACCGGTCATTAAGGTTATATTTGAAGCTATGAAATCGATCAATTTAAGTTGAGCTAGCTTTCTAGCAATTTAATTGAAAACTCGAGTTAAGCAAAAAGTTAATCTGAGAGGTTTCAAAATTAACTCGTTTAGCCAAATTTAATAATACTTCAAATTTTCTTTTATGTTTTTAATGTGTTTTTATATTTTAAAAAATATATTTCATCAACCCGAGTGCAAGATAAGATACTAGTTAATTACAACAACCATACACACTTCAGTTTAAAATACTAAATTATCATGGGATTCAGAATTGTATTTTTGGACAATTTCATGATTAAGTCACATCTTTTCTTATACATAGACCAAAGTCTAACGTTGCTCAATTTAAGCGTTTTGCACTAATAATTAAATTATATTACATGTCTTCATGCAAGAAATATTTGAGTTCAATATCTGAACTTAGAGGTACTGTACGTATATAGTGTTCTTGTGGGATGTTGATACTGAAAAATAGGAAGGGGGAAAAAATCAATACCATGTCAACACTAGTTAATTCAACCATAAAGCAGAAACAGCATCAATTTCCGATCAAGGCATCATTAAACATCATGATTTCTACGAACAGATAATAAAATCAAGAGCATAGAGAAAAGAACAGGGAAAAATTATCATCATCTTTAGAAAGATACACATATATGGCCTTCATCAATTGTCGCCGGCTAATAACTTTTCAACTTCTCTCCACTGGCAAGGAATGCTAAGCGCACCTTCATGACCAAAACCAAACTCTTCTGCTGCTTCCTCCAACAGCACCAAGAACCTTGGATGGTTTAAGTAGCTCAAAGGCACAACAAATCGCTTAGGATTACCATTTTCGATTGCAATCACAGCAAAGTGCCCTACCTTCACATCCTTTGGCAATGGAGAGCATTAATTCCCATGATATTCATGAATTTTTCTGTACTTGGAGGCTTCTTTCCAGCCCAGTGAAAGACTCTTCTGTAGTTTCTCTGCCACAACCCTCAACTTAAGAATGCCAATATTTTTCTTACCAGTAGCTCTAAGTATGCCCATGGCTAATGGCTAGTTAGCATGGTGACTTTGAAGGCATATGATCTTTGTTTAATTTATACATGAAGTGCATGGCAGCGAAGTGCATGCATGATCAATAAAACAAATTAGGTTTCAAGACCTTTAAGCGTACTACCTAGTCGAAACACATGCACGTGAAAGAAACACGAAAGACCTTATAAACTGATTTGTTCTCATGTGATCATTCTGTCACGTCTTTTTTGTCTAGTCAAAATCTGTCCCAATTAATTTTGTTTGCAAGGAAACTCACGTTTTTGGTCCTTTTTTATGCTCAGTACTTCTTGCATGTATTGGTCTAGCTATGTTTATTTCAAATTTTATATATTTAGGGAATTAAACTCACAAATCAAGACTAATTAAGCTTGCATTTCACTTAAAAAGGTGTAGGTTCATATGCACTAACATGAATTTGGTAAAGTTTAGGCAAATGATTTTGGAATGCCAAAATCATTGATTTGGTAATTAGAGTTTAGGTTAAACGTTTTTGACAAGCACTGATCCTCACTTCCTTGGAAATTTCTACGGGAGGAGAATCAAGAAAATGCATCCCAATGAAACCCTAATTAGTTGAAGCTAGCCAAACTTCCCAGTCATGGAGTTGGAGGAGTTCTCAAACAAATCATCTTTATTCAAAGAATTTGAAGCACCCCGAGTAGCTTCGCCAATGATTTCCGAATTCATCTCAAGTTCCACCTGTTTATAGCCATAATCCCAGGTGAAATGTAAACCCAAAACAGCAGCTCGTAGCTCAGCTTTAATTTGAAATAAAATTTGATATTTTAGTTGGATATATAGCTTCGCCAATGATAACCGTGTAATTGATCGTATTCATAAACAAAATATAAACGTGTTTAATATTATAGTGACTTTAATTTTTATAACTTCTTAAAAAATATTCTTAGTTGTGATTTTAAAAAATATATTTAGTTAAAATTGTTGTAAAATAAATTCTTACATGTAAAATAAATAAAAATTAAAATCTTTATAAATAAAAATGATTTAATTTTTTATAAAATCAAGATTTGAAATATATTATAAATAGATTCCAATATAAAGAATAAAAACTATTTAACTAATTAAATAAAATTTTCTTAAATAAAACTAACTGCCACAATATCAAACAATGAAACCATGTCCGTATCTAAGGCACCGCATTTACATTTTACACCCGAATTATTGTATTCGCATAAAATTTCCTTTTCTTTCCAGGTAAAGTCTTCCATACCAGTACTCGATAGAAACGTTAAACACGTGGCTCAATACGCCAACAGTACAAGTCAAATAAGACAACAAAATTAAACGGAAGAGCAACAGCCATTAACGACCTAGCAATTAGCTAAAACAGAGGACAAAAAGAAAAAGAAAATCGATCTTGATAAACCCTAATTACACTTTCTATACGTACAGTGTTAATTACATTAACAGGATTTCAACAATTAGGTCATGGGTTGCTCCTCTTCTCTTCCAGGTAATCCTTAGTTTGTCTTAAAATTTCTTTGAAAGCCTTAATTTTTAACTTTCTTGGATTATGGTTGTATTTGGCACTATTGTGAATTAAGTGGATCAAAATGCGATTTTGATGCTAATGTTGTTGGTTGACTGCTTTAGTTTAGTTAGTTTAATGAGGTGTAAGCGAATTGTGAGATTAGTGTGTGATCGGGGAAATGAGTTTTTGGTAATTAGGGTTTGAGAAGTGTTGCTTGTTGATAAAATGATTTGATTTAGTGACCTTTTTGAGGATTTTTGCTAAATCTGCTTTAAAGGTTGAAATTTTGGTTTTCTAGCTGTGGTGGCTGGTTATTTGTGTTTTGGTTGCTTATGGAGTGGTTCTATTAATTGATTTAATTCGATAATTTTGCCTATTTGGGGTTTTCTTTCGGGGAAAGTGTTTGCAGATAGGAGTACTGGGAGATTGGGTGGACTTAACAATTCAGAGAGTGGTGGAGTGGCTGATGCCAAAAACCTACGCGTAAAGGTAAGTATATGGACCTTGCACTATAGACTGTCTTTTTTTTTTTTATGTGTGAGATTTAATTGGACATTGAGAAAACTTATGTGGGTAAGGGAGCAAGTGTTGAAACGGGATCAGGTTAGCAGTTGATACTGTTTGGATTTTTCATATTCTATGGGGCTTAGTTGATCTGCATTTCTCTAATGCCATGCTGTTTTGAGATTTTTTGGCAGCAATGCTGTTGATGAAAATGTCCATTTTTTTTTCAAAGTGAGGCATTGTGTTTGAGTGTTTGAAGCTGTGATTAATTGGCCTTCTGATGCAAAAAGGGAAATAGTGTTGCTGCTGTTTTAGCATGTTGGGCGTTCTTTTTTTGTTTGGTCAGGGTTGGGGAAGTTGGTGGTGGTGGGCTGGTGGTTTCTAGGACCACTTTGTTTTATATTTTGGTGTGGTGTAGTGCTATGTGCTCTGTTTGAATTCTTGAAACAAGTTTGTACTTTTGGGAGTTTTTCCTTGCCTTCATGTAGACAATCACAAGCAAGCGATTACAGGTGGAATACTCTTTCAATTTAAACAATGATTTTTAAGCTGTTTTATGTGCAGATTTGGTTCCTGGACTGTTTCACACTCTATTATCTGATTTTATGTCAAAGTTTGCATGTTATCTTCTTTTTCCAGAAGCTATCCAGGTTATTCTAGCGGTTATTTTTGCTATTATCTGCTGGTGCCAACATGCATCTTATTAGACAATGGCACCACTTTGCTTGTTTTGAGGTTGGTTGAAGGATGGCATAGGATATTTTAACTTTCAGATCCCTCAAAGCTCTCAATTTGAATCCGTGAATTCATTCTGTTAACTTCTGTGTTCATATATTGACTAGCATTGGTACAGTTTGCTGACGAGATTATAGACTGCAGCTTGCTTTAAATTTAAGTCTGTCTTTAATCAAATCTGATTCAGAAAGATTTTTAAAAGGTCAAATAATGTCTGCATGTCATGCATCTATAAATTTTATATGAACTTATCGTGTACCATCAAAATACTCCACATGATTCAATACGCAATGGATGAGCATTTGAGTCAACTCTTTGTTTGAATTTGTGTATAAAATCAAATACAAATTTCTTCCGCATGTTTGAAACAGCAACAATAAAGCATATTGGAGTTGCTGCTTTCTTGCTCGCATTTTTCAGAGTGAATGCAGCTGACCTTTCTTTCCAATGTTGTGAACAGCTGGTTTTATTAGGTGATTCTGGTGTTGGTAAAAGCTGTATTGTTCTTCGCTTTGTTCGTGGCCAGTTTGATCCAACATCCAAGGTAAGGAATCTATCATTCCTTGCCATTCACATGCATTCACCTTGTTTGTTATTTAAGCCTCCACCTCCACCTCCACCTCCATCCATCTCTCTCTCTCTCCCGCACCCGCTGGCCCTAGAAGGCTGGAACTGCTCTTGATACATCTATTTAGATTTGTTACATTGGATTTTCAGGTAACTATTGGAGCATCATTTTTGTCACAAACAATAGCTTTACAGGATTCTACAACGATTAAGTTTGAGATATGGGATACTGCTGGACAAGAAAGGTACTCTTGGGAAAGTGTATATTGTGTTGGTCACACACACATGCAGATACAAGCAAACAAGTCCATATTGAAAATTTACTGGAAAAGTTAATCTGATAGTATATTTTTCTTCTGGCATGTTCCTCCTTCCCCATCGCCTTTTCCTTCATAAACACCAAAGCTCTTATTGATTATTGATTTTTGTTTCTTATTCAGGTATGCCGCACTAGCACCGCTATATTACAGAGGTGCTGCAGTTGCAGTAATTGTGTATGATATAACAAGCCCAGAGACATTCAACAAAGCACAGTATTGGGTTAAGGTAGTCTGCTGGAATCACAATTGCATCTTCTCTCGCCCTGTCACACATGCAGGCACATGTTTATGCGGGTGATGAATTTGCCCTCACATTTTGATGTGAAAAGAATTTGGCTTATTGCTATATTGTTCTTAAACACTTTAATAAAGAAGGTTTATGCTAACTAAGTTTTCACAGAAAATTGAGAAAGAATTAACAGTTTTGATTCAGCATGGCACAAAGTTTCTGTTTTGAAAATATAAACTTAAGGCCGCTAAAATCTGTTACATGATTATGAGTGTTTTAATATCGTAGCTGATGCAACCTAAGCTGTTTTCACTATTCATTTAGCATTGTGACGGCTCTGTATTTAAAAATCTCTTTTCTATCTTCTATCAGAATATAAATACCTCTCTTCTCTCTTTCTCTGAATTTAGCCAGAGATGTTTCATAGACTTGTTAAGTGCATTTGAGCTTTACCATTTGCTCAATGATTTATCCTCTCTGCTCATGTGAAAGTTTATTTTCTTGGTTTATATCCTATTGCGTAACAGGAGCTACAAAAACATGGGAGCCCTGATATAGTCATGGCTTTAGTAGGTAACAAGGCTGATCTTCATGAGAAGCGAGAAGTACCCACTCAAGCAAGTATAGTTATTTATTGGGAATAGATCATTCCTAATTGCTGAATATATTTTAATGTGTTTTGCTTTTTAATAATTGAAGGATGGCATTGAATATGCGGAGAAGAATGGGATGTTCTTTATTGAGACATCTGCAAAAACTGCAGATAATATAAACCAACTGTTTGAGGTACCACTGACACTTATGTGCTTTATTTCTATAGCATGATTCTACTAGAAAAGAAATTACTTTGATGCAATTGAGTCTCTGGTTAATTATACTTAAAGGTTCCACTTTTAATTGTAATCTGACAACCTCTTCAATTTGCAGGAAATTGCTAAGCGACTCCCGCGCCCTTCCTCAACATGACCGCGGACCCTTGAAACTGAATTAACTAGATTGCCTCAAATGTTACAAGAAAACCACTTGCCTGTATCAACTTTGTGTATGTCTTGGTAGTTGCTCTATTCTGTGATTTGACTGTCACTTAAGTTGAAAATCTACATTCCCTGTTATTATCATGAATAACACATGCAGCGTGTAGGCTTACAGTCCACAAGTTTATGGTGGACAACCATGTGAAAGGACTGCATAACATTGTTGCTAAGTGTTTCAAATGTTATAGTTTTCGGTTAACCCTCCCTGCCTCAGAGTATAAAAAATCATTTGAAAAAACTACTAGTATATCAGGACAGCACCGGAGATTAAAGTAGCGTCCTGTGAATGCATTCCTTCTAGGAATATGAGTTCGCACAATTCTGAATGCTAAAATTTGAGTTTTGTGACAAACTGAGACTTACGAAATTGATTCTCAAACTGATGGCCAGTAGCTCAGTAGAAACGCTTGTACTTTTCAGCCTCAGTAACCATAAACCATGTTGGATGGATCATCAGGGTTGGGGATGAGTCTGCTTCAAAACTGTGAGGGAACGGAACAATAAAAGAGATGAAGCAACTTACCTGCTGGCTGTCATCTAGCTTGGTATTGCCAGGGAAAAGGTATGGATCAAGGAAGATCATTTTGTTGCCCCCTTTTCAATCATACAGGTAAAATAGATTATAGCTGCATGCACTGTAAGGAGTACTGAAGGTAAAATAATTTGATCTTTGGGCTAAGGTAATGGAATAGACCCCTGGAAACAATTGAAGCTATTACAGGCTTGGAAGATAAGCTGAGAAGTTGTAACTCTGTTGAAAGGGTTAAACATGTAGTTTGCATTCGTTTATACAATTCAACAGTATGTAGTTCCTAGATCACTGCTCATAGTACATGAACAGCAGAATCTATTTTGCTGTATGTCTGGACCTCCACACAAGATGAGATAATGTCAAGCCCTTTTCATGCCCCGTTTGTCACACCACCCAGTTGTGAAAGTTTACGTATTGTCATTTTCTTGCTGCACCCTGAGCGCCCATTTCCTTTTGATATCTGTGGGTCTTTGTTGCCAAAACTAGTAGTTTTTCATAACTCGGGACTGGCCACATCAAGTCACCGTCCCTTGGATCGATCTTCTTAGGAGTAGGATTGGAATTAAGCCGCACGTAACATGAAGTTTCTCTTTCAAGCTAGTGAAACCACTAGCAGAAAATGAAGTTTGTTCTGGGACCTTAAATGCTGCCAAAACCCGACAATGAACTGCAGTTTCTTAATCCCTACAATATCCCCCATGTGTCCATGATAAGCGCAATCAGGAATAAAAACCAGCAGTGAAGAGGGAAAACAAGATACAATGGGTGACTTATAGACTGATTATTGGATATGACACTGTTTTAGCTAAGGTAAACACAGTACCACAAGAAGATAACTTTTGAAGGACATGTTGGAGATTTTGCGAGTGCAACGAAACTGTCATGGATTGGTGGAAACTAAGATGTAGGCATGGTTTAGATACGTACAACGGTATTGCTCTTAGCTGCTGGACAACATATGTGCCTGTGAGGGCCACTGTAGAGTTCTGAAGTGGCTTTGGATTGTGATTTATGATAATTATGTAAGACACGAAGCTCACTATATATATCTATCAGGGACAGGGAAGGGGACAGGGACCAAATGACTGTTTCAGCCGGTGTTCGTCCTCTCCACTGTGCTCAATCCATCAAATGCGTGATCCCAGAAATAAAACAAAACACTTAATGCTACCATTCAGTGTATTTTGTGATCTATCAAATGCATGTGAAAAACTAAGTTCCTTTAGAGAGAAGAAAAGGAAAAAAAAGACTGTCCTACAAAGGCAAACGAATCTTTTGTCACTGATGCCAGACGGCGTATACCATTCATATCCATATCGTACGTGAAATAGAGTGTGATACCCAGATGCTGTGAAGACTTACTCAAGAAGCGATAGGTATACAAAGTGTTATTGTGATTTTATGTTACTTTATATTATACTTTCTAGACTTGCTTTATAAATAATCATACGAGTATATTTTATGGTAGAAGTGGTGTCTTATATTCGGATACCAAATATAATAGAATCAGAGACGACGCTTAATTATTATTTTAGAATAAAAAAAAATAGAGACAATAAATACAGAAATATATTTAATTGAAAAGATAAATATAAACATAAAATAAATCTATCTATAGTTTTAGGATGTATTTTTATACTTTTAAAATAAGAAACACATGAAAATATGTATGATCTATTCTTGGTATTTTTGTTTCTTTTGTTACAAGATATATAGTAGTTATATTATTACATAAATATCATGTACAATAATATTAAAGATAGTCAATAAAAAGTACCTATAAATTAGTCCATACCTAGTAAATATATTCAAGTTTTATTGATTAGACTAGTGTGTGGGATTTTTGAAATTGACTAATATGATTGGCGAGAGTTTAACTTGAGAAAATTATTAATATGGTATTTTAAATAGTACAAATATAATTTTTTTTTATATGTATTCCAATTAAAAATACTATTTAAAAAAACCAAATTTTAACTCATCTCTTTATCATACTCAAGTTCCAATCTTTATCCTTTCTTTATAATAAATCAATGGCTAGATTTCCTCCTTTTAATTATAGCTTTTTTGAAAGATACTTGGGAATAATAGAAGGGATTTTGCTTATTGTTTTGGCTATCCCATTAGGGCAGGGATGACGAGCCAAATTAAACTCTTTTTTTTTTTTTTTAAACTTTTGGCCTCGGCGTTGAAGATGCCCTTAATTACTCTGCAATTGACAAACTAAAGCTAAATCTAGATGAATATCAATGCTCTATTTTTCAATGAACATCAATCTTGTCCTTGCTTAAAGCGTTTAATCAGATAAAGATTAGGTTATGCCTGAATCTCAATTTCTCACAGTCACATATTTAAGATTGCATGTGATCATGTGGGCTCCGGTTCAGGAATATATTCTGATTATGAATTATTCTAACCATTAAAATAAAACACAAAGGGCTAAGTGGTTTATATGATCTTGAAGAGGCTCCTTGTTGCTGATAATATTGCACATGGCATCCTTAACTTGATCCGATGAAAGTAGGATATAGCAGGGTAGTAGTACTCCTTATTTTGAATTCAAAAATATTTTTATAAATTACCAAATACTCAGTATACTAGTGTGGAATTCTCTCACCTCGCTATCAAAAGAAGAGAGAAGGAGAAAGGAAGGACATGGGGCATTGCATTTTTAACATGTTTGGGCAATATTTGGAGCTCTTGAATGGACTACCCAACCTCTCAGGAGACAAACCCACATGAAGTTTAGAGATAAAATGGGGTCCCTTACTGGGAATAGCACTTGATCCTAAAAAACAATATGGACTTGTTGCTTTAATTATAAGTCCCTCCTTCAAGCTTTGATAGAACCTCAACCTTGTCAAAACCCGATCTTCAGACTGTAGCTGGTGTGATCCCCACCAACTTTTAGACGGGACAAATTATGCTCTGCGAATCTTGAGTTAGACTCATAATTGACATTGACTCACAGTTTGGGATGGTGCAGTAAGAGATAAATAAAATCATGGAAATAACAGTCTTCACATTTGAAAGTAAAGTCTTTATAGTTAATTTGGAAGAAATGGAATCGTTCAGTTTCAAATTTTAATAACAATTATGTGAAATGGGTACAGAATACATGGTGGATATATGGATTCACAGAAATCAAGATGCAGAAAATCATTCAACCATCAAAGAAATTTGGAAATCATCAAGTTAATCAGAGCTTTATGAGTGATTCACATGGTGAAAGTATACATTATGAGACTCCCTCGAACACAAAAAACATCCTGCTTGTGTTCCTTCGGCACCACCACACACAAGATCTGCCTTTTGCTTTTGAACCAATTGGCAATTTTTGTCCAGGGTTGATGATTCCTTTCAAGTTCTTTGAAACAAAGGCATGACTAGATCATGACAAACTTCAATTTGCATCAATATATAGCTTGTGTTTGATTTTTGAATTCCCATTTAACCTAACTTTTGTGGGGCAGACTTCTTTGAGCAATAACACACGATTGAGCTACCATAATGGTGGGAAGTGGGAACCCCTATCCTATCCTGTATAAGGGTCGATATCCATCATGTCTGTAGGCAAATCCATGGCATCTTTCATGTATTTTGACCATTTATTATTTCTCACAGTTTATGCTTGCTAAAAACTGGTGGACCACTTCCCAATTTTGTTAAGCAACGTACCATATTATTGAATTGAATTTATAACAAGCGACAATTCATTCCAGCATTCTGATTATTGTACCATCTAAACTTTTGATAAATTGTATTTGTAATTGGGTGCCAGCTATATATGTGTGTGTTACATGTGATCATGCAGTAAATTTCATTCTCGTTCATTCAAGAATGGATGAAGATGGATGTAAATAAAACGGATAAAAAAATCTCTCCTAAAATAGATCTAAAAATTCT
>Ga0325411_1007563_pt1 | contig 11837 bp, 7 predicted proteins | sample PopdelMetagenome_13_FD_206181 | JGI IMG/M metagenome (GOLD analysis project Ga0325411, IMG submission 206181) | Populus deltoides microbial communities from Bellville, Georgia, United States - Xylem-PdIQD-R4 | ecosystem: Host-associated > Plants > Phyllosphere > Stem > Wood/Secondary xylem...
CCTGTTATGTTTATAATACATGATCAGCTTCCTTTTCATCTTTTAAATTTAGTTGATTGATACCAAAATTAACACAAGTGTTGGTCATTGTATCCATCAATAATTGTCATGAATTGTAAATGGTATACAATGTTTTTTATTAGAAAATATATTAAAATAATATTTTTTATATTATTAATTTTTGATATTAGTATATCAAAATGATAAAAAAATATTAAAAAATATTAATTTAAAAGTTTTAAAAAAATACGGTCCAACCGCACTCTAAACAGTGCCAAACTCTATACATTTTGTTGTTTTAGTTTTAAATTTTTTTATAATATAAATAAAAAAAAATTATTCTTCAAAAAAACTTGAAATTCACTTAGTTTGGAAATTAAAAATTTCATGAATATGACATTTTTTCGTTTTATGTTTTTGAAAATGAAAGGTTGTGTTGCCGGCCTTGACTGTTATGTTTATAATACATGATAACCTTACTTTTCATTTTTCAAATTTGGTTGATTGATACTGAAATTAACAGAAGTGTAAATAGTGTCCATGAATTGTAAATAGTATGTTTGAAATTGTGGTGAAAAGTGTCTTTTAAAGTGGTTTTTATTTAAAATTATATTAAGATCATATTTTTATTTTTTATATTAATACATGATAAAAAAACACTAAAAATATTAATTTAGAACTTTTAAAAAATTAAAAATTTTAAAAAATATAATCCAATCACAATCTAAATAGTGCCGAGAGAAACTAAATTACGTTTTTCTAGACATTAAGGGATTGAATTGAACTGTTCTAAGAACATCCAGAAACTGCAACACCTAGGATCTTCGCCATCGAATCACTATTGAGATTATTTGTTGGTTCAAAATCATATATGTTGAGCCGACGTTGAACATCATCAATATTAATGGAGAGACTTTTCAAAGAAGTTGTCAAGTCCATTTCTTACATGATAGCGCGCAATTGTGGATTGGGGTCCTTGTCCATGGACAACATCGCATTGATCTTGATGTTAACGAAACAAGTTTGAAATACTGTTGCCAGACAGTATCACAGGCAACTTGCTGTGATTTTCTTTTGCTTCCCAATTATCATACTGTTTGGCGTTGCTAGGCCATGTGCTTGGCTCACTTGACCGACAGCACTTTATATTGACCAAAGTAAATATGATCTTTTCCAATATATACGATATGGCCGCAGTGTGGTCAGATATATATCTTGTTAGTGTTGATTAATGGAGAGCTAAAGGCACAACCCACCCCTTTCTTATCCAGCTAGCTAGATGTGGAAGAAACGATGGCGCCTATTTTACTTCCTGTTCAGCTGCAAGAGCTGAGTTGTAGTAAGGTGGAATGAGTTGACATGACATGTATTGGCATGTGTTGGAAGGAGCTGTGGATCTATTCCACCTTGCTGCATATCTTTGGTTATAAAATCCCATTTGTTTGTGTTTTACAAGTTTTATTTGAAAAAATTAATTTTTTTTATTTTAAATTAATTTTTTTAGTGTTTTAAGATCGTATTTATCTGCCAATATGAAAAATAAATTTTAAAAAATAAAAAATTATTATTTTGATGTATTTCCAAACAAAAAATACTTTAAAAAATAATCACTACTACATTTCTATTGAGCTAATCACCAAGAGAAAGAGAAAGTGTTGGATGTTAAATAATCAATTCAACCCAATAACATAAGCTGTTAGGTTAAATTCTAAGATATGATTGATATTATTTTCTAACACACCCTTTCAAGTGAAAATCATTTTTAGCTTGTACAGGTTCACATTACTTTATGCTTAATTGTTATCAAATAAATAGGGATATTGAGATTTGAACTCGTGACCGTTTAATCATCAAGGCTTTAATACCATGTCAAAAAACCATTTCAAACCAATAGTTTAAATTGTTGGGTAAGATTTCAAAATATAATTTATATTATTCTCTAGTATTAAACTTCTAATATTAAATTAGTAGATTGAGATGTTGTTTGAGATTGCGAGTTAGAAATTAAGTTGAGTTGAGAAGAGTGTATCTCCTCCTCCTTGTAATATGAATGGCATCTCTAATTAATAAAACAGATATTGTAGGCAAATTATTCAACCACATGCGTCGATTCTTGGCATCCATTTTTATCCTAACAGTTAGCTACAAAAACTAGAAAAGAAAGGAGCACTAGAAGACGGGTTCAATTTTATTTTTTTCTAACCTTTCATTTATGGTGAAAGGTTGTCTTCTCTATCTTAAAAATATATAGGAAGGCGACGTAGATTTTGGGTAATTAGCTAGTCAACGACGGCTATGCCCATTCTATGCCATTGGGTGCCAGTAACTTCGTAGAAGCTACTCCAGACTTTTTCCTAGGAGATAGGGTTGGACAGGCTTTTTCCTCCAAAGTCAGAACTAGCATGGTAAACTACCAATTGAATCTGTGTCTTTATGCGGACAGGATTTCTATTTTCTTGCCTAACTTCTTTCAACTTTTGCTTGAAATGGTAGTGGTTGATTATCCTTTCCTAGTTGTTTGAAAAGTAATTCGCATCTGCCAGCAATGGCACAAACAATTGGTTCGGGAAATTATACTCTATGCCCTCCCTCGGGCCTATATTTGTTTCAGATAATAGTGTGCTCAAGAATTTAAAAGAAATTGTATTACTGTGAGTGTGAAGAAAAGAAAATTTCCAGACTATGCTTGTCTCCTGGCATTGAAAATTTCCACTTTCGTAAAGCTTTTGAGGATCCTAATAAGCTCATCTCCCATATGATTACCATCTATCGTGTGCTGCAACAGCACAATACAAAGTTGAAACTTCATGTTGATTAAAAAAAAAACTAAAAACTAATGTTAAGATATCCAAAAGCCTTGAAATGATTTGAGAATTTTAAGTATTAGACAAAAAATCCACCATGAGTGAGTGGATGTTCAAATATCTTATTCGCAGCGACAAGGTCGGATGTTAGAAATATGTGTGAACTCTCCTCCAATTATGAATAGCTTTGGCTTCCTCAGTTTTTCCTATATTTGATATACGACTTGAAAACAAAAGGGTTGATATATATATATATATATATATATATATATTAGCATGTTGGCCAGCATAATGCAGAATGTCAATAATTTTTTTTTTCAAATGTTAAAAAAATATGAAAAGAATATTTTAACTATCCTTGAAATATTCTAAATAAATTTTTATAAATTTTTTCTATTATTTTTTATATAAAAAAATTAAACTACCCTTAAAGTATCATAAACAAAAATTATAGTTAATTTTTTAAATTTTTTTTATTTTTTCTATAAAAAACATTAAAATTACCCTTGAAGTGTTCTGAATAATTTTTAAAATTTTTTCAATTTTTTATAAAAAAAAACATTTAAACTATCCTTGAAGTATCCTAAACAAAAATGCTAATTAGTTTTTTTTATTTTGTTTTAATTTTTATTAAAAAAATATTTGAACTACCCTTAAGTATCCTATATACTTTTTTGTATAAATGTTTTCTATTTAAAAAAAAATTAAATTAACATTAAAGTATCCTAAACAGAAATGCTAATTATTTTTTATAATTTTTTCTATAAAAAATATTAAAACTATCCTTGAAGTATCTTAAATATTTTTTTATAAATATTTTCTATTTGTTATAAAAAAAAACATTTAAACTACCCTTGAAGTATCCTCAACAGAAATACTAATTAATTTTTTATATTTTTTATATTTTGTATAAAAAAACATTTGAACTACCTTTGAAATATCCTAAATGTTTTTTTTAATTTTTATTATATTTTTTTTTCTATAAAAAAATATTAAAACTACCCTTAAAATATCCTAAATAAATTTTTAAAAAATTTTAGTGCGTGTTTGTAATAAATTGAATGATCATCCAATGAAAATATGTTTTTTAATTTAGATTATTTGATTACTCTACAAGTTTTAATTTTTTTTTTTTTTTTGTATTAAAAGATCATAAAGATTTTAATACATCATTACAAGTCTATAAGTATAAGTTCGGAGTTGTACGAAAAGTGTAAAATTTATATAGTTTAACATTAAATTGAATTGAGGGTGGCTTTAAATTTAATATTTAACTTTGAAATTCAAAATCCTTTAAATTGAATTGAGGTAGGCATAAAAGAACCCGAAACACTAAGTCCTACCAAAACAAAGATCCAGTTTATATAGGCTATATTGTCATTAAAGTGTCCGAAGCACAGACTGTGCACCAATAGTTTAGTTTTCAAAGCTGTAAAGCTTCAATCCCAACAAATATTTGCGCACAAAATAGTTGCAAGCATCAGTAGAGTCTACATCTATACCCCATATATGTTAAAGTCTACATCCACACCTTAGAAAAATGATTGATTGGTAAAGAGTTTTTTACAATTTAGTCAAATTTTAATGGACAATCATAAACTAGGTATAATATCCATTCTTTTTACTTTTTAAAACATGAAAAATGTGTAATTGTTTTTGTTTTTGTTTTTGTTTTTTTTTTAAATATGCATGAAAACCTTTTTAGGATTTGACCGTATGCATGAAAACAAAATATTTTTTTTTGTTTTTTTGAAAAGGAAAATTAATTTAAAAGTTTTGAATTTTTTTTATTTTTAAAAATGGTTTTTAGAAATATTTCGGAGAAAACCAAGTATTTTAATACCAGATTTATATTTTACAATATAAATATACAACCTGATATTATACAAAATTGATAGAAAAACATTTGAGAAAACACAATTTTTTTAAAAGGATTTTTGAAATTTTTTGATTTTTTTCTTTTTTTTATAATATATATTATATTATAAATAAATAGATATTAAATAAATATTGGCTTGGCCGAACTCGACCTAAGAAATATTGGGCTAATCTTGGCCCAACATAATTTTTTTTAGTTTGGGTTAGACCCGTTTCAGCCATTTGGCCTAGCCCAAAATCCATTGCATGAATAGTAGGACACGCCCACTATTCATGCATGAATAGAGAGGGAAGAAGAAGAGGAAAGGGGGCTCACCTCGCTAAGAGGTCATGGATGCGGTCACTAGTTTGGTTGAGGACGGTGGAACAGCTGGGGGCTCATTACAGAGCTGGAGGCAGGAAGAAGAAGAAGAAGAAGAAGAGGGAGAAACCTTTAGGGAGAGAAAGGGAGAGATGGTGCAACCACCACATGAGGTGGTTGAGTGGCTGTTTGTGGTGGAGATGGTGATGAACAAGACGGTGGTGGGAGTGGTGATGGGCGAAGGCCACGGTGGAGAGAGAATGAAGAGATAGTAGGCACCAATTAAAAATAATCTAAGAAAAGAAAAGATATCTAACATCTTGTTCTTTAGGGGAAAGGTCTAGTTTAAGGAGTCACCACCTAGTATTAGAGTCACTACCAACCTTAACTGATCAACAGAGATTCTATGGTACGAGACTGGTTATGCGAAATGGAAAATACTATCACCCCTTAAGCGTCTTACTTTAAGCAAGTTGCATTGCTGGTTTTGTCTTGAATTGCTAAGAGTTTGTCTTTGTTTCATTTTTAAGGTCATCCTATAATATTCTCAACTCTGACGTCAATAAATGTTCACCTATAAATATTTCAAATTCTAGCGTTGGTAGATATTATGCAATCCACAAAGTACGGTATTCCTGACTATGACGTCAGTGAATAAGTCTGCAAATTTTAAATTTTAAAAAAGAAAGAAACAATTTTTTTGTTTTTTTTCTGGCTGGATCTAGTTTAGCCGTACGGGCTGGGCTTGTTCCAGCCAGCCCTGGCTTGGTCACTAAAATGCAACAAACATATGTAAATTATAATTCATGTATGCGTGTATAGTAAGAATGTAATTAAAATGGCAATGGTGAAGGGTCAAAAATAAAAATTAAAAATCAAAAGAATAAAAATCAAATTTGAAGTATCAATAATTAAGAGGACAACATTGAAATTCTAAATGTCTAGTGCGATTTTCGAGAGGATAAGAGAGAGAAAAGAGGAAAAAAAAGTCTCACCTACAACAATTCATCATACCAACATCACCACGTGCCACCGCACCAAAAATAATAAGTTGCAAAGATTTCAACAACATAATGAAAGAGCTTTTTAACCACTATGACACGTTGTGTATGCTGACAGAGGTTATGGACGCCTCCCACACGTTGGAGCGTGACTTGTATATATCATCAACTTTTCTATTTTAATATTATTTTATTTTTATTAAAAGATTAAATTACCATTAACCAATTTCATAATAACAAAAAAAAAAACATAATGAAAAAACATAAAAGCTCCTATATGCAAGCTTTAGAAATTTTGCAAGTCTTTTTATTGTTCTTAAATAGTGAATTGATGTGAAAGCTCTTAAGAGTTAGTTTCAATAATTTTGGTTTGAAGAGTAAATTAATAATTTCATTGTTCTTAAAAAAATAAAAAAAGGCAATCGATCAATATAATAATTAATAATAAGTCATGTGAAAAGAAAAAAAATGCCCAATGTAAAAGCCATTGGTTTTTTTGAGAAGGTTAAATAGATAATTATACTATAGCAATAACTAGTAAAATATTTCTATGCCATTGCATTATCACCTTTTGTTTTAGCTTTATCTTTTTTTTTTTTTTAATATTGCTAGATAAACATCTTTTAATCGCACCTAATAGTATTCACATCAACAAATATATCTAAAAGCAACCAAGTAATCACTACATGGATCCTTAATGTGTCATTAAATATAATAAGAGATTTAAATAAAAATAATATATGAAAATATATATATATATATATATATATATATATATATATATATATATATATATATATATATATATAAAGGTTCATACACAAAATTTATATGGTTTAAGGGCCACACTTAAAAAAAAAAAAATCTTCAAATTAAATATTACTATTTGAGAGTAATTGAGTTTATCTACTGAATTTATTATCCAATCTGCTTACAACGCGAAGCCCACATATTTCAATCCCATCATATTATAGTCCAAATGAAGGCCCAAAAACGATGGGCCATTATGACGACAACTGTTCAGCACTTCATTTAGGCCCCCGTCTTTCAAATGAAATGCAATTACAATTTCAGGATGTGTTAGCAACAATTCCACGACGTCGCATCCAATGTTTCTCAGACGCATGAAGCACAAGGCTAAGCTTCTCTCTTCAAGTGGAAGTCTACAGCATATTGAAGATGAATGTGAGGTGGAATCCCAAGGCTCACTGGACTCTGGAATCAGACAAGGGAATCTTCGTTGTTTAACATCTTCGTATGCAAAAGCATCAAATTCTGTTGTTGAGGCAGAGGTGCAGGGGACGTTGAAAACTGGGCAGGCATTGGGTTTTGGAATGTTGAGGACTTGCAGGTGCTGGTAACATCCATTAGAGGCCAGGTGGACAGAGAGCTGGAAGATTGGAATGACGACCAATAATGCCATTTTGCAGCTCGACATTGGATATGTATTACCTTCTTTCTTAATGAAGATCTTATTCTGGAATAGTTGTGGATTGGGTATGTCTGCTAAGGGGGTATCGATTAGGAATACTGTTATACCGTTCTGCATAATGACATTGAGGTGTGTTTCCTGCTAGGAACTAAGAGGTCAATGTGCTGTGACAATTTTGTTCATGCATTATAGAATAACTTATCAGTCAAATGGTTTCCACTTAATTCAGTTGATTAGGCTGGAGGTATTTTAGCTACGTGGGATGAAAGTAAGTTCATGGTTCATTCAATTGAATATGGTGGGCAATGGGTAGCACCTTTTGGATTGCATATTGAGAAGCAATTTACTTGTGCAATCATAGGAGTCTATGCAGGAATCATAGTACATGAGAGACGGGAACTGTGGGAGGAACTCCTTATCTTACAAGCTGCGTTTGTAACACCTTTGTTCATTGCTGGGGACTTCAATGAAACATTGCATCAGTGTGAAAGTAACAGTGGCTATTTGAATGGCATTGGTTCTACGGATTTCAAAAGATTCATTTCCAATTGTAATCTTTTGGAGTATCCCCTCTCTGGTCACCGATACACAAGATTTCATGGCAACTAAACGAGTAGAAGTGATAGAGCCTTTGCCACTCCATACCGCCATTTAACATTCTCAGGTCTCCTACTCAGTCGGTTTCCACCAGAATTGTCTGGTCACTGCCCAATGATCTTAGGACTGCAATGCCAAATTGGAGATGGAAGCCATTTCGTTTCCTTAATTGTTAGGTCTCTCAGCCTATGTTTATGGACAAACTTGAGGTTCTTTGGCAGGAATGTGGTATTAAGTACAAGGGGAGACTTCACTTGGTTAAAACGCTTGCCTTTATGGATATGAAATTCAGAATATGGAATAGAAAGGACTTTGGCAATCAGGACTTAAAACTGTTGCAGCTTCAGCGTGACATCCAGCGACTGGAGAATATAGTAGAGGACAAACAGCTTAACCATGAAGAACTTTCTGTGCTGCAAATCTTGCGCTCTAAGCCGTGGGAAATCAATAAGTTTGTGGAATCAATCTGCAGTACAAAATCAAGACAGACCTGGTGCAAGCCTTGGAGATAAGAATACAAAATTCTTCCACGTTATAGCTAATATTCGAAGGAGTGGAAAACTCTATCACTCGTATCAGATACAATGATATACTGCATACCTTTCCCAAGGACATCAAAGAGGCTACAATGGGGCCACTTGGGTTCAATAAACTATCCATAATACAAACTCAACCACTTGAACAAGAGGTAACTATGGAAGAGGTCAAGCAAATGATTTGGAGTTGTGATGGAACAAAAGCCCCAGGTCTTGACTGCTTCACCTTCATTTTCTATAAAAAAGCATGGCATCTGATAGGGCCTAACATTTTTTATATGGTGCTTGAATTTTCTCGACTTAGGAAATTACCAACAGGAATTAACATCTCTCATATGGCCTTCGTTCCAAAATCAAAGCTATCTACAGAATTTTCAGAGTAAGGCCAATAAGTTTAGTGCATGGCTTGTACAGGATTATAGGTAAACTGCTATCCAACAAATTGAAAGTCATTATGTATAGTATTATTAGTGCTAATCAAACAACTTTCATCAAATTTTAGATGATTTCATGACAGCTAATGAAGTTGTACACAGTGTTAAGAAAAGTGGGCAACATAGTTTTGTTATTAAAGTGGACTTTCATAAGGCTTTTAATTCAGTACCTAGAGGAAGTGATGTCGTATATGGGTTTTTGGAATACATGAATGCATTGTGAGATCTAAATTAGTTATTCTTGTCACTACCAAAAAATTGATAAATACAAACAAAAATACCAACAGAAATATTCTGTAAATAAATTTGCGGTTAAGTTTACCAATAAAAATATTCCCTCGGTATATACCGAGGGAATTACAGTGGAAAAAAAAATAAAGCTAAAAAATACGATGACGTTGTCAAATAATCATCTCAACCCAAAAGCTTAAGCTCTTAGGTGAGGTTCCAGGATATGATTTATATTATTCTCTAACACACCCTCTCAAGTGAAAGCCCTTTGAGCTTGAAACTTGCACAGACCCACATTACCTTGTGCTTAATTTTTTATCAAATAAATAGGGATGGTGAGATTCGAACTCGAGACCACTTGGTCATCAAGGCTCTGATACCATGTCAAAAAATTATCTCAACCCAAAAGCTTAAGCTCTTAGGTGAGGTCCTAGGATATGATTTATATTATTCTCTAACAGACGTGTCATTTATACCAACGAAATTACCGACAGAATAAATTTCATCAGTAAAATCATTGGTAAACTGTTAACACTGTTCATCATGTCAATTACAAAGGGAATCATCAACGAAAAATTTCCGTTGGTATTTTCCAGAGAGCTCTAGAACAGTTTACTTCCCAATTGCACTGTTAATGATTATTCTTTACTGGCAAAATCACTAGCAGATTGAAAAGTCGCTGGTGTTATTTGGCTGGTTTATGAAAAATTTTGATTAAATTAAAAATTTTAATTAAATATTACAGACGGAATCACCGAAGAATTGAAAAGTTGTCGATGATATTTGGCGGTTTTTGAAAATTTTTTATTAAATTAAAAATTTTAATTAAATATTACAAACGGAATCACCGATAAAATGTTTAAAAATATTAATATTTAATTATTCATCGGTAAAACGCCCCAATAAAAGCCTAGAATCCCTAATTTCACAACAGACGGACCTCATTTCTTCTTCTTCTTCTTCTTCTTCTTTTTCTTCTTCCCCATATGTAAAAAAATCAACATCCCTTTCTTTCTCTTCTCTTCTCTTCACTTCTCTTCTCAACTCCTTCTCTTCTCCTCCATGCTCAAGTATGTATTCTTCTACTTTCTTCTTTTCTCTTCTCAGTTCTTTTTTTATTAATATACTTAACGATTTTTTTTTCTCTTCTCGGCTTTAGTTGCGACTACATTAAGGTAAGATTTTTTTTTTCTTCTTTAATTTGTCAAGTTTTTTTTCACTATATTTGTTTTTTTATTTTATTTTTAAATTTTTTTGTTCTTAATAATTGTATGAATGTTGTTGTAGGATTTTTTTTATCATATAAGATTAATTTTTAGTTGATTTATTTTTAGCAATCGCAACTTTATTTTTTCATATGAATTTTTTTAGTTGAATTTTTTTTTGTGTTATTTATTTGTTGCAAATTTATTTGAGTTGATTTTCTTATTTTGTTTTTCCAAGCAACTTAGTTTTGAGTATTATAGAGTGTTGATTTATATTAATTTAATTATTTTATAGTTTTTTAAAATAGATTTTTTTAAAAAAATTTAAATAATCAACAACAGAATTACATACGGTGTTTTTCCGAGGAAAATACTGACGGAATGAAGCGAGTAATTTTTTTTCACTCTTTTTCCATTAGTAAATCCATCAGTAATAATATTTTTTATGACCAACAGATTTACCGACAAATAAAAAATTACAGATGAAAGATTCACCGACGAAGCATTTCTGTTTATAATTCCGTAAGTAAATTAATTACCAATGGAATGATAGTATAAAAATACCGATGAAAAATTCCGTCATTAAATATAAAGATTATAATAGTGTATTAAAGATTCACCAAGCACGGAGTTTAGAGTAGAACGTGACTATGTCAAGGCGAGAATCACTATCGCCTTTTCTTTTTGACATAGATATGGAGGGGTTATCAGTTCTATTTAAAAGAGATTCCACTTTTGTATTATTTAAAGGAATCCATTGTGGAAATGGGATGTAAATGAGTTGTTTGTAATATGTAGATAATACATTAGTGTTAATTCCTAATCATTTCACTTTGATAACTAATGCTAAAAGGATTTTACATTATTTAAAGGAATCCATTTTTAACTCATACTCCATCGTCTTGTACTTTGATTAAAGGTATGGAATAATAATTTCTCATACGCAAAGAATGATTTGATTAAAGGTCTCAAAGGCATTTTAAGAGGGTCTAATAATTTTAAGAGGGTCTAATAATTTCTCAATAAATAACTCGATTGAGTTGCCGTACTTGCTGGTTTTCTCAATAAATAACTCGATTGAGTTGCCGTACTTGCTTTCCCATTGGCTACCGGTTTTTAAGTTTCTTTAGTTAGGTCATTCATCAAACGCAAATTAAGCTCTTAATTAATGAGACGAAAATGTTGGGTTGGAAAAAAGTTAGGAAGTGATAATCAGTACTTACTAAGCCAAATAAAATTGTCTGATGTAATAAGAAATAAATAAAAAAGATTTTCTGATGTAAAAATAGACACATAGAACTAAATAGGGTTGTGTCAGATGTAATAATAAAGTCTCTACCTTTTATGGTAGATAACTCTGACCACTTCAACAACATGTCACGTAAAGACATTAATGTCATGATACAAGAAATTTTTGC
>Ga0325411_1007564_pt1 | contig 11836 bp, 4 predicted proteins | sample PopdelMetagenome_13_FD_206181 | JGI IMG/M metagenome (GOLD analysis project Ga0325411, IMG submission 206181) | Populus deltoides microbial communities from Bellville, Georgia, United States - Xylem-PdIQD-R4 | ecosystem: Host-associated > Plants > Phyllosphere > Stem > Wood/Secondary xylem...
TTGATATCAACTAGTGTATATAAATGATTAGTCTAACCCAATATTGAGAGACTAATAATACTAATGAGATTTATTACCATCGACAATTACCTTCCAGAAAATAGGAGGAAATATTGATTACTTATTCTGAAAGAATGGGATAAGCTAATGATACCAAGAGAGGAATATCTTGGTATCAAGTGAGAGTTGATTTATAAAGAGATGGCGTTCAAAAATAGTTAAGTTGTGTTGAGATTTCCAAGATGAAATTATTCTTGGCAAACGAGATAGGATATTAGACGGATATTGGTAATAGATGGAAAATGTATGTTATAAAAAAGGATTATGCCTAATTTTATGTATCAAAAGAAATTTCATGGAGATTATTACCTATCAATATTATTGTGTGTTACTACCTTTTGATATTTATGTGTACATGTTAATCTCTATTTTCAGGTCCATCAGGGTATGGACATAAAGGGAGACAAGAATTCCTCTTTTATCTTTGTATGGACATAAAGAGAGTCACCACCTAGTAATTTGGCACTAGAAACCATAACTGGTCTCAGAAATCAGGTACGGGGACTGATTGCTTTAAGTGAAGGTATAAGCACCCCAAATACGCTCTACCTCAGGTAAGCTGCATTGTTTAATTGTTCGATATATTCTAATGTGTTGTTGTGCTCTTTTGTTTTTTTTGTTTATGGTTCGAGAAAAGCTCTCCTCATTGAGGAGATTCTTATCTCGTACATTAAAACCTAACCATTCTAATCATCATAAATATAAATTTTATTTAATATCAGGAATATGTCTTACATGTAAGTTCGTAATCCTAGATATTAAAAGCAAAAAAACAATTGTTTTGATTTTTTTTGAAATATTAGCCTTGTTCTTACAACTTTAATAAACTTGTAATTAAAGCCGAAACTGCATGCTAAGACATTTTTTTTGGAAATTTTCTATGTTGTGTGAAACTACGATATGATTTTTTGAGATACTTGGACGTATGCATGGAAACAATACTTCATATATATATATATAATTTTTGCAATGTTTCGATAAAAACCAGGTATTTTAACACCAAATTTTATCTTATGGTATAAAAATACAAACAAAAAATAATAGAAAAAATACGGCTCATGTGGCTGGGCTGGACCCAATAGGCCAAGCCCGGTCACTGGCCCAAACCAGTGACCTAGCTGGCCAGCAGAGGTCGCATGCGTGAATTTCTCACGCATACACTACACAGTGCGAAGGTAATTAAAATTACCTTCGCACAATGCCTACACCTAAGTGAAAATGCAAAAATGGGGAGAGAAGAGCAACGTCTTTCCTGGTCTGCTAGAGATGGCGATCGTCTTCCTTAGCAAAAACCTTTGTGTTGTTTGTTCCTTGTGTTCGTTCCCCCTCTATTGAAGCTTCCATTCATCAGCCCCTTAGTGTTTATCGTTCCTATTTTTTAGCTTTTTCCTCTGGTTTTCTCAAGCCATAACTGCAGTGGCTGCTCAAAAATGGAACTTTTGGAGCTGCCACCGAAGAAGAAGTTAAGGGCGTCCCTTTTGTTTTTCACTAATATTCGTTCTTTCCCTCTCTTTTTTTAGTTCTCCCCCTTCTTTTTCCCTTGTTCTCTGTGTTTTTTTTCCTTCTCCCACCTGTGTTCGGTCCCTCCTTTGGCTTTTATAACCAGAGAATGCATGTGTTTTTTGTGATAATAAAGACATTCGGGACTCTTATTACAGGAGTAATGGTAACAGTCAGCGATGATAACAGCATGCAGAGGGATAGTAGCCGTGAAACGTTCCCCGTAACTAAAGCAATTTACTACTTTTACTGCTGAAACGGTTCCACTGCCTTTACTGCTGAAACGAGTTCTAAAAAAGGCAATGAATAGTGTTTCTGAAACGGCACCGTTTTCCAATTCAAATGGATATTTTTTATTTGGTCATTGGAGTTTTGCAATTTTGTAATCAAATCCCCGGGTAAATTGTAATTAGATCCCTTGATTTTAGCACCATTTACAAGACAGTCTTTGGTTTTTTATTTATGCGATTTGACCCTTAGTTGAACAATAAACTATCAATTTCTTCAATTTAGCCACTGATTTGGTCAATTTTAGCCCCTTTATTTACGCGCCATTTCTGAGTTTGAGGTTGACTTTGCATATGGTTTGAAGCTAGGCTAGTCCTTATATATAGAAATCATATGGTTTGGACACATGTTAATTTTCTGGTATCCTAGACCGAGGGGTTTCATCATGGACATAGCAGCATAAAAGTTCTCTTTTAGTCTGTTCCCTTCAGGTAAAATGTTTCTCGCCTATTTAACAATTCTGTCATAACCAGCCTCACTCAACCCATAATCTAACTTGATGGTGAACACTTGTGCAATGACCGATAATTTATTATGATTTGTGCAAACATGCCATAAAGGTTCATCAGAATCTTTCAACAGATCTAAAAACCTGGTCGCGTCTGCATTACAATCTTCTTCCATAATTGGACACTAACTAGCATTACCTTGTTTCATTCTTATTGCATCCATAATCATATTCTTGTAAGGATTATTGTTGTCGTCTACAACTCCATGCACGTTGTAGCACTACAAGTTGACCAAGCCACAAATATTGATTTTAGTTTCGAGTTAAAAAGAATCACCAGATGGGATCTCAAGTTGACCGAGTCGCAAACACATATTATGGTTCTGGTTAAAGGGAATCGCTAGATTGGGATTTCAGGTTCACCCAACCAAAGATAGAAATTTTAGTTCTGGATAAAAGGAATCGCTAGATAGGATTTCAGGTTGACCAAGTCGAAAACATATATTTTAGTTCTAGTTAAAAGGAATTGCTAGATTGGGATTTTAGATTAACATAAATGAAGAGAGGGATTTAGGGGATCACCAGATTAGAATGTCAAAATAACCAAGTTGTATATAGTTTTGATAATGTTTATGGTAGAAGGGGATTGCTTTGAAAATTTTAGTCTTGAATAACAATTTGTTTGCCTTTAAAAACTTACTATGCAAAGCACTTAACAAATCTTTACTCCGTAAGTATTGTAAAGAGGAAGCATTTATTGTTGCCTATTTTTAAGGATTACCACACAAAAAAGGGAAATTTTTTTGGAAGAAAACCAAACATATATATCAGTGAAAAGGAAATACTAGAGCGCCTAGAAAATAGCCAAAGATTGGTTAAGGAGATTTAAAAATACAAAGATTGAAATTTTACAATATATTTTTGACTGATGGAAGCTCTTTTGACAATGAAAATTAATATAAAAAAGACAAAATTGGATGTTTAGGGAACCAATCGGATTTCTTTGAAAGTTTAATTGAATTTATGGAGGGTTTAATTGCAAGAAAACATATTTTTTAAAGTCAATTTAGGTTTTAATTGGAAGAAATTAAAGTTTAGGGGTCTAATGAAAATTTGTAAGAGTTTACTTTGGTCAAATCAAGGGCTTAATAACATAAATATTTAAGTTTGATGGACAATTAAGGACTTTATAAAAAAATCCAAAATCAAGGACCAGACTGTAAAAGGCACGTGAATACAGGGGCTGAAATTAACTGAATCAGGAGCCAAATTGATGAAATCGAAATTTTGTTTATTAGTTGAGGGTCAAAATGCATAAATTCAAAACCAATGACCAAAATGAAAAAGACAGCCAACTTTAGGGGTGGCATTTGAGTTTAGCAGGGATACAATTGAATTGATTCTTAAAATCAATATCTCAATTCAGGACTTGATTGAATACATTAAAAATTGAGGATTGATTAGGAGATAGACTTCTTAGGTTATTTCGTCTCAACCCACTAAAATAAACAAGAAAAAAAAAAAGTAAATCTATACAAATTTTAAACTCAAAAAACTTTTAGTTTATTGTAATAACCAGATGATTTAATTTCAAGTGAGAATATCAAACCACAAACAAAGTGTGTGTATATATAGATATGTATGTATGTATGTATGTATGTATGTATATGTATGTATGTATGTATAGAGAGAGAACATGAAAATTAAGGAAAAGTGAAAGCTAAAAAGCTTATTATTTATTCAAGTTTTACTTATGCCCAACATATGATAGTAGGCATTCGAGATCCCGCATACTGGATTGCAGTAGATAATAGTTCCGGTTCAAACATGATAACAGGCAATCGACTTCCCTCAATATCATTCTGACACCATTTTATTCTCCATTTTATGTGCTCTGATCAATGCATCCGGTTTAAACCTAAAATCAGCATAGCTGACATTGGGAGCCAAGTAGTTGTCACTGTTGGCGCCAACTGGGACGCATGGGCATTCACAGAAGGGTTCGGAGTTTGGACAATAAGAAAGCTGATAAAAACTACTATCACGTTCAAACTTGGTGATCTTAAACTGATTCAATCTATCAACACCTCCTGTGGTCACAATGTATCCTTTGGCTGTTGAATTGAATCCAATCTTCCACATGGGTGTCACGCCTGCCATCTTACATGTGCTTGCATCAAAGCTCACAGTTATCAAAGTTCCTTCGCGGATGACACCATCGGTGGAATTTATAACTGGTGAAAATGTTACTGGGAGGCCCTCGTTCCCGGTGGAAAGTAAAACATCTGAATTGCATATGGGGTTGATAGTCGCAGTGACCACACGAATATCTTCTTGATCGATTAAATAGCTTGCACCAGCTTGCACCTCACGACCGTAGAAATCGAGCACTGCTGCAGGATCTTCGGCATGAACGCCCTCATGAAATGAAGTTGCTGCGAAGGCAAAGAGAAGGAAGGAGAGCCCTGGAAATTTAGTGATCTTCATATTTGTTGAATATGAGTATTAGTTATCTCAATATTGTGTCTTGTTGATCTTGTGTTGAAACAACGCATGGAGAGCGTATATTTATATGGAGCAAGCATTTGGATTATTTGGAATACAAATTGGAGTGTTTTACTCGTGCTGATTTCCGACAAAACTAGAAATTACAGTCCTAGGGCGACGAGTTGTCATATAGGTTTTGAGCTCTTGCCGCTTCCACCACTTGCTTACTTGATTTATCCCACAAAACTGTTTTAATTACGCGTGCTTAAAATTGATCTGATCAATGAAATTAAAATTTTAAATATCTTAAATTTAAATAAATAAACTATACTTTTTTGAAACGACTATCATTTTATTCATTTATCGTGTAATGATTGGTGAACTTGACAACTCAAAAATAAACACCATGTATAAAATTGAACAAAACCCACTCAAATAGTCTACTTTATAAATAACTTCAATTAAAACTACTAATTACACCTTCAAATCAAATTTAAGCTGTCAAGCTCATAACCAGTCATTTTTTTTTTTTTTTGTTGAAGTCGAGAATAGATAAAAATAAAAAAGAGAAAGCATGAACAGTGTGAGCTGTCAAGCTCATAACCAGTCATTTAAAATGAGATTACACGTTCAAGTATTCTAAAAACGTTTTGGTCCATTTATTTGCTCTGGACACTTCGGGAGACCTGATTAATCAATAATATAGGTTAGTTTGCTTCAATAACTGGTTTTTCTTAGTTTTAATTCTAAAGTTTTGTTTTTGCACAGAAACTATTTAGGCCAAATCATGGTTATTGAGAGATAATCATTGATGTTGGAAGCTTGATTATGAATTGGTGATTGATTCCCAATATGTTTAGGCCTTTGATTTCATTGTATCTTGTTAGAAATGAAATTCACATTTCATGGTTTACTTTGAAAGTTTTTCTTGTTCTTGAGTTTTCTGGGTCTTGATTTGTTTTCGACAAAAAATTTGTGTTTTTGTGTTTTTTTCAAGTTTAATCTGTTTTGAGTTTTGGTTTTGATTTGTTTTTTCAGGTCAAAGTAGTGATCTCCAATTCAACTTATGATTGAACTAAAGATTACGGGTCAACCCGATTTGATCAAAATCAAGTTATGGGTGGTGTTATGGTGGCCATGGTGGTTTTTGTTACGGTGGTTTAAGGTGAAGGGACACTAGTAGATAGCAAACGGGGTTCGCTAAATGAGGAGGTGAGGGGGTTTTGTGGTTTTGTTTGGATGAAAAATGGTAGGGCGGTGATGGTGGGGGCATTTTTTCAAATGAAGATGAGAATGAGTGAAACGTGAGGTAGGGAGACTATAAAAATATATTTTTTTATGTGTGTGTGGGGATCTCGTTTGAGAAGATGAGGGAGAACACTACAATATATAACAATTTTATCGATGAAGTTTTTCCATCGACGTGAGATTACTATTCTGTCGGTGAAAATTGTACCGCCTAATTCACTAATAGAATGCGTTCGTCGGTATGCTGTTCATCGGTAATAGCATATGTCGGTAGCAAAATTTAAAAACTGATAGTTTTACAAACAGAATATGCACACTAAAAAAATTACCTGTTGAAATTATATTGACAAAATTATTTCTTTGATGATAATGGCATATGCAATAATTATTTTCCAATTCTCTGGAAAATACCGACGGAATGAGTCTGTCAATTATTTCGTCCGTGACAATTAAAAAATATTTTTAAAATTAAAATTGTACAGAATAATCAAAAAATAAAAATAACTAAAAAATTAAAATGGCATAAAATTGATGTAAAAATAAACTTTAATAATATAAAATCCAAATATTCATTACAAATTTATTTTTACAAATAAAAATTAAACTAGAACAATGACAGCGCTGGAGGAGAAGGAGGAGGCTAGTCATTCCTAGGACCATATGGCCAAAAAAGGGTCGCATACATACCACCCATCTGTGATCTCATATCCACGACCATTTGGCGAAGTTGTTCATAATTTGCCAAGAGTTGCTCATATTGTTTGGTGAGATGAGCCATGTATTGTTACAAGGCCACGACCTTCTGAGATTAGGGACTCAATACAGATTAAGAGCTCCCAACGGTTGAGACAATACGTGTCGCCCGCAAGTTCTTGACTATAGTGTTGGAGAATCCGTACATCTGATTTCTATCGGATCCACTGGATGATCCTGCCTCCATCCACAAATCCGGATCGAAATCCGGGCGGGGCGAAAGATCGTCCCCATATCTCTCCCTCAACCGGTTGTTATATGTTGACTAAAAATAAAAACTAAAATTAGCAAGTTCAATTCAAGAAATAATAAATTACGAAAGAAAATGTTTAAATGAACATATCATGAAGTGTTGATCGTGGTTGTCGATAAAATGTTGCACCCCTTTTTGGCGGTCTTCACTCTGCAGTTTGTCTCCACAAAAAGCTCCATTAGGCTCGGCTCACGTCCACATGTTGTAGCTTGTAAGAAAAAAAATGTTGCAAGTTAAATATATTTATAAATAACAACAAATTAATTCAATATTGTCATTAAAATTAATCGTACTATCTGCTTCGCATGTGCAATGAATGGAATAGAGTTGCTGGTGTGAGTGGTAATCGAACCATGAATTTGTCGATTCTGGTTCTCAGCACCGGATTGTGAGTATCGTGTGAACCGCTCAGACGTCATGTACTGAATATATTGTGCCATATATTCTGCAGGATGTATGGAGGCCTAACATCCTTCCAAAACACCAAGTCATTCTAGCCTAGTAGAGCGTCATCTATAGCATATTTTTTGGCTTTTTCGCCTCATACCAAAAGTCACGCAACCTACATGATACAAATGTATTTTATATGAGTTAATGAAAAATGAGATTTTAATATATACATTTTTTTAAAAAAATATTGTATTATTTTCGATGTTACCTAGTTGCAGCATGATTCTCCCGGACCTTTCTCATAAGATTATCATTTGCGTTATACCACATGAATTTGTTTTGTGTAGAAAAAATAAATCAATAGTTTCAATATAACATAAAAAATAGTTAAGATTTTAAGTTAACACTAACATCAAATCTTCTAAATCGTACATCGATATGAGGTTTCCAATCAAGAGGTTTGGAAAGCTGGCTAATTAAAACAATAGAATTTTCATCGACGATTTAAACGTCAATATTATTACTCGGGTGGCCCCAATGTTTGTGAACCTTGAAATCAATAAAATTAATGAAATATTACTTGTTCACAAATTGTTAAATATGAACTAACTCAAATGTTCAACTTGCAAATATTCAAAATATATGCCACAAACCAGTTGATTTTATAATGTTTCTAATCATAAAATAGAGAAAAAAAAATTATCCCTATATATTCAATTAACATTTATACTACAAATTTAACAATAACAATTAAAATCTAACAAATCAATATAACATTAAAGCAATATATACAATAAAATTGAGATAAAACAATAAAAATTAATCCTATATATTCAATTAACATTTATAGTACAAATTTAACAATAACAATTAAAACTCAACAAAACAATCAATCATTATTGCAATAAAAACAATAAAATAGGCAACATATTAATACTAAAACAACTATAGGCTTTAGGAATGAAAAATGCTTACCTAAATAGGGTGTTTACTTTTAAACTTTATCTATGTACAATATGAAAAAACAAAAATATATTGTTAATAAACCGAAGAAACGACAAAACAAATAAGAAGTCATCAAGTAAATTGAATCACAATACATACCTTTTAAATTGAAGATGAAGCTAGAATTAGAGATTGGAGAGAATTTGAGCAAAGAGAGAGAATTGTGAAGTTTGCAGATGAGAGGAAAAAAAGAATTGAAGGCATTCTCGCTAGATTTTATACTATTTTTTTTACTAATGGAATCACAGAAAAAATATTAAATAATATTATTTTTAATTAATCCATCGGTGATTCCCTTGGTAAATTCATATTGAAATTTTGTTTTCGCATTAAAATTTTCAAAAAAACCCTCCATAATTTTCACAGTCTGTCGGTAATTCCCTCACTAATTTAAAATAGTACACATGATCACAAATGCATTGATTACCCGTGATTTGGGATATGCAATCTGTTGATAATTTTATTAGTAACCTGCAACTGACTCAGAGGACTTTAATTGACATCACTGACCGATATGGGTTGTGAACAGTTCCCTTTGCCTCTAAAATACACCAATGGATACAAATCGTTGGTGTTTTCCATCGATGATGTGGGAAGAATTCCCTTCAAGTCCATCCCTTAATACAAATATCATTGTTACGTCTTTCTTCCATGCCCGTATTCTTCAGTATAAAACACATATCCATTGAGAAAATACCCGTTGTAGCACTTCACTTTTCTTTCGGGATCCAGACTTAGTAAAGACAATGAAGCACAAGTATTTCTTCCCCTTTGACAAACCTTGTACATCAAGTACACTAAAAAACAATAAACAAGAATTCTATAATGAAATTAAGTACCATGATAGATAATGAGTTTATGATAGTACATGCATGTGTTTTGAACCATGTGATAAATTGTTCATATTGTAATTGAAAGATTTGAGATTCGGTTAGTTGTGAGTTATTAACAGTAAATATTGTCGATGTTGCTTACAAGGTTTTCAAAAATATTTGAGTTTATGATATTACAATACATAAATGATCCATTTACAACAAAGTTTAAGTAGTATATAAACTTATTGAATAAAAGGTTTTAGTTCATCGCAGTTAAATAAGACATAATTATTTGCTTGTTTAAATTCTATTTTAGACAAATATCCTCCCTTTATAGCATTTTTAGGTGTGGGTCGTCCATGATTGGAGAATATTGACAACTTCCTACTCGAAGGCACTTCACCGGCATCATCATGTCGTGGAACGCAATTGATTCTCGTTCTTAAATGAGGCTCGAAATAGTATTAGATAAATGTTGACCATATATCAAAACCTCAACAAGAGCTTTGCTCTTAACCTTTTTTTTAAGATTGAACAAGTACATGCATGGAATTAAACAAATATTTTAAAATAAGAAAAATAGTGAAAATACATTAATAATCAAATTGCATCAAGGTTATGGCAGAGGTGATTGGTCTTCCAATATAGAAGCTCTTAGAAAATACTTTGCTTAATCTAGTTATGGGTCAAACCAAAACTAGAAAACTTCTGCTTACTGGATCGAAAACCAAACATAATATCATCGTATTCTGACACCACGTCATGCAATTCTTCATCAGAAAGCATGGAGGGTGTAACATCCTTTTCAACTCTGTCAACAAAAAAATCTTTTATGTTTTTTTCTGTATATATGATTTGTTATAAGGAACGTCAGTGGTAGTAAGAAAAGACGTTTTACCCCTGTTTGTCAGCATGAAGTCTTGTTGTTTTCGATGCAGTATGGACATGCTAGTTTTCCATGCGCGCTCCAACCAGAAACTGTTCCATAAGGAAATTTTGTTTTCTCGATACATCATAAGTCAAAGCTTCGAAGGAGCACAACCGTGTCAACTCATCAATCAATGGTCGAAGACAAACATATATATTCTGGCCCGAACTATTAGGACTGGGTATAACTGAAGATAAAAACATAAACTTCGGCCTCATGTATATCATCGGTGGCAAATTGTAAACCGCCAGTATAACTGACCAATAAGAATAAGAAGAAACAAATGACCCGAATGGGTTGAGTCTGTTATACACAACCCAGGATTGATCAATAATAATAAAATGGGCTTGCTAGTAGCAGAACAAGTCCATTTAGTGTATGGGGGAGGATGATCAAGCATGTAAAATTAAAAATTTAATAGCGTATTTTTAATTGATGAAAACCCTATTGACAAAGTAAATTCAACTTGATAAGAGAAATTTAAAATTGGATATTTAAGGCTCAATAGATTTTATTTTAAGGTTTAACTAAATTTATTAAGGGTTTAGCTGCAAGAAAAATTGATTTGTTAATCAATTTAGACTTTAATTTGAAGAAATTAAAGTTTAGGGGTTGAATTGAAATTTTTAAAAGTTAATTTGGTCAAATTAGAAGCTTAATTGCATAAATATAAAAGTTTAATAGACAATTAGAAACTTGATTGAATAAATAAAAAACCAAGGACCAAACTAGAAAAGGTAAGTAAATGTAGGGGTTGAATTGATCAAATCAGGAGCCAAATTGAATAAATTGGATATTTATTGATTAATTGAGAGTCAAAATACTAGAGGGGGCTACCCAACCCATATGTATATATAAACAATTTTAAAAAACAAAAGAAAATTAAAAAAAATTAAAAATCTTTTCAAAAAATTGTGATTTTCTCGTATGTTTTTCTATTAATTTTGAAAAATATTTATTCTTTTCTTTGAGAAAATATTTTAATTAATAATTTTTTTATAATATAAATACCCGGAACCAGTTTATACATATCTTAATTAACCACAGCAGGCCTGAAATAATTGATGGAATCTTACCAACTACCAAGCGCGAGTAAATAAAGTGGTCCAGAAGCTCAAAACCTACAAACTATTGTCCCATGGGACCACTTTGCTTAGTGAGCCATCCCACAAAACGTGTTTTAATCGTGCTGATCAAATAGGTTAAAAAGCTTCGGGACCACTTCGCGGACGTGAATAACTTTAAGTAATAGGTATGGTGATTATTGTTTTTACTCTTTTTTTTTTTGCCCCAAATAAACAAAAAGAAGAAGAAGGAAAGAGAAAATACAAAAAAAAATTGAAGTAAGAAGAGTATATTTGAATGCCCAAAGAATTGCTAAAGATTTGTTGAGGAGGATCAAGCATATAAAATTAAAAAATTTAACAATGTATTTTTGATTGACAAAAGCCTTATTGACAAAGAAAATTCAACTTAATGAGAAAAATTCAAAATTGAATATTTAGGGCTCAATAGATTTTATTTTAAGGTTTAACTGAATTTATTAAGGGCTTAGCTGTAAAAACAATTGATTTCTTAATCAATTTATACTTTAATTTGAAGAAATTAAAGTCTAGGGGTTGAATTAAAATTTTTAAAAGTTAATTTGGTCAAATCAGGGG
>Ga0325411_1007566_pt1 | contig 11834 bp, 8 predicted proteins | sample PopdelMetagenome_13_FD_206181 | JGI IMG/M metagenome (GOLD analysis project Ga0325411, IMG submission 206181) | Populus deltoides microbial communities from Bellville, Georgia, United States - Xylem-PdIQD-R4 | ecosystem: Host-associated > Plants > Phyllosphere > Stem > Wood/Secondary xylem...
AGCATCTTTTTAATTTGGATAATTACAATATTAAATTGTATCTAAAGATTAAGAGTGGATGCCTATGGAAAAAGGGCAGAAAAATATTGCACCCCAGTTTTTGTCATATTTGTTCTCTGATGGCCACTGAATCTATATAATCTAAACCCAAACCAGCAAGTCCTAACTCTACATCTTACATAAACAAACCCATCAGAATCTTTGCAACAAAAAAGGAGCATCCATCACATCTCTATCAGGTAAGTCAAGCAAGCTCCATTATTCCACATCTCTGACCAATTTGTTTGAAGAGAAAGCCAAACAATGTCCACAAGATACACTGCATCCCCTTTTCTAAGTCACCAAACACCATATGATATATCTACTCAAACTACCTAATATTTTACCTGTGCTATTTATGCCTCCTTATCTTCTTAGCATGTGTGTTACTGCCAAAAATGATCAGTTTCAAAGAACATGGAAAAGTAATCATATTCCAGTCTTGAAAATCCTTCGGAATTCCAGTAACATTTTGGCCTCTGCAAGCAATGTCAAAATTTCTAACCAGGAGTTTCTAGGGCCTTAACTGCATCCTCTGTAACTGCAATACCAATCCTGGTGAGAACACCAAACTCACACCACAGATTACACGAGTAATGAACGGTGACGATAAAAGATGGCCTAGCCTGTCACTTTTTGGTTTGGGAGATTGAGCCCATCTAGGCCTATTCATTGTTTTGTTTTATTTATTTGAATTATTTATGTTAAATGGTTTCAATTAATGAGTCAAGCCCGGCAGTTGGATGTTTTAGGGTTATGCTATTTATATATATATTTCTTCATCTTATGATACGAATAACTTTTCTAAATTCTCTCTTTTTCCTAGCTTTTCTTTCCTTACTTTTAATTCTAGGCTTCTTTATTTCTTTCTTTACTTTTATTTCTTTTATTTATTGTCCCGCATCAACTTAAGTATCAGAGTCAAGTTCTTTTAATTGTTCTTACAATTAAACGATCTATGAGCTTGTTTAAATTCCTGACATTCAATCTAGTTAGTAAATTCTATATTTTGTGGGAAGCTTTCATCAAAAGTAAAAAACAAAAGTAGCAATCCATAAAATTTATTTCTTTTAGCCTTTCATTTACAACAGCAGATCTTAATATATATATATATATTGTGTTCATCTTCAACACAAGCCCATTCATCCCTAAACCCACACCTACCAGCCATCACCCGCAGAGCACACTTCTGACACCACAGTCGCTCCAGAGTCAACCACGTCACAAACTCGATCTGATCATCTTCTCCAAATCAGAGCTACACTTGACAGGGTTAAGTTTCTCCAATCATGGGAGAGATGGTGGGGACATCAGACCCACACCGCAGATTAAACGAGTATATAGACAAAGATGACGAAGAATGGTCTAGCCTGTTACTCTTTGGTTGGGAGATTGAGCCCCATCTAGGCCTATCACTATTTGTTTTGTTTTGTTTTGATTTGGGTTATTTATGTTAGACAATTTTAATTGAAAGGCCAAGCTCAATAGTTGGATGTTTTAGAATTATACTATTTATATGTTTCTTTTTCATCTCATGAGACAGTTTTTTATGAATTGAATATATATCACATATTATTCGTCCTCTAAATTCTCTTCTCTTTGTAGCTTTTCTTTCTTTCCCTACTTTTTTTTTATTGTCCCACATCAAATCCACCTAAAACCATTACAATCTTTTCTTTCTTCCCCTAATATGCAGCACTTTATACAAAATTTGCATTTACAAAGATAAATGCATCTACCACGAATTTAGCTTCTTAAGAAGATGGCTTATAAATTTATCTTGTGAAATAATTCCTCATGTCACTATGTCGAAGACTCAAGCACCAAAAAGAAAAATCTAATGAAAAGCAGGGTAACAGAAACTAGCAGATGCAAAAAGTGTATGCTCACCTATATACATATTATTAAATGAAAGAAGTTTTCCGCAATCTTCTGCACTACCAGTAAATGAATGAGTGACCCCGCCACTGAATCTGTAAATTACAATTTACTATGGAAATCAGTTCACTCCACATACATCAACCTGGACATATGCCATCAAAGGAAACCAGTTATAAATAAGTGAAATTTATTTATGTCCGAACCACATTTTAAACTATGCCTTTCATTTTTCACTCAACACCAACACATTTGGAGCATGAAATGGTTTTCCCTAAAAAGCATATTCAAGTTGAACCATTAACATGCGAATGATTGGGTGGTCATTTTTTAGAACAATGGTTAATATTTATGGATATAATTGATGCAGAACCACATAATAGAGTTTTTCAGACTGCTTATTTTAGAAAGAAATATAGGGTTTAATTTTAATATTTAGTTTCCTCATGTTTCCTACTTTTATGAGGACCTTTTATTTTATTTGGGTGCCTATAAATAAACACCCTAGACAGATACGGCTTAACATTTTCAGTCTGTATGGCAACTAAGAAACTCTAGAGAATAAAAGAGAAACTAAACTGGTGATAAAAGGGAGGAGGAAAAGAAGGGAAATCAAATTTCTTTTGTTTGGATTTAGAGAAGTGAGAGAAATGAAGTTTTCAATATATTGATGGAAAAGAAAGGAAAACAGTTTTTTAGAGGTTACAATGAGCAAAATTCTGTCAATTTTTTCATTTCCTTCGCTATCCTCCCAATTTAGGCGAAAAATTTTAGTAAGTCAAAAAGTCAGATTTTCCCCTCTTTTCCCTTCTCTTCCCTTCTTTTCTATTGATAATTTTAGCATCCAAGCAAAGGAAAGTGGCTTAAGTTCCTTTACATTATTCTCCTTTCAATTCCTTTCCCTCAAAACATATGCACTGTTTATTGATTGAAATAAGAAACCTAAAATTTTCTTCATGATTGAGTGTTTCTCTCTTGTTTTAGTTATCTCTTGATTTGGTGATGTTGTGGTTCTACATCAATAATTTATGCAAAAGGCTACCGGGCAGTCTGAAAGAAAGGTGATAAAATAAAATTTGAGTGAAGCAAAATTTTAGCCACCATTATCTGGTTCCTTCATCTACAAATAGAGCAAACTAACCTTTCTTTGTTACGTTCTACAATTTCACAGAAATCTGCCGCAGCCGCACGCATATGTAGAAACATTGGTAGCTTTGTGGCATGTGCTAATTCAAACTGCTTCTCAAAGTACCTGCTTGTTGATATGGAATTATGGATAAATAAAGTGCCCACATGTAATAGGAGTAGATGAGAATGACGCGCAACTAAATAACGAGGAGCAAAGAAATCCACAGGGAACATTTTTGTCAGCAATGACTTACTTCTTTTGAATATCTGGTGGGCAAAAGTGAAGCCTGTCATAATCCAGTCCACACTCACCAATAGCCACCACCTTACATTCAACATCCAAGAACAAAGTGCATCATAAAGAACACTACCGATATCAGTAGAATAGTATTACAGACAAGTTTTGAAATGTGGAAAATCAATGACAAAATTAAGACTAGAGATCAAAGTAGCAGAAAGTTTTCAAATTAATAGTATCATTAGAATCACTCTCGAAGAACAAGAGGCTACATAATGACACAGGATAACTCTTCTATGTATAGAATTTTCCATCATATTTAAGTCAAGAATAAATAAGATTTGATGACTTGCTATTAATATCAACAATGGAAGGCCACATGCACAATTAACATGTAAATTTGGTTTTTTTTTAAAAAATAGGCATCATTATTCGGAGAATAATAAAATTCAGTGGATACGTGTTGGGATTATAGCATTTTGCATCACTCTGTTCTTAGAAATAATTAAGTTAGAAATTAAAAAAAATAAAAAAATCAGGCATCATTATTCGGAGAATAACAAAATTCATTGGATAGGTGTTGGGATTGTAGGATTCTGCCTCACTCTCTTCTTAGAAGGAATTAAGTTAAATGTTAATTTAATATCTTTTATGATCTAATTATATTAATATTTCACATATTCTCAAATTTGTGATGCCTTATCATTGTCCTGTCAGGAAGACCAATAAAAGCTTACCTTTCCTTTTTGCATTCCCTCTTTGGCCAATGACAAGAGAGCCTGAAAATGCTTTTCTGGATCCCCACTCTCTTCAAACTCCTGAATAGATTAAAATAAAAGGGAAAAAAAAAGAGCACCGTCAGGAACAGGAACATCTCCAAGACTCCAACAAAATCACAGTTTATAGATAAATTTAGAACACATGAAATCACTACAAGTAACCAAACTTTAAGAATAGTAATCAACCTTACACCTTGTTGGGTGGACTCCAACTGTACAAAAAAGCCTTCCTGTGACAAACAACAAACTTTCAGATAAACAAAAACCAGAAACCCTTCTAATAAATAAGCAAAAGCAACATGTATTGATAAGAAGATAACAATTGCAAGACCATCAGTCTCGGAAATGGCAAGAGCTTCCTTCGACTCCTCAAGGGACCCACCAGTCACCTATGAACACAAACCCAGATCAATTAACATCATCTTAAAGCAAACTATTTCATTATCTACTAAAAGTTTCTGGTAAAATTTTCCCGTTTTGTTTTTTAACCATTTTTTAACATTTGATAATCTAAAACAAGTCAAAAAGCAGAAACGGCAACTTCATAATTAAAAACCAATAATATCAAAACTACTTCATTTAAGTTCTTAAAATTATCAAAAACGCATAAATAGAACTTCATTAGACCAATTAAGTTATTAAAATGATTAAAAGACGAAACATGGTAAGAGGGTAACGAAAAAGAGGGTGCCGGAGGCATACAATGATTCGATCTACACCAGCGTTCCAAGCCCTGCTCAACACATTGGCTATATCAGCTACATGGTACTGCTTCCCATTGTAGATTCCTTTGAACATTCCATCTGCACAGCAGTTTACACACGCACTGTTCAGTTCAAGAAGAAGAGAATAAGAGAGAGTGGAATTTAAAAATATGTTAACAATGTGTTTGATGAAATGTCTGACTGACCTGTGAAGTTCACAGCTATATCTGCTTTGGAGAAAACAACAAAAGAACACGGGAAAAAAAAAAGGGGAATGAATTGAGTAAAATTAGGTTTTTCGAGATTAGAGATAAAAGAAAAGAAAAGAGAGGGAATTATAGTTAGTATCACTCGCCTATCATTCGTATGGTTGCCATTGCTATTCAGAGACAGAACTTCCTGTTTGGTGGTGTCTCTGAAGGAGCACTTATTACTTCCCCTTCGTAAGCGACGTCGTTCACTGGCTGTCAAAATGGACCACTATTATACCAATAGGCTCTGTAGTTTAGGGCCCATGGCCCTGTTTAGCAAAATTCTGATCTGTTCATCCAAATGTTTCGAGACTGGTTTTCCTGGCTCAATTTCTAAAAAGGTTGTTCGCTCAAAATTCTGATTTGTGGATTGTCGATGACTCTATCGATAATAATTTTATAAATAAATTTATTAACAGACAAAGCACGTAAAAATAAAAATCTTTACCTGCTTTATTTTGTTAGTATATTTATAATTGAATATAACATATCACCGACATAAAAATCATATGTCATTCTACTAGTGATTTTTTTTTCATCCGTTGGTGAATTTGACATGTAACTGTCATATAGACCGTTTGTTATTCTGTCAGTGAGTAAATAGTGATAGCAGTATTTGTAGTAATTCCTTTTCAATTCTCTGGAACATACCGACATACTATGTTCGTCGGTAACTCCGTTAGTAATAATTTAAAAATATATATATTTTAAAAAATCTATTAAATAGAAACAGAAAATAATTAAAAAAATAAATTAATATAAAATTCAAATATTTATTACAAATTTAAACATTTATGAGTTCAAATACAATTAATCTAGAATAAAAACACTGGAGGAGGCGGGTCTTCACCTAGACCGTGGGGCAAATAAGAGAGAGTACATGTACAACCCATCTGTGATCTCATCTCCATTACTAATCGGCGGAGTTTGATCGTCTCAGCACTAAGTCGTTCATAATCAGTAGCAAGATAGGCCATTTGATCTTTAACTCGTTGGTCTAAAATCACCTAAAACTCTTGAGTTTGAGTGCTCAGAACTGATTGCGAGCATCCAACTATTGAAACACTATAGACGATCAGTAAGAACTCGGTCGTGGTGTTAGAGAGATCGTACACCAGATTTCTATCGGGTCCGCTAAATGATCCAACCTCTAACCACAAATCTAAATCGAGATTTGGATGGGTCGAAGGATCATCATTGTATCTCTCCTTCAACCCGATGTTATATGTATCCTAGAAAAAAAAGTTAACAAATTCAAAAATATAATAACTTAAAAAAAAATGATTGAAAACAACATACCATAAAGTGTTGAACTCAGCTATCCACGAGTTGTTATACCTCTTTTTGGTGGTCATTAATCCACACGTGCATTTTCACAAAAAGCTCCATCAAGCTTAGTTAGTTTTCAAGAACCGTAGACTGCAAGAGAAAATTGTTGTTAGTTAAATATATTTATAAAAAAACAACAAATTAAAAAAAATCTTATCATCCACTTCATATGTGAAACGAACGGAATGGAGCCGTTGGTGTGCGTGGTAACAGAATCGTGAACACTCCATTTCTAGTTCTCTACACTAGAGTATGATCGTCACATGAAACAATTGGACATCACATGCTGAATATATTCTGTCCACACGGCCTTTGAGATATATGGAAGTCTAAAATCATTCCAAACCAATCTCTTTCCAGTCTAGAAGCTCTTTTTCTTTCGTATTGCGCATTGTACCAAAAATTACACAACTTATATGGTACAAATGAATTATCTGTTAGTAAATGAATAATGAAATTGAATAAAAGGATTAAATTTTTTTTTATCTTCATTTGAATCTTACCCAGTTGCAATGTGATTCTCCCAAACCTTTATTGCAATAACATTGTCAGCTCTATCTCATTTAAAATTTTCCTTATAGTTAAGATTTGTATAAGAATTTCATTAATAAGTTAATAAACTAACCGAATTAATATAATAAAAAAATTAAGTTAATATTAACTTTAAACCTTCTGAATCATGCATCAATCATATGTTTTCATTCAGGATATTTAAAAATCTGACACCATGAAACAATGAAATTTTCATCGATGATTTTATCATCAATGTTATGATCCTGACAACCTTCATATTTGTAAACTTGAAATTGAATTTATTAATTGAAATTAATTTTTTAAAAATTATTAGTATGTCAATGTAAAGGGAAAACAAACTTACATTGAAAGGGCATTCTTCTACTGAGCCTAGTACATCCGGTTAAATTGATCCTATTATGAAGGGTCCCTCCTTGACATGGTGGCATTGCACTTGATGAGCCCGCATCGTGAATGGATGCTTGTGTCTTAGGTGCCTGTTCTTGGTCAGCACCTAATGACTTAGTCGTCAAAAGAGCTGTTAGAAAAACTAGTAGCTATCATGTCTGCACAACGTGTTATTGACTTTTTTTTAGGCATCTGTACAAATTAAAGGATTAAGATATTGTAAATCATTACTTTTTAAAAAACAATTGGCAATTCCTCTTCTATACGAGAAATTACTCAATTTCTAAACTGCAAATACACAACAATTTAAATTAGATTGCTACAAACTAATTGATTTTATTTCAATCTATGTCAATCGAATAATTTCAATTATGTTAATTAACCAAAATTTCAATTAATTTTGCTACGACCATTTACGAAATGGTCATATGAGGTTAATATAAACACATGAAAGGATATGTAGTATCAATATTTCACATTAAAAACTATTAACCAAATTTTCAATTAATTTTGCTACGATCATTTACGAAATGATCATATGAGGTTAATATAAACACATGAAAGGATATGTAGTATCAATATTTCACATTAAAAACTATTTAATTATCCTAGCTATTTTAAAATTTATTTATTTATGATGACTACTATTTTTTTATTTTTTTAAAATATTTTTTATTTTTCATGAAATTAAAAATTGTTTGTTAACTCCAAAAAATCAATTAGTTAACCATATTAATAAGAGAAAATTAAAACATTTTCAACAATCTATATAAAATCATAAAATAACATAAAATTAAAAAAATTCCAACAATCTATATACAATCATTAAAAAGCATAAAAATTAAAAAAAACATTAAAAATTTCCAATAACATTTATATAATTATTAATAATAGAAAAAATTAAAAAAATTAAAAAATCACCATCAACATTTATGCAATTATTTATATTAGAAAGATTTAAGAAAAAAAATTGCCATCAACATTTATACAATTATTTATAACGAAAAAATTACAAAAAATATTCCATTACTAGTTATACAATTATTAATAACAGAAAAATAAAAAAAAAACTCTCATTAACATTTATACAATTATTTATAACGAAAAAATTACAAAAAACATTCCATTACTAGTTATACAATTATTAATAACAGAAAAATAAAAATAAAAACTCTGATTAACATTTATACAATTATTAATAATAGAAAAATATAAAAAATATAAAAAAATAAAGAAAAAAACACACAAAAAGAGAAGGAAAAAGAAGAATCTTACTTTAATGTTGAGTTTTCCCGAGCTTGAAAAGAGAACAAAAAAATTTGAACAAATCATTAAATAAACAGAGAAGAAAAGGAGAAGAAAAGACATACCCGAGCATGAAGAAGAAGAGCAGATAAAATAATGGGTTGGTGATAAAAAGAGAGAAAGAAGAGAAAGGAAGATGAAGATCTAGGAGGAGAGAAGAAGAGAAATGTGCTCGTCTGTTATGATTTTAGGGATTTTGGTCTTTTAATTTGGGTTTTTTTACTGATGGTTTTTACAAACAAATAATTAAAATTTAATTTTTTTAATTTTTTGATTGGTGTATTTGTCTGTAAAGTCTAATTGAGATTTTTAATTTAATAAATGTTTTTTAGAAATCCGTCAACTATCACTGACTACTTTTTTTATTCTGTCAATGATTTTGTATGTATTGATCAGTAATAAACAGTGCAGGTGAGAAGTGAACAGTACCTTACCTTTTAGGAAAATATCAATGTACATTAACCATTGGTGATTCCATATAGCTGAACAGTAATAAATTAATGCAACTGAGAAGTGAAAAGTATCTTAGTTCTTAGAAAAATACCGACATACATTAATCATCGGTGATTCCATATGTATTGAATAGTAATAAATAATACAAGTGAGAAGTGAACAATACCTTAGCTCTTGGGAAAATATCGATATACATTAACTGTTGGTGATTCTATATATGTTGAACAATAATAAAATAGTGCAAGTGAGAAGTGAATAACACCTTAGTTCTCAAGAAAATACCGACGTACATTAACCGTAAGTGATTCTGTATGTACTGAACAGTAATAAATAATACAAGTGAGAAGTGAACAATACCTTAGCTCTTAGAAAAATACCGACGGACATTAATTGTCAGTGATCTCATATCTATTGAACATAATGAATAGTGTTAGTGGGAAGGGAACATTTCTAATGCTCTATGAAATATATTGACGGACTTAATCCATCGTTGCATCTGTTTGTATTTTATAATTTCGTTAGTATTTCCATCAGTGCAGAACGATTTTTTGTTATCATATTGTATTTGTATTCCTTATATATCTATCATACAAATACTTAAAATCACAGCAGCACACACAATACAATAACACACAAGTTCTGTGTGTAATAATAAAATCACATAAAATAAATGTTTTATTGTAATTTAATAATTAATAAACATAATTTTCATTACATTAAAGTTAATTTCATCCAGAAATATTACATTGCAGTTTATGGTATTACACATTCGTGTTGTGCAAATTAATCAAAATTGTTTTCTTCTTCAATTTCATCATCATCATATCCATCACAATCTTCTACATTGATTTCATCAGTATCATCATTTTCATTAACTTGTGTATACCCACTGGTTCTCAAAATATCATTTAACTCCTCAATGTCAACATCAATAAAAGTATTCTTGGCGACGCGAAAAATTGAATTTTCTTTTAAGTCTTTAAACGGAGCAACTCGATATGGATCAACTAACTCATTAAGTTGAAAAACATCATCTCCTATGGTTAATTCACCGTTGCCATCTTGAACAACCTGAACACGACCCCTAGGTTTGATTTATAATACGGATAACCAATAAGTTCTTGAATGATCCTTTTTAAAGAATAATTGTATATGTAATAAACTTGCTGGCATTGCTTGGCAAAAACAAAGACATCCCTTCAAGTAAAATGATTTTCACCCATTCGATAATTGTGTCGTAATTGACCTTACTTGACCCATAATTTGAATTGATGGTGAACACTTGTGCAATGACCAATAATTTACTATGATTTGTGCACTCATCTCATAATGGTTCGTTAGAGTCTTTCAAAAGATAAAAAAGCCTGGCCGCGTCTACATTAAGCTCTTCATCTACTTTTGAATTTTGACCGGTATAACCTTGATTTATTATCATCGCATCCATAACCATATTTCTATAAGGATTATTATTGTTATCTATAGCTTCATGCATGTTGCTAGAGCTAAAAGTTGACCTAACAACCCTTCTACCATGGTTTGGTGAGGAACATATGGTTTTTTGTGTGTAAACCAATACAAGTATCTCTCCATGAACCTTTTTTTTTATAGAGGATGCATCGTTACAACATTTAGATTGAGAAACTTTTTATTTTTACACCTCTTACATGAACATCTAATACCGTCTTCACTAATATCTCTGGGGTTATATAGTGCGCAATTAATAAAATTCTAAACCCTATTATGATAATTCATCCTACGCAACTCTTCGGATGAATCTCGATACATCCATAAATAATCATCTATTACTTATGTCAAACCTATATAGAATATTGATGATAACATGTAATAATTACGCAAACTAAATAAATAACAGAACATTAGTTTAAATCAAACCTATTCAAATTATTCTAATAGTACAACTAGATCATTATCAATTATATATCTATATAAATTCAAATTTTTATACATTTATCAAAAAATTCAACTCAACAATAAAATTGACAAAATATAAAACAAACTTGTTAAATAAACCATTATTTATTTCATCACAAAACACCTAAGTCACAAATTCAAATTAAATTTCAATAATTTAAAAACAAATATAATTTTACAAAATCTTAAACAAACCCTAACATGTACAAATCATATATTCATACAATAAATTTATATGGAAAAAAGCTATAGTACAAGTAAACACTCAAACAAAATACATATACTACAAAAATATGCAATAAAAATCAACATTTTAAAATCGAGTTAAAATAAAAAAAGGGGTAGTTTTACTTACTTGAAATGGAGAATTCAATAAAATCTGAATCAGAATAAGGATACTAGCAAACTGAGTGTTGAGGTGATTGAATTTATAGTGGGAGGTTAATTTGTGATAAAATAGAGGGGTGTTTGTTGTTGAGAAAAATGGAGAAAAAAGAATGGGGAAGAGAGAGGAGGATCGCTTGTCAGGTTATAAATTAAATATTACAGACAAATTTAATCGAAGGATTTAAATTTGTCGTTAATTTTGTTTGTAAAAATGACATGTCATTGTATTTTTTAGTTTTTTTTTTATTCCTTTATTTTCCACTGTAATTCTCCTAATATATACAGAGGGAATATTCTCATCAGTGTTTATTAATGGCTACTACGAGGTCATATTTAGTTGGAAAAATTCACGCAAATTATCGACGGAATATTTCCAATCGTATGTCTATGTGTATTTGCTAATTTTATGGTATTGATTCTAGCCTTTGCCCAAAAGTGAACATAGGACTCTTTCACTCCTTAACATATCCTTGAACACAGAAACATCTTC
>Ga0325411_1007567_pt1 | contig 11833 bp, 6 predicted proteins | sample PopdelMetagenome_13_FD_206181 | JGI IMG/M metagenome (GOLD analysis project Ga0325411, IMG submission 206181) | Populus deltoides microbial communities from Bellville, Georgia, United States - Xylem-PdIQD-R4 | ecosystem: Host-associated > Plants > Phyllosphere > Stem > Wood/Secondary xylem...
TGGGTCTTTGTATTTTTTATGTTATAGTAATGTCACCTTTGTAAGATTGGTTTTTGTTTGTAATATAATAGACAAAACACAACACTCAAACTCGACACATTACAACGGATATGATGTGGAAAATTATCTAAATCTGTACTTTTAATTTCAAAGAAAACCAATTTCGGGCAAGTTTTCAAACTTTTGATGAAAATTCTAGTTGGAAAGTTTTGAATTTAGGATGGAAAAATTTTTTTGGGAGGGAAATCAATTTTTGAAAAAATTCTTGGATGATGATTTTTAAATTTTCCAACAAATTTCTGATTAAAAATAAAAAAAATCAAAAAGTACTTTTCTTTAATTTCATTGGTATATTTTGGATTTCAGAATGAAATCAAGTTTCTTTAAAATTTTTAAAAAATAAAATAAATTATCCTTTTAGGTTTTTTTTTAAAAATTCCATGAGTGGTACATAGAAAGTCCATCATAAAGTTTTGAATGAAATGCCTAAATAAAAATTGGTAAAATCTATGTATGGAAATAAAAAATACACATTTCCTTCTATTTTTCCCTGTAAGCAGCACCTCCTCACTGCTCCAACTGTTAGTCAGTTCTTCAACATCTATTAGCGGTGGTTTCTCCTTTACATCGACTACCACCACCATCTCAAACTCTATCACCATCTAATGAAATATGGAAATGGAAAAAGATGAACTGAATTCTTACCTCTCATTCTAATTTCAGGAGTCTATTACATTATTTATATATAGGCCAGCACGAAAACATAATAACTAATTATAACTAACTCTTGTAACAACTTTAACTAACTCTAACAACTTTAACAAACTCTAACGACTTCATTGTTGCTTGCTGAAGAAGTTAACTGAAGAATGCTATATTCGTTGTTGTTGCTGCTGGAGAATACTGTATTCGTTGCTGTTGCTGCTAGTGTGAAGAAGACAGAGGTGTTGGCTTCATTGCTGGCGTGAAGACTGAGCTGCTGTTATTCAATACTCCCCCTCAAGATGAGACTCATAAAAAGATCAAGGAGAATAAATGTTATGAAGGCTCATTTTGGATATCAAAGGATAAAATAGAGAGAAGCCAAGAGCTTTAGTAAAGATATCAGCGAGCTAGTGTTTGGAGGAAACATGAAAAGTTCGCAGAATGCCTAACTGAATCTTCTCTTGAACCACATGACAATCAATGTCAATGTGTTTTGTATGCTCAAGAAAGACAAGGTTTGCTGCAATGTGAAGAGCAGCTTTACTGTCATAATAAAGGAGAACAGCTTAAGGTGGAACCTGTAGGTATTGAAGAAGAGTGCGAAGCCATACAACCTCATAACAAGTAGATGTCATTGCTCTGTACTCAGCCTCAGCAGAAGACCTAGATACAATGGTTTGTTTCTTTGATTTCCAAGAAATTAGAGAATTGTCAAGAAAGACGTAGTACCCTGTTACTGATCTTCTGGAATTCAAACAATCAGCCCAGTCTGAATCACAGAATGCCTTCACTTATAAACTAGAGATAACTGGAAAGAACAACCCTTGAGCTGGAGATGCTTTAATATATCACAGAACTCTAGTTGCTACAGCTAAATAAGGAACTCTAGGCTTGTCCATAAATTGACTTAATGCCTGAACAACAAACGAAATGTCAGGTTTGCTGATAGTGAGATAGAGTAATCTCCTAACAAGCCGTCTGTATGAAGTAGGATCATCTAAGAATTGGCTAGAATCCTTAGAGAATTTCACATTATGTTCCATTGGAAAGTGTACTGGTTTTGAAGCCAACATACCAGTATCTTCAAGAACTTCCAAGGCATATTTTCTCTGACAAACAGAGATGCCAAACTCATTGCGAGCTATTTCTAAACTAAGGAAATATTTCAACTGGCCAAGGTCTTTTAGCTTAAATCTATCATTAAGCAGTTGGATAAACTTTGAAACCTTAGTTGAATTATCAACAGCAACAACTATATCATCAACATAAACCAATAACGCAATGAATAAACCCTTCAAAGTTCTTGTAAACAAAGTGTAATCAGCTTTGGACTGTATAAACCCAAACTCGATCAGGGCAGAATAAAATTTAGCAAACCATTGCCTGGAAGCTTGCTTTAGGCCATAGATTGACTTGTGTAGCTTGCATACTTTGGAATCCCCCTGTTTGTTAAATCTAAAAGGTAAGGACATGTATACCTCTTCATCTAATTAGCTATGAAGAAAAGCATTATTCATATGCAATTGATGAAGATGCCACTTCTTTACAACTGCAACTGCTAAAAGAGTTCTCACGGTGGTGAGTTTAGCCACAGGAGAAAAAGTTTCGTAGTAATCCAACCCCTCACACTAATTATATCCTTTGGCAACTAACCTGGCTTTATACCTCTCCAAAGTCCCATCAGATTTTAACTTGTCTTTGTAAACCCATTTGCACCCAATAACATGCTTTGAAGCAGGAAGGTTAACAACAATCCATGTATTATTTAGTTTAAGTGCTTTGATCTCATTATCTATAGCCTCACACCATTCCCCATGTTTTACAGCTTGGGCATAAGATGTGGGCTCAACAAATGCAGAGACAGAAAGACTAAATAATTTCTGAGTAGAGGAAAGATGATCATAGAAAAGAACTGAAGAAAGAGAATAAGGAATACCTGAAGCTGTAGACGAAGGTGCAGGATTTAAAGTGGAGGTTGCAATATAACAATGATAGTCATGCAAATATCCAGGTGTGTGTTTTACCCTAGAAGACTTTCTACTGGATTGAGGTATAATTTCTGAAGCAGATGGGATACATGGTTCTGAAGTAGAGTGCATGTTACTTGAACTAGAAGGTGAATCATTGATAGAATTAAAAGGAAAAGAGTTTGAAAGTAAGGGATCAGGTAAATGAATGACTGATTCATGCAGTGGAATAAACAAAGGTAGGACAGAATCAGTAGGAGGTATATGATATTTGAGTCTAAAAGGAAATATATTTTTATGGAACACAACATCTCTGGACACAAACACAGTATGGAGATTTAAATCATAGAGCTTGTAACCTTTTCATGCCAAATGGATAACCACGAAATATGCAAGGTTTAGCTTTAAGATCAAACTTATGTCTATTTTGAAGAAGAGTATTTGCATAATAAAGGCAACCAAATACTCGCAAATAGGAATATGATGGAGAAGATTTGAACAAAGTTTCATAAAGAGATTTATTTTGCAGTATAGGAGTAGGAATCCTATTTATCAAATGTACTACAGTAAGAACATAATCCCCCAAAAACTATAAAGGAAAATGCGACTGAAAACAAATGGATCTAGCCACATTCAAGATATATTGGTGTTTGAGCTCAACAATTGAGTTTTGTTGTGGCTTTTCAACACAACTTAGTTGATGGACAACACCTTTTAATGCATAGAAATGACTCATGTTGAACTCAACTCCATTATCTGACTTTAAGGACTTGTTTTTAGCATTGAATTGTGTCTCAACCAAATTAAAGAAAGCTTGAATGTGAGTTTTGGTTTGAAATTTATTTTCTAAAAGGTGAATCCATGTAAATCTGGTATGATCATCAATAATGGTTAGAAAATATGAAGAACCACCAAGAGATTTAGTAGAAAAGAGGCCCTAAAGATAACAATGAATTAAATCAAAAGGTTGTGTAGAAGTAGATGTGCTATGTGGAAAAGATAAATGATGCTGTTTGGTCAATGGACAAATGCTGCAAGTCTTATTAGATTCATGTAAAGCTTGAGGAATTACATGGGAAAGTAATTTCAAAAGAGAGTCTGAAAGATGTCCTAATCTGTAGTGCCATAAGCTATTATTGGCAGAGTTTACAAAGAAACTAGCAGAAGCTAAATCAGTGATTGTATGATTGGACATGAATTTTGCAGAATTGACAGAGACAGAATTCTTAAGTAAAAAATAAACTGGATTTTACAGCAAATGATATAAACCTCTAGCTTCTCTACCCACACCAATCGTTTTCCAGCTTGTAAGGTGTTGAACAAAATAGAGCTTGGATAATAAAATGACACAACATTGTAGATTTTTAATTAGTTTGCTAACAGATATCAAGTTGAATGAAAAAGAAGGAATACAAAGTACATCAGTTAAAACAAAATATTCTTAAATCTTAATTGTACCAATATGAGTAACTGAATCATATTGTCCATTGGGTAATCTTACTAATTTGGAAACAACAGAAGTAATATTTGTGAAGAATAATATGGAACAAATCATGTGATCTATAGCACCAGTATCAATGATCCAAGGAGTTTTGGTAGAATTTGTGAGTGAAGGCTGTTGAGTTAAAGACAAAGAAGATGCAAAAACAGAATGTTTTGAATCTAGAGTAAAAAGTTGAGATGTAATTGAAGAATCACCTGTACTTGTCATACTTTCACCTTGCATGGGGATTTCTGACTCTTTATTGGCAAATGAGGAAAATTGGTTGACAGATGAATCAAGCTTTGAGATTGACGGTTTGAACATATTGATGAATTGCTTACATTGTTCATAAGTAATAGGCAGCTGAGGAGCAGTATGTTCAGAAACTTGATTAACACTATGAGATGCATTATTTCCTCTGTTAAACTTGTAACCAGGTGGAAAGGCATGAAATTCTGTAATATTTCTCCACAGTGTGACCAGAAATACCATAATGAGAGCATATAGGTTGATCTTTTTGAATATGAAAAGATTTGTTACCAGCAAAACGAGTTAGAGACACAGTCTTTGTAAACAAAGCAACGGTGTTTTGATTAAAAGAAAAGCTTGACAAAGAAATCATGTGTTGCCTCTCTTCTTCGACAACAAGTAAGAAAACCTTATTGATTGAAGACAGTGGATCAATCAATAGAATTTGACCTCGAACATGTGAATAACTTTCATTCAGTCCTATTAGGAACTGATAAACGTGTTGCTGATGATGATAAGACAAAATAGTCTTCAAAACTCCATATGTGCATGTAGGAATTGGTTGGTGATCGCCTAACTCATCCCATAATCCTTTCATAGCAGTAAAGTATGAGCTGACAGAATTATTTTCTTATGACAAACATGAGATAGATTTCTGGAGCTGAGAGATTCGTGGTTCATTGTGCTGAGAAAAACGATCCTGAAGATCGTTTCATATTTCAGATGCATCATCAATGTAGATGATGCTGTTAGCAATCTCTGTTGAAACATAGTTAAGCAACCATGAGAGAACCATATTATTGCAACGAGTCCATGCCAAACCTTGAGAATTATAAAGATTGGATATCTTAGGCAAAGTGCCATTAACAAAACTGAGTTTGTTCTTGGCTGATAAAGCCATCATCATTGCCCTTTTTCTATGATTTATAATTTTCACCATTGAGTGGCTTTGAAACAATCATGGCTCCAGGACTGTCACCATGATGCAGAAAGAAAGGATTGGAAGAATCCATTTCTGATGTTGGGTTGATATTTTCAGCCATTGCCAAGAAAATAGAGAGAAAAAAAGAATTGATGAAGAGGATGAAGATATGAAAATAAAAACTTCAAAGAAAATGCTCTGATACCATAATGAAATATTGAAATGAAAAAAGATGAATTAAATTCTTCCTTCTCATTTTAATTTCAATAGTCTATTATATTATTTATATATAGGCCAACATGAAAATAGAATAGCTAATTATAACTAACTCTTGTAACATCTTTAACTAACTCTAACAAACTCTAATGACTTCATTGTTGCTTGCTGAAAAAGTTAACTGAAGATTTCTGTATTCATTGTTGCAGAGATGGATCATACAAGCAAAAAAAAACCAGGAGCAACAGCAAGCTCACACCCACATAGTCAAAAGGAAGTATTCGTAAGCCTTTCTATTCTTTGTTATTTCCATTGAGGACAATGTGATATTTAAGTTTGGGGGAGACATTGCATGCTTTGATTATGAAAGACACTGCACACTAGGACTATGAAAACAAAGGGTGAAAAATGATATGCATTTAAAACCAACTTTGACATTTTTAGGTGCTTCATGATGTATCCATGATATTCATTGGCTTAGAGCATATAATATCTTATAAAGTTGGATTAAGCATGATTATTTTCTTTGGAATTATTGAAGTACACTTTTCTAGCAAAGTCATGTGAATTGTGTAGTTATGCATAAAAGATAAGTGTGTTGTTTCTTTCTTGTTATTACCTTTTGAGCAAAATATTAAAACAATGAGTGATAATGAGTATGAAAGTGAATGAATAAGTATATGATGTGTATCTACTCCAATGTGTTGAGTTGCTTAACGACTAGCTTTCTTGTTATTACCATTTGAGAAAAATATTAAACAAGGAGTGATAATGAGTATGAAAGTGAATGAATAAGTATATGATGTGTATCTACTCCAATGTCTTGAGTTGCTTAGTAACTAGGAATATTCATCATAAATGTTTACTTTTACGTCAAACGGCAGCTTAAAATATGAGTATGCAAATGCATTTTAAGTTTATAACCTGTTAAGTAACTAGGTGCATTCATTATAAATGTTTGTATTCATGTCAAAAGACAAGTGATAAATTAAAAAAAAATCACCCTTGTCAAAAGACAAGTAAAAGTGTGTTGTTGCTCCCAAAGTTGGCTACCTTGTTTGAATGAGTGAAAAAAAAGGTAATAACAGAATGACTGTGCACGGTTTAAGGATGCTAAACACATGAAACACATGGATGAGTTGGAAGTTTGTACAGCGGTCTCCATAGAGAGTAGGAATGCTTAGTTTTCCATTATCTAATATTGTCTATGAGCTAAGTCAAGAAGTGAATGTTGCACGAAGGAGCCATCTAAATGTGAAAGTTGAACTTATCATGAGCTTTTAGCCCTCTGCTTTCATGGTTTCCTTTTTGCTTGAGGACAAGCAAACATTCAAGTTTAGGGGTATTTGATAAAGGAATTTTTAGCATGTATATTTTCCACTATTCATGCTTGATTTCGAAATATTTTGGATGTGTTGCACAAGATAATTAGAATTTTGGATCCCTTTTTGAACTATTGACCTCGTGGGAAATTAATGTGTTTTCAGATACTAGGTTACTGAGCAGGTAGAATCCAGCAGTAAAATCGAACATTGATTTATTGTGTGCTGCAAAGGAAGCTATACAACTCAGTTCCAGATGTTCGTCACAATTTTCAAATATCTAAGATAAAGGTCTACAAAACATATGAAGGACATATAACTCAGTTTTGCTGTTTTGAAGCCCAAAAAGCGAGTTAAAAAACATGGATTGAATCAAACCTGAACTTCCTGCACTCTAAATACTGTCTCAGTTTATGGCCCTTATCTCAAGTCTCAGAAGTTCAAAAATTGCAAGATCAGTGTTGTTGGAAAGAAGATTCGATTTTCTATAATTTCTCCAGAAATAGAGATCTTTGAATTCACACGTTTCCTGCCTCAAATTTGGCCTGCAATGTCTGGGTAGGAAGGAATTCGAATCTGAAAAGGAAACTGTCTTAATTCCAGCGGGGCTAAAAAGGCCACAATATAAAAGAAAAAAAAGAGAGGTCTGCAAGAAAAAGGTGCATACATAGATAAACCCTAAAAGAGACTAAAGAGAGAAGGAGAGGCGGCACAAAGAGGGATGAAAAATAGAGGAAAAAACAGAGAAGAGTTGGAGGACACCTATCCATTCCACTGTCATTCTCTGCTTTTGAGTGATGTTCATCGTATCAAGTTTGTTTCTCTTTAATTTAACTATGGAGTAGACTTTTATTCTGTGATTTTTGATGTAATCTTACTATGAATATGTGAACAATTTCTTCGATTGAATTATTACATTAAGATGTTGAGTATTTCATTATATGTGTAATACTTGTGTATATTTGGCCAACATCTGCATGATTTAGAATTCAATTTGAGACTGAGAAGTGATAATTGTTTTAGTTATTGTTTGAAATACCTTAGGAAATCTATAAGATAGAGATATCTTAGGAACTTTTGTAATCATTACAGGTTTTACGGTACATAATAAATTTTGACAAGTTCAGAACTTTTGTAGAGTATATGAAATTTGCTTGTCGAAATAATTCATTGATACTCAAGAGAGATTAATGTTTAAATTAGAAAAACCTGATAATCAATGTTAGGAGTAATTAATTCAATTGAGAAAGTTCACATAGGAATAGTTACGGTAAGTCAGAAATCTTAGAACCAGTACAATTGAATTCATTAATATTTAATCAATTGGTTGTTTGTTTTTAATCATTAATTTTTATTTCATAAACTATCTCATTTGATTCCTCAAATAAATCATAATTTAAAAGATTTTGGTAATTAGTAGTAATTTTTACAAATCCTCGTGGGATGATACTGTACTCATCACTTTATTACTTGTTACGATTCGTGCACTTGCGAAATTAAGCAACAAAAAAATTACAAACTTATGCATAAGATGTATTCCCAGTATTAAAAGAAAATAAAATGCAAAAAATATGTTTCGGCTTTATAATGGCTAGGCTTAACGCGTAAAGCCATGTTTACTCTACCAGGATGAACCTACTTTAATCAACAGACATACCAATGATTTTAAAAAAACACAGCAATGCCTTAGTAATATCTAGATAAATAAGTAATTTACCTTAGGTAGGTTATACTAGAGGTGATACTATCCTTCCTATATACAAACAATCCACTTATCTAAACTCTAAAGACTATTCAAGGTTCCTGGTGATTAAAATATTAGGTGGTGACTTCAAAATTTTTTTTTAACTAATAAAATAAAATGATTTCTTATTCTTTCCACACACACTAAAAATCCCAATCAAGGAGGATGATCGTTTTGATGCCATACACGTATGATAAAATGACGACTCAACTAGGGGGTTTCTCATGGACTAAACTGTGTTGTTTATCTGATTGTTGTGTTTTATTTTGGTTGGTTTATGCATTTATTATATACATGGATTTTTATACATATTCCTCATGTATTTATATATTGGATATGGAATAATGCCCTATGTATTACATGCTTTAATTTCTTAGAGCACACATAAGCTTTTAGGTTAGGTGAGAGATTAATGGTCTGCCCTATGACTATCAATCAAGATTCAGGCTTGTAAAACGCCCAACTCAGATCTGAATGCCTTCTTGGTGAAGGTGGGCATAAGTTTCTTTACCATTTCTTGCAATGCCCTTATATTGTTGCTTACGAGGATCATTATTGGGTAAATAAGAGACCTTTTTGAGACCATGTAGAGAACTTATCTATGCTCACTTAATGAATAGAACTTATCCTTAGGATGTATGTGTCATCTATAAATTGCATCAAGAAAAGCCCGACATGTAGCATCTTGAATTTTAGAACTTTTAGGTGGTAAACAAGTGATGCATAGATTCTACAAGATATTGAATTATTACAAATTGATTAAGATGAACATGGATTCCCTCATCAATGTAATAATGACATCAAATGATGACCATTGTCACCCTTGAATAACGAACCTGTATTCAAATTACCTTTTTTTTTCTACAAGCATCTCATATTTATTTGCTTTGCAAACTTGCATGATTTTCATTTGAAAGTTTGGAATATAGGTTCCCTTTTTTAAGCGAACCCATAACACCAAATCCCAAAAGAAACTGATGAAAAAAAAGGAAAGAACTTGTCGGGAGGTTGAATATTAGAAAGAGATGGAAAGTCTTAAAGAGAACGTAGCAAGGCTCACCAACCTATTTAAGTTGGTATTAAAGGTAAAATCTGTAAAAGCCCCAATTACTCAACTAGCAGTAGTAACTCATCCAACAACCACAACTCTCTTTTATCAACATTATATGAGCTCTAGTGAGACATCTCTAGAATTTTAGTTCACGAGCCACTATTCATGTGTCCAACCTATTTGTCCCACCCTCTATGGTATATTTGACTGGAAAAGAGGCTGCGAAAGAGAAGCTAGCAGAAGAAAAGTAGGCAGCTTTAGAGGAAAGATCGAGTGTAATAGAAGGGTCTAATTTATATAACCCAAAAAAAGCAGCAGAAATGTTCCTAGTCCCTAATGTCACTGTACTGAAAGAATTTAGAGTGCCCAAGTTGATCAAGTATACGATAACTCAATGCTCATTGACTCACCTAAAAGCCTACTGTAACAAGATGACATAAGTTGTCCACAATGAGAAATTACTTGTCTATTTTTTTCAAGACAACCTTAACGTCGCCGCTTTGACTTGATATATGAGGCTTGACAATATTGAGATTAAAGGATGGAAAGATTTGGTCAGCGCATTTATAAAACAATGCAAGTTTACCATAAATGTCACTTCAGACAGATCTAGCTTGCAGGATATGAAAATGGATGATAGAGAATCTATTCAGGAATACACCAAAAGCTGGCTTGGAGTAGCTACTCAGGTGGATCCTCCACTGTTAGAAAAGAAGATGGAAGATGGTCAATTTGTTTACCAGCACTATTAAGACACCCTGCTATGAGTTCCTGATTGGAAGTGAAACTAACACTTTATTGGCCTAGTGATTGTGGCTGACAGGATTGAACAAGCTATCAAAGCAAGGGAAAAAAAAGGTACAGCCATGCACTCTAAAGTCATCGTAAAACCCAGACATTGCGGCGACCTTTAAAAAAATTTCTTTATCTAGTATCTTATTTTTTGGGGGGAAATGTCTAGTTTAAAGAGTCGCCATCTAGTATTATGGTCACTAGGAACCTTAACTGGTTAACAGAGATTCTATGGTACGAGATTGGTTACACGAAAAAAAAAGATAATATCACCCCTTAAGCGGAACCTGAGATAAGCTGCATTGCTGGTTTTGTCTAAATTGTTAAGAGTTTGTTTTTTCTTTATTCTTATGATCTTCCTATAATGTTGCCGACTTTAGTGTCAGTGAATATTCACCTATGAATATTTCCAACTCTGGTGTTAGTAAATATTGTGTAACCCAAAAAATATGGTATTTCTGATTCTGGTGCAGTGAATAAATCCATAAAATTTGAATTTGAATTTTAAAAAATTATTTTTTAATTTTTTTAGAGCTGAATCTAGCCCAGCTGCACGGGTCGGGTTGTATCCAGTAGGCCCAAACCAGTAACCGGCTTTCGAACTATTGCATGCATGCGTGAATAATTCATGCATGCAATAGTAACAATGCAATTAAATTGTTACAGGCTATGGAGGAGGACTTACCCGAGCACAACTACTACAAGAGGCGAGGAAGGAGGTGGCCGGGCGTTGCTCACGGTTGACGGTCCAGCTTGTTGTTCACGGTGGAGACAATGTTAGTGGTGTGAAGAGGGGTTTCCAAACATTGCTTTAATGGAGGAAGGGAGGAGCACGGTTAAGCTTGCTTGTGTTAATTGTTGTTGCTGCACTACGATACTGGTGTTGCTCCAAATGCTGGACTGAAAAGAAGGTTGCTGCTAGGCATAAGGGTGCAGCAGATGCTAAAGGTTCCCTCTACTGCTGCTGCTGGCTTGGGTTGCCCATGGTTGCTGGAGCTGTTGATGGCGCTGTGACAGTAAAGAAGCTGCTGATTTCGTCGACCGGGATGGTGAAGACTCCACTGTTGCAGTGACTGGAAATAACCAAGCTTTACTGCTGCTATTGAGAGGGGCTGATGTCTCGAGCACGGGCGGGGGGGGGGGGGGGGGGGGTTACGGGGGGGGGTAGAAGAAGGTGAAACAACAAGTTTCTTCTTTTTTTTTTGTGTGAGAATGGGGTGGCCTGGAGTCCCTGTTTCTTTTCTCTGCTATTGGCCGGTGACTAGGGGAGAGAAAGGTGGGCTCTGGACTTTATTTGCTTCCTCCCGATGAAGAGGAGTTATAGCTTGTAGGGGGAAGTCTAATGCTCGCCGGTTATGGTGATTTCAAAAAAAAAAAAAAAA
>Ga0325411_1007568_pt1 | contig 11831 bp, 6 predicted proteins | sample PopdelMetagenome_13_FD_206181 | JGI IMG/M metagenome (GOLD analysis project Ga0325411, IMG submission 206181) | Populus deltoides microbial communities from Bellville, Georgia, United States - Xylem-PdIQD-R4 | ecosystem: Host-associated > Plants > Phyllosphere > Stem > Wood/Secondary xylem...
GATTTCCATAGATCTCGGGAGTTTGTCCTCTCTCCAAGAATTGAATTTGTCCGGAAACAAATTCTTCAATCTGCCTTCTGGCATTGGCCTCCTTCCCAAGCTTAACTATTTACTGGTTAAGGACTGTGCAAATCTTCTATCGGTTCCGGAGCTTCCATCAAGTTTAATGGAACTGGATGCTGTTAATTGTTCGGCGTTGGAGAGATTGACAATTCATTCAAAAAGAATCCCATCACTGTATTTGAGTGGGTGCAACAATTTAATAGAGATTGAGGGTATGGAAGGTATGGGTAAGAGATGGGTCATTGTATCTGAAGACCGGAGCAATTTATCAAATAATTTGAAGCAGAGTCTTGTTCAGGTTCTCTCTCTCTCTCTCTCTCTCTCACACACACACACACACACACAAGTCTCACGCATATGATGTTGATTATGTCTAAAGTTTTAGCTTTCCTTAAAACAGGCATTGTGCAAGGGCGAAGAGTATGACATTGTCATTGCTGACGGTGAGATGCCAGAATTGTTCAGCAATCGAGGAGAAGGATCTTCATTATCATTTCATGTACCTCCAGGTTCAGATGGTAATAAAATCCAAGGGCTGGTTGCTTGGGTTGTCTGCGCCATCGATGGAAACATATCTGCTTATCTGCGGGGAGAGGCTGTTATAAAAAATAAGAGCAACGGTGTTCAATTGTTTAAAAGATCAATAATGTTGTTTACGATGAGCACAAATTCAAGCAACCATTGTTCTTGGGTAAACCACATATCACTGGCTGCACTTCCTCCGAATGCAATGAAAGCTGGAGAGGAATTGGAGCTATCTGTTGAAGTAAAACACACCTCTTTCGAAGTACAAAAGTGTGGAGTCCATATGATAGTAAAGAAGCCAGAAGTTGAATAGTTTGGTGACAGCTAAAGAACTGTTCACCATCATGCTGACAATATCATACCATCTCTTCCCCTGTCCTTGTTCATTCTGTGTGTTCAGAACTCAAGAATTGGCTGTGTGGTCTCATCCAATTAATAGGTCTCGATGACCTGAAAGGAATTAGAGTTCATATTCGTTGTGTTTCAAGTTAAAGAAAGGAGCTGGCGAAAGTTATTCATGTGATGAGGTAAGATGCTTGCATTAAATAAAATATTACCTGATAGCTAGAATAATGTATCTACCGTCCTGTTTTATGATGAACATGTCTGCACTGCTTTAGTCCTTCTAGTCCTGTTTTATTGATGTGAATTTCCGAATGTGGAAGTGAGGACATATTCATCAGCTAGTACTCCAACCAATTTACTATTTGAATTTCTGATTGACGCTCTCTTCTTTTGATATTATCTAGACAATTCTTTAACTCCAGATTTTTATGTTCTTATCTACCGTCCTCTAACCCCAAAAGACTGGAGATGGATCCTGGTGTGTGTCAGTGGAACCGCAAGAAATGCGTGCAGCTTCTCTGCTGAATATTTTTGCTCCTCCTTTAGAAAGCTGATGCACTTGTAGCCATTCTCTCTTGAAGATTTTGAAAATGTCATTTGCTACAAGAGCAGTAATTTGAATGCTGAAAATGCTTTCTGCCCTTCAAAGAGACAACTACGAATCTTTTTCAGCTGTGCTGGAAAGAAGTCGACCATTGAAGGCAAGCAGAAACTCTCTTGCTATTCTGGAAATTAAGTCTTTTCAAATTTGGTTTCATCTTTCTCTTCGGCGGAGCTCCTCTGGTACCACACCTTCATGGTGCTAGCTATTGATGACTCATGACTCTTGTTTTTTCTCTTAACAGATAACATTTACTAGAGATAACCAACAAAATATTCGCTATTTTTCAACTCCCATGAATATATGGATATGAGAATGATTGTACTCATGCATGATTAGAAGCTTATTACAATTTGAACAGTGAGAGTAGCTAATGTGGAACATTTTGTGGATGCGTTTATAGATAGATTGAAATGGCAAATTTCAAGAAGAAGTTCAATTGTTGGGGGTTCCGACCGATGATGTTCTGATAGTTGCCCATTAGAAGCTAAGCACACTGACCCAATATTTAACATGATTCAGTAAACCGGCTACATCCACAGGAGAAGCCATTATTATTATATAGGCTGTAAAAGTTGTTGCCCATTAAATGGCAACATCCCAACAATCACCCCCTTTGACATTTATATGGTCAATTGTCCTCTTGCTTCTTCAGCATAAGCTTGCATCCTGCAGCTCTTCTAAGCTTACCATTCCGAGAGTGTCTATGGCCAAGTTTACAGGTACTTGCCAAACCTTTCAATCACTAGAGTTACCAAAGCACCCCTTTGCTCACTCCAAAGTATCACTTCAACTAGATGGTCTCTCATATCACATCTGAATAGTGTTAACACTTTTCTCTGGGATACAACATTCCCCTTCGAGCGTATCAACCATACTCGGTCTGGAATGATTTTTCAAGCCTCACACCAAGGCTTATAACACCTCCTCAAACGGATATTCCTAAGTGCAACAATCATTAAGTATTTCAATGTGATCACGAGCTCACCACTCTTCTAAAAGTCTACTTATCCCAGAGTTGTGTCTGCCCTCTGTTCCACCCTAGGAACCATGCCTTACTTCTCCGTGAGTCTCCCGCTCTTAGTCTCAAGAGTCCAGGTAGCTCTCCACCTTTAACCATGGGGGCAGCCCATTAAAGGTTGATCCATATCTGTCTCCATACTCTGAGTATTACAATGTCATTACTGAGCTCACCACCTTAACAAGAGTCAACTTGTTCCAGGAACTTGCGCATGCTCTTTGCTCATTCCTAGCAATCGCGTCTTAATGCTCCACAAGTTATCCACTTGTTGTCCAAGACAAATGTCTTCTAGCTCATTGATCTTTAGCATGGGGGCAATATCCATGAAAGTCAATCCTGCATTTGTCTTCATACTCATCATAGCCACTTCATTGGCTATACACCTGTCCACTCATATCTAGCCATCACATCGTCTCTGGGGTTGTACTATAATTGGGCTCCTATCATAGCCCTCACACCTTCTCCTAAGGTGTCTCCGCTTTTCGTCATGCAGCGATCTGATCTTGGGCTCATATCATGACCCTCACACTTTCTCTCCAAGGTGCCTTCACCTTTCATAGACGGTCCCATCCTTTTTCAGCTGAGATGCTTCAAAGTGGCTCTAAAATTCTCTACCACCATGTGGACTTGGGAGGGATCACTGCCACTAATCACATAGAAATAGAGAGTTGCGGTACACTCCTCGTAATCCTCCATCTTGATTTTTATGTTTGGAGCTTCTACGCCTTTCTGCTTGACAACTCCACCTATACCAACTCGCTTTGGTGTCTTTGCCTTTCATAGGTAGTCGCCTTTTATCACAGGCATTTGCACCCCCTCAATTAGGTGCTTCTACAACATCTCATCTTTCCATCCTTGCATACATTAGAAAGGTCCTCGCATGTTGTCTTCATCAAGAGCACAAGAGACTTTTTGTTGTATAACCTTCACACAATCTCTGCTCTGAGCTTCATCCGGGAACTCATCTTCTCCTTGCACCTATTGTCTCATTACAGTGCCTCGTTGGATCCTACAGGTACTCCTGCACAATCTCCGTGTGCCCTCATGCAATATCTATTCTACAGATTTCTCCATATTCTTTGCTTTTATGTTTAACAGCAGCTCATCCTGTCACAACACCTATCCAAGTCAAAATAGAGTGCCAATTATTTTTCCCTTGCTGTATTTCTCTTCCATTATCAGGGTTTTCATCAATTCTCCCCTCGAGAAATTATAGTCACCGAATCTAACTTCTTTTGAGAAATCACCACTCCATCAGATCCTTGATCATACGGAACCCAACTGTTCCTTTGTGTCATCATCCTGCTAATCTTCAATAATTTCATTACAAACTGTTACATATACAAAAATAGTACCGTATGTATAATCCTTCAACTAAGCAAGTTCCTAGGAAAGATTGGAGGGGTCACAACGGTCCCACTTAAAACCCAATCTCCTAGCCAAAACTTCTTAGGCCATATCTATCCATCATACTGTCTTTTCGTATATACAACCATTTGTTAGCTTTGTTGCGGCTTTCCTTTACAAGTGATCTGGAATATCTTGGTTTTATACCTGATTTCTCAATATCTAGAGAGACTACCAGTACTTAGATTCATCAAGATTAGTCTTCGTCAATTTTCATTCTACACCTCTAATTGTCCACATGATCGGGTGTCCAGAGTGTTTCAATTTTGCCTTCCCTTAAGGCAACTAAAAAATATCCTCACTTAGCAGTTTAGCACATGTAATTTGGGCAAACATGCGCGATTTCTTCTTCTTCATCTCCATCGACCACCATGATGACCTTCAGATGCCTCCTAATTGGGCAATCTCTCTCAATAATTCACCATCACCACTTTCAATCCAAATCTCAATGATCGGACCGTACCATTGCATCCGGAACGATCAAATTAGCTAGAAACAAGTCTGAAATCATCCAAATCGCATTTCAAACGGCTAAGATTTGATTAAAACAATTCTGGCCTAATAAGAGGCCCATATTCAATCTTAGATTTGGTTGCACGTAGAATCTGCTACACTGGATTCTATCCCTCGGCTCGCGGTTCGGCTCCAACTCGGCTCCGCTCAACTCAGCTCGGCTCACTGTTGATGACGTGGCATGTAGGTCTCACTGTGCTGACGTGTCAGTTGACTGGTCGCTGACATGGCATGCAAACTGTGCATGCTGACGCCATGCTTATGTCATCCTACATCCGGGTCAACCACATGGGTCGGGTCATCTGGTATTCGGGTTGGGTCAGCCCATCAGGGTGAAGAAGACGCGTGGCATGCGTGGGGCGCGTCTGTACGCGTGGGCAGCCACCTCGTCTGCGCGTGACGGTGCGGGCAGCCATGTCAACGTCCGATTTTCACTTCATTTTCACCAGTATGCTTGTCTCTTCCTCCTCTACACGGTGGTATGGTTAAAACATGATTTTGACAACTTTCATTTTTTAGCAAAAATCAAACACCACTTTAAACCATATACTCTGATACCAATTGTTGGGGTTCCGACCAGTAATGTTCTGATAGTTGCCCATTAAAGGCTAAGCACATTGACACAATATTTAACGTGGTTCGGGAAACCGTCTACATCCACGGGAGAAGCCATTATTATTATATAGGTAGAGAACAAGACTTTACAACAATGGAGGAGAAGGAATCATTCACTCTACTATACTCCCATCACTCATCTTCTCTCTTAGCAGTGCTGTAATGACAACCACTACTTGCTGCCCTTGGCAGCTCACTCTCTCCTATAATTTTCACATCTTTGGCTTTAGACTTTCTCTCATTTTGCATAATCCCTACAAATCCACGAAAATTACACCTAATAACAAGAAACAAAACTCTAATTTGTTTCATTTTGTTTGTTTCCGGACATCTTCCCAAGAAACACGCAGAGAACGCAATTGAAGAGGGAGAATAATAAGGAAGATACCTCTCTTTGCCTGAGAAGGAGAAAACCCTTAAAAGCTCTGTGACCCCACTCACAGCTTCAAAATCTGTGGGGTTTTAGTTCTAGTTTGGCTCTTCTTTTCATTATCTGTTGCTCCTGAAAAGAATCTAATTCCATGAATTCTCTGCAAAATGAATGCTAGTAAATTGGCTACAAAGAAGAGAGAAATTCAACTTGAAAATTGAAACTTCGACATAATGAATAACTTGAAGGGTGGGTCCCTTGCTTTGTTACCTTAAAAGTCATTAAGGTTGTTGGATTCAGAGAGTATATTCCCGCCATTTTTGTAACAGACATGGAATGGAATCAGGTAGTCAGTCCATGTAGGTGTCATTTCTGTGGTACTGGTAGCCACTAATGATCTGCCTCGTAGGATTTTTGCTTAGTTTTTTTTTTTTGGGTTGGGAAGGATAATAGATATTACTTTTTAAAGTATTTTTTATTTAAAAATAAAAAAATAATATTTTTTTATTTTAAATTATTTTTTATATTAATATATCAAAACGATTTAAAAATATAAAAAATTATTTATAAAAAATTTTTAAAAAATTATAAAACACAATTCTAATTGTAAAAACAAACATCTTTTTACTCTAATTTAATATGTTTTTTCGAACTTTTATATAATTATTTTTGAATAATTTTAGACACATATGTTAAAATATATGTTTTAAAATATTGCTTTAAAATTTGTTTTTTCAAGAATCTTATTTAAGAGCAATTCTCCTCTAATCTATCTATTTATTTCTTTAATATATATAGTCGATGAACTCATATAAGATTATTTAGAGAAAAGAAAAATTACTAAAATAAAAATATACAGAGAAATAACTGAATCAAGATATTTTAAAGGAAGAATATATTTTTTAAAAAAAATTAGTAAATAAATGAGTCAATTAATCAACAAAAAAAAAAAGATAAAAAAATTGATAGTGGAGTGGCAAAATGGGCTATTTTGACAGGCCGCGCTCTATAATAAAAGATTGGGCTAAGACTTGAATTGGGCCTGTTCCATGAGACAATTTTTCTACATGGATCGTTTGCTTACATCCAGAAAGACTAGGATTGCAGGAAATCAAGAAAAGATTTGTGTCTGGTGTATAATATTTTTTAAAATAGTTTTTAGTTAAAATATAATAAATTAACCCAAACTTGATGAACAAAGTGATTTTTAAAAAAAAAATTACTTTATTTAATGGATAATAAATATTTTATAAATATTATTAAATTCTACTCGAAATTCTATTGCGATATATATATATATATAACCAATAAATAGTCCTCGGCTAAGTAATATTTGAATGAATATTTAAATAACGGCTGTAAACTGACTTGTGTCCTTGTTTTTTATAATATAGTGTCCTGAATAGTGTCTACTTTCATGAATCCTCTGCAAAATCAAATTGATGAGTGAGAGAGGCATTGATCCTGTAAACTTCGTCGAGAAACTCATTAAGGCCGTAGGATTAATCTCAACTTTTTATTTTTTTTATTTTTTTTTATTTTTTATTTTTTTATTTTTTATTTTTTTGATTTACATGGGGTGTCCGGGCCAGCTTACGCGCACCACGACTATTCCCCATGGCCCACTGGACATCCTGCAAGCCCAGGAGCAGGTAAAGCACCGCGGGGGTGACAGGCGTGCACATAGAGGGTCGAACCCGGGACAGGGGCGGAACAAGTCACACGATTGACCACAGCAGCTAGCCCTCAAGGATTAATCTCAACTTTTGAGTGGCTGTGGTCCGTTCCATCTTCTGGACTAGAGGAAAATCAAAGAGAATATGACCTCCTGATGACCAATATGTGGCTAGCTAAAGGAGTGTACTTCAGGGTCCATTAGTAAGTTCAAATCCAATGTGGCTAGTTATATGGTTGTGTTTGATGCCACCCCCACCTTTAAAAAGTGATTCATAGATTTTTCATTTTAGTGAGATGAAAATTTAGGGGATCAGCAATTACAAATCATCACATTTTGTGGCATAGGATTAATCAACATTTTTTTTTATTTATTTATAGTCAAGTAGCATATATTTTCGTGTCATTATTATCAATATCTCGATGCATGAATGAGTTTCTGTTTTCAATAATATCTCTGTGTTTATGTTGTTAAAGAGAAATATAAAACAATTCTTGAAATCTTAAAACGATTCTCTGTTAAGCCCCCAGATTAATTCAATTCGTTAAATTCTTTGTTTCTCTACTTATACAATTAAAGATAGATATACTGAATTCTTTGTCTTTTTTCTCCATCATTCTTCAATGTTGGGATTTTTATATTTTTTTCTGAATTTTTCATTCGACCCGTATTCATAATATATTTCAATTTGATTCATAATATGGTCTTGTTATTTTATATGACTTCCTGATAACCCACACCAATCTATCTATTTATTTCTTTAATATAATCGATGAATTTATATAGAATTCTTTAAATAAAAGACAAATTACTAAAATAAAACATAGAAATAATTGAATCAAGATATTTTAAAAGGAAGAATATAATTATTTTCTAATTTTTTAGGTAACTAAATGAGTCAATCAATGGACACAAAAAATTAAATGACAATAGAGTGATAAAATAGGTCATTTTGACATGCCGCGTCATAAGAGATTGGGTTGTGGGTGGCCCTAGATAAGGCTTGAATTGGGCCCATTATTTTTATATCAGACTATCAGTCATAGTGGGATACCAGGCATTATTGGTTTTATCATCAGATAAGAGACTAATCTCGTCTTTCATGTTGTGTTTGGATTTTCGTCTTTAAAATGATTTTATCTGACCTGGTATTTTTGATAAAAGTTGTAGTCTTAGATGTGTAGAGGATTTTGAACTTTTGAATCGTATGATTTTGATGTCTGAAATTTAAGATATGCTCATTTAAATCTGTAGTGTGAAAGCAAAGAATTGTATTGCAAGTAGGATTTCAGCCCAATTTTGTTGAGGATTTCGATCCATTAGTAATTTCAACTCCAATGAGCACCATAAACAGATTAGTGTTAGGTGAAGATGAGATTTAGAATCTATTGCAACTTAGATTTTGTTTTTGGCTTAGTTTCTTACCATACCATATCCAAACTTGGATTTCTTTTCATGATACCTTCCTGAAAAGCTTGATATATATACTTTAACTTTGATTCAACACACGTTTGCATTCTGAAATTATAACGCAGTGAAAAAACCTATCACAAGAAATAAGGTCTGAAACATAAAATAAAAATTGTTATCTTTTAGCAATTAATTTACAATATTTTTTAGGATGTCAAACTCATAAAAATAACTTTCAATAAGCTTAAAATACATTAGAAAACATAGTGTAAAAGAAAAAAAAAAAAATATATATATATATATATATATATATACACTGTACTTAACAGGGATTTAAAATAATGTAGTTGAGATTGTTTACAAAGCCTTGACAAATTATCAGCCACAAGTAGCAGCAGGGTAACAAGTTGTATAATGAGACACCATATCATAATCTATATCCAATAATCCAAGTGAGTATACTAACTGCAGAAATCCCAACTTCATGATGCATCAGTCCATTTGAAAATTCAACCCTAAGGAGCACGATAACAGATTATTGGTTGGTGAAGCTTTCATTGCATGATCACGTAACTGTACCATGAAGCAATTATACAGAGAGTCCGCATCTTACAATGTGACAGTTTGTGACACTTCATGACGGATTCATTAAGCAAGGAAAAGCTGTACTTCGGACCATTCGACCACGATAAAAGGTTGATTACAATCGGACACAAGCAGTCAATTTTTATTTTTTTTTTTGAATAATCATCCAGAATATATTGAAAAGAACAAAGCAATCAAAATCAGATAGTTCTGATAAATTTATGGGCTATATAAATTGGAGAATAAAGAACAAAGCAACAAATTTCTGATATTCTGAACTTTTGATTTGCTATGACCCGTTCCGTCCACTAGACTAAGGAAAAAACAAAGAGAACATGACTTCCTGAAACCCCATGGCACAATCTGGGGCCAAGGGAGTTTACTAGCTGTTGAACTGCCAACTTCATGATGCATCTAGTCCATTAGTAAGTTTAAACCCAATGGGCACGATAAACAGGTTATTGGTCCGTGAGGCTTCCATGGAATAATGTTGGGATTCTTTGTTTCTGTACTTGTACAATTAAAGATAGATATACTGAATTCTTTGTCTTTTTTCTCCATCCTTCTTCAATGTTGGGATTCTTATATTTTGTTTTAATTTTTCATTCGATTTATTTTGAACCCGTATTCGTAATATGTTTCAATTTGATTCATAATATGGTCTTGTTATTTTATATGACTTCCTGATAATTCACACCAATCTATCTATTTATTTCTTTAATATGATCAATGAATTTATATAGGATTCTTTAAATAAAAGACAAATTACTAAAATAAAACATAGAAATAATTGAATCAAGATATTTTAAAAGGAAGAATATAATTATTTTTTAATTTTTTTGGTAACTAAATGAGTTAATCAATCGATAAAAAAAAATGACAGTGAAGTGATAAAATGGGTCATTTTGACATGTCGTGCTCTGTCATAAAAGATTGGGCTGTGGGCGGCCCTAAAAAATGCTTGAATTGGGCTCACTACTTTTATATCATACTCTCAACTATAGTGGGATACCAGGCATCATTGGTTTTATCATCAGATAAGAGACTAATCTCTTCTTTTATATTATGTTTGGATTTTGTCTTTAACATGATTTTATCTTACCTGATATTCTTCATAAAAGATGTAGTCTTAGATGTGTAAAGAATTTTGGACTTTAGAATCTAATGATTTTGATGTCTGAAACCCAAGATATACTCATTTAAATCGGTAGTGTCAAAGTAGAAAATTCTGTTGCAAGTATGATTTCAGCTCGATTTTGTTGAGGATTTCGAACCATTAATAATTTCAACTCCAATGAGCACCATAAACAGGTTATTGTTAGGTGAAGCTGAGATTTAGAATCTATTGTAACTTAGATTTAGTTTTTGACTTAGTTTTTTACAATATTCAATCATTTCAGCTATATTTTCTCATTCATAGAATGTTATAGGATTGATTTGCATCTTTTTTGGATCCTAAGGCCTATTATTTCTATGTTAGACTCTCAGTCATAATGGGATGTTCGACACTGTTAGTTTTCTCATCAGATCAGAGACCAATCTTGTCCTTCAGATTGAGTTTGGATTTCCATCTTCAAATTAATTTTATCTGACTTAGTATCCTTCATAAAAGTTGAAGTCTTGGATGTGTACACATATCTAATTTTACAGGTCTGATTAGAGGTTTAAACAAACTTGGATTTCTTCCTGAAAAGCTTGATATGCGTATTTTAACTTTGATTCAGCACATGTTCGCATTATGAAATTATAATGCAGTGAAAAACCTATCACAAGAAGTAAGGTCCGAAATATAAAATATAAAAATTGTTTTCTTTTAGCAATTAATTTACAAAGTCTTATGAGATGTCAAACTCATAAAAATAACTTTTAATAAGCTCAAAATAAATTAAAAAAAAGTCTTATGAGATGTCAAACTCATAAAAATAACTTTTAATAAGCTCAAAATAAATTAAAAAAACATAGTGTAAAAGAAATATATATCAGGGATTTAAAATAATCTAGTTTGAGATTGTTTACAAAGCCTTGACAAATTATCAGCCACAAGTAGCAGCAGGGCAACAAGTTGTATAATGAGACACCATATCATAATCTATATCCAATAATCCAAGTGATCAGTATACTAACAACAGAGAAATCCCAACTTCATGATGCATCAGTCCATTTGAAAATTCAACCCTAACGAGCACGATAACAGTTTATTGGTTGCTGAAGCTTTCATTGCATGATCACGTAAATGTACCATGAAGCAATTATACAGAGAGTCCACATCCTACAATATGACAGTTTGTGATAATTCATGACGGATTCATTAAGCAAAGAAAAGCTGTACTTCGGACCATTCGATCACGATAAAAGGTTGATTACAAACGGACATAATAGCAATCAAATTCATTTTTATTTTTTTTTGAATAATCATCCAGAATATATTGTAAAGAACAAAGCAATCAAAATCATGACCAGGTATTTATGATAAATTTATGGCCTATATAAATTGGAGAATAAAGACAAGCAACAAATTTCTGATTTTCTGAACTTTTGATTGGCTATTGGATTTCCAACTTCATGATGCATCTAGTGTGAAGCTAGCTGGCTGGCACCAATTGGGCACCACTTGCCCCTTGCCACTTGGCCACTTGGCCACTTGCCTTGCCCCTTTGTCCTTTGCTTGGATGCTTGCCTATAAATAGGCAGTGCATCCAAG
>Ga0325411_1007571_pt1 | contig 11829 bp, 16 predicted proteins | sample PopdelMetagenome_13_FD_206181 | JGI IMG/M metagenome (GOLD analysis project Ga0325411, IMG submission 206181) | Populus deltoides microbial communities from Bellville, Georgia, United States - Xylem-PdIQD-R4 | ecosystem: Host-associated > Plants > Phyllosphere > Stem > Wood/Secondary xylem...
TTGTTCTTTGCTTTCGATTTCAATGCAGGGTGGGAGTGTCCCTCTCGATTTCTTGGGTTTTTACCGCATCACACTGATCACACTGAACTATTTAGGGTTTCAGCTTTTAATATATTGGAGGAAAACAAAAAATTGGTTCTTGGCTGCTTAACTTAGATTAGAGTTTTGCTTACTAGTGAGCTACATTGTTTCTTTTAGATACTTTCCCTTTTTGCTCTTTCAATATTTTAATTTTGCTTTATTTTTTTTAAAATTTTTGTTTCAAATTATGTTGGATTATTGAATCAAGAAATTGTATGATTAATTTTTTTTAAAGAAAAATTAGTGCTTTTTATGCCTTAAAACATTAGCTTTTGTATTGTTTCACATGAAATTTTATGTAGTGTGGTTATGCAATTGCTTTATCTTTTGCTTTCTTTGTTGTGCTTAGGGTGTGATTCTAATTAGAAGAGTGTTTTTGGTCGTATAGCCGTGCAAAGATGGCGAATTTACAAATGACGGGTATTCTGGAAAAGGTATGGTTTTTATTTTATCAAGGATTTCAGTTGATGAACTGTGTGTTGGTAGGAGATGGTGTTGGAGATTTTTTGTGATGGTTCATTCGGGTGTTTCAGCTGGTGATAGTTAATTGTATTTATATTTTGATTTGCTTGGCTTTGTTTGCAGATGACGGGTAAGGATAAAGATTACAGATACATGGCAACATCTGATTTGTTGAATGAGTTAAACAAGGAGGGATTTAAAGCTGATACTGATTTGGAGATAAAGTTGTCAAATATTGTTCTACAGCAACTTGATGATGTAGCTGGTGATGTTTCTGGATTGGCTGTGAAGTGGTATGTCTCTCTCTCTCTCTATCTCTCTCTCTCTCTCTGATTGCTATAAACATTATGAAATTTGTGTATTTGGTGTTGGCCAAATCTATCCAAAATTTTCCAGGAATGTTTCCTCAAAATTTGGGAGGGATATAAGGAGAGATATTTCACTCCTGTCATTATATTTTCACACGTTAAGACTTTGGTTCTTGTGTATTGTATATCCTTTAGAGTGTAGACTACATAAATTGTAGTGCATGCTCTCGTATATATGTGCTTTATGTGACAATACTGATTTAGCATCAAAGAGTTGCTATTTAAAATTCCAACTTGCATGTGGACAAATTATGGATGCTTTGTGTCAATAGTGGTAAAAAGTTACCGCTGGAACTCTTGCTTCCTGTTTCTCGTGTTTTGATTTGGGGCTTGTTTTTTCTTCATTCATGCAATATGGACACTGTAACTTCTGAGGGACTCAATTTGGCATGGTTGTTGCCTTGTGGATTCCCCATATTCATGCGCTCTTTCAAGTGTGAACAACAAGAGGGAAAAGAATATGAAGGAGATGCTAAATATCAGTGTTGCTGCAAGCTTGATTTTTATGCTTTTTATTAATGTGGTGTTGCAGTCTTGCTCCATTGGTGAAGAAGGTCAGCGAGGCTCGAGTTGTGGAGATGACTAATAAACTATGTGAGAAATTGCTACATGGTAAAGATCAGCATCGTGACATCGCAAGCATTGCTTTGAAGACTATTGCATCTGAAGTCACAGCAATATCTCTGGCTCAGTCCATTCTTGTCACCCTATCTCCACAGTTGATAAAAGGAATAACAAGTCCAGTGAGTTCTAAATACAATGTGTCAAGGTCTTGTCATCTGGAAGTTTCTTCTCCTCTTCTCCATAACTTCCTTTTGCATTCTTTTCTGCCACAGGGAATGAGCACGGAGATCAAATGTGAATGTCTTGATATTTTGTGTGATGTTCTTCATAAATTTGGAAATTTGATGGCAAATGATCATGAGTTGCTTTTAAATGCACTTTTGTCCCAATTGAATTCCAATCAAGCCACCGTTAGAAAGAGGACAGTTTCATGCATTGGTAAGACTGAACTGATATTCGTCATCGATTTCCCTTGCAATACCATTATTTTGAATTAATTGTAGATATTCTTGATTCACTCTTTGGGGGAAACAGAAAGGTTTTTGCCTTGGATCGTAACCAAAATGTCAGAGCAGTCAGAAATTTGGCACATCCTCAACCATTAGGCATGGCTAAAATTAGGTGTTCTGCTCTCTCTTTTCCTTCTTTCATCTGTCCCTCCCTCGCTCACTCCTGGGTAACAATGAGATTTTTATGCATGTAACTTGGTAGCAGTTGTGTAGCGAGACCTAAAACCAGATATGTACTTGACAAGGGCGGGCGTTTTTTTTTATAAAAAAAATTCAAAGTTCTTTTTACTTCAAATTAAGATGGGAGATTGCTTCAAACCTGCTGTCTCTATGATTTTTCCTTATTTCTGGCTAATTTATGACTTTGATAAGTTTGATGCGAAAATCATCCACCCTCAAGATTGTTGATATGGCTTAAAACTATTCTTTGATGTTCAGCATCTCTTGCTTCAAGCTTGTCAGATGATTTATTGGGGAAGGCGACAGTTGAGGTTGTTCGGAAATTGAGAACTAAGGGTGCAAAACCTGAGATGATCCGAACAAATATTCAAATGATTGGTGCTTTGAGGTAATGGTATGCTGTATCTGTTTACCATATGGTGCTTTCACTTTCCTGGGTTCACTATTAAAGAATTTTCTGATAACCGTGGAGGACAGGTCAAACTTCGTATTGTTGACGGTAAACCATTGGCACTACAAGATGTGAGCCAGTCTGATAACAAGATTTGTAGTCTGAATGTGTGAACTGTGGCATGCTTATGTATATCTACTTGTAGACTTGGAACTTTAAATGTATCGAAGTGTGAAATGAAAAAGTTTATTCTTTGAGCTTTAGATTACACCTGTCCCACTGTCTACTCATCCTAACAAGCTAACACTTTTTTATGCTTACAAATTGTGTGATGCTTTGGTGTTTAAGCCGTGCTGTGGGATATCGATTTGGACCCCATCTTGGAGACACGGTGCCAGTGCTAATTAAGTACTGCACAAGTGCATCAGAGAATGATGAGGAGCTTCGTGAATATGGCTTGCAGGTGCTGTAAATGTCTCCATCCATTTTATTACTCTTGTGGTTCTAATCATTTGCTTGTCTTTGATCATGGCTTCTGGTTGCATGCTCAAAATTTTTGCTGCAGGCACTGGAAAGTTTTCTGCTCAGATGTCCCAGAGACATTTATTCTTACTGTGATGAAATTCTTCATCTTGCTCTGGAGTACCTAAGTTATGATCCAAACTTTACTGATAACATGGAAGAAGATACTGATGACGAGAGTCATGAGGAGGAGGAGGATGAGTATGTTTTAAAAAAATGCATATTTGTAATTCATTTCAATATGCTTCCTGAACTTGTTATTAATCTCTTCAATCCCGTTCTTGTTTGTAGTGAGAGTGAAAATGAATATACCGATGATGAAGATGTCAGCTGGAAAGTTCGAAGGGCAGCCGCTAAATGCTTAGCGGCATTAATTGTTTCTCGTCCGGAAGTTCTTGCAAAACTGTATGAGGAGGTATGCTGCCATAATTGAGGCACATGTAAAGTGATTTCTTAATGTGGTCTGGTATGAACCTACCTAAAGTTTTGATTGGTTGGTTTATATTTGAATTTGGATTTAAGCCTTTAGGTGGATGACATGGATGGTTTTTTTCCTTCTTTTTTTTCATGTGATATGGCATGCTTTGATTTATCAAAGAAATTGGTTTTCAACTTCTTTATATTCCAACTTGCTCAACATCCCGGTATCAAAAACAAAATTGTTAAGCTTCCGTTTTTCTTTTGTGCAGGCCTGTCCTAAATTGATTGATAGATTTAAAGAAAGGGAAGAAAATGTCAAGGTAAGGCCTGATCAATTAACTGGAGAAATTTGGGCACTGCATCTGAATCCTCATCTGAGTTTGTTGTGATTCAGATGGATGTCTTCAATACATTCATTGAGCTACTACGTCAAACTGGAAATGTTACAAAAGGGAAGATTGACATGAATGAATCAAGGCAAGTTTCTGTATTGTTATGCATGGAAAATTTACCTTATATTAAAATCATTTATTTGAATTTCTCCTGGTAAATGTCTAGGTATTTTCTTTCTCTTTGTTTACTGTGTGTTTCACTTCTCTTTTTTGAGTAAATTTCTTGGTTTTGAAACATTTTTAGGGCAGAGACATTGCTTTTAAATCAACTTTAAGAGCTTGTATAGAAACCAAGTGGAGTGTCATTGACATTAATGGGTGTACTGATAACCACAGCCCTTCTCTGCCACTATTCCATTGAGACTGGTTTATCAGGGTTAGTCCCCTAGAGGATGAGATTCTTTATTTAGTTTTCTTTTTTCTTTTTATTTTATTCTTATAAGCCTAATGAATGGTGTTACTCTGTACCATCCAAAAGGGACAAAATCACAGTTCCTGAAAGTTGTAAACTACAATGCAAAACAAGTTGGCCAAGTGTTAAAACTTGGGTTCATGGGCCTACATAATGGCTGTACTTTGGAATTAGATGATAAAATAGTGTCCACAAAATTGCTTTGTCTGTAATTAGCTTATTGTTTCAGGAGTGTGGTCTCCCAGTTTACTAATTTTGCAAGCATTAATGTTATGCAGCCCAAGATGGTTACTGAAGCAAGAAGTGCCAAAGATTGTCAAATCTATAAATAGGCAACTGCGTGAGAAATCCATCAAGACTAAGGTAAGAGCTGATACATGTCATGGATTAAGGGTTGCATGCTCAAAAAATTGTATGCCATCTCTTAGATGAATTGTACCCACACCTTACAGAAAATAAATAAAATGTATTACCTTTGTCTGCCTATAGGTTGGGGCATTTTCAGTGTTGAGAGAACTTGTGGTTGTCTTGCCAGATTGCCTTTCAGAACAGATTGGGTCACTTATTCCAGGAATCGAGAAGGCATTAAATGTAAGTGAATTTTCATCAAGTCAGATGTGTATCACTGGTGCTTGATTTTCCCTTTCACACTGTCTATCTTTAATTGGTGCAATTTTTCCTGTACAACATTCCTCAGGACAAATCTTCGACCTCAAATTTGAAGATTGAGGCTCTTACTTTTACAAGATTGGTACTGGCTTCACATTCACCTCCTGTTTTCCACCCTTATATCAAGGTAATCAATAGTTTTATTCGGGAATTTGAAACCTCTTATAATAATATAGTATCCTTAAGTTCATTTCTAATCTTTTTGCTAGCATTTTTCTCTTATGCAATGTTCTATTGGCTATAAACTTAAAATGTCAAAAGATAACATGTTCAGCCTTTTTTTTTTTTGAATAATTCTCTCTTGTATGGCTTGAGGATGTATGATTTTTTGTTAACTGGTTAAAGTCTGGAAAAACTTTGCTGGTCAATGCTACATTGTGAAGATCTTTTCTTTTAATAGGATTCGTTGGGATAATGATCAGTCCCCCTGAAAACAACAACATGATCAGGATTGATGTAACAACTCATCATCTTCAAGATGAGTTTTAATAGTTAATGGAAATAGTGTTTTTTTCATTTTTTTATAGGTGTGCAAATTTTCCAATTTGATCTCTTATTTATTGCTGCCCTTAGTCTGCATTATGAATGCATGTACAAATTTTGTATACATTCCTATTTGTATTGCTATGAATTGGAAACTTTCTTGTGGTTTGATTATTTTCAACAACAGCCTCTATGAATGAAAAACAATCATGACTCGTGAGTAATAATAAGATTACTGTTATTTATATTGCTTGTAATTGCAGGCCCTTTCTAGTCCTGTTTTATCTGCTGTTGGTGAGAGATACTACAAGGTCACAGCAGAGGCCTTAAGAGTATGTGGGGAGCTTGTTCGTGTTGTCCGTCCCAATATCCAGGTTAGATATTTATTTTTTAACTTTGATGTTTTTCAAGATTTTGTTTGACCGTTTCTGATTACCCTTTTTTTTTTTTATGAAAGTCCATTTTTTTTTTAATAATTGTTGTTCTGATGTAGGGCTTTGGTTTTGACTTCAAACCTTATGTTCATCCAATATATAATGCCATAATGTCACGCTTGACAAACCAAGATCAAGACCAGGTCAGTAGAGTTGATTCTGCAGCCTTTTCTCATACCGAGAATCCTTTTAATCTTTGTATTCTTTTCTAAAGTGGCAAATTTCTTCTTATCCAGGAGGTTAAGGAGTGTGCAATATCTTGCATGGGGCTTGTCATTTCAACATTTGGCGATAATCTCAAAACAGAATTACCTGTGTGCCTCCCTGTACTTGTTGATCGTATGGGGAATGAGATAACACGACTTACTGCTGTGAAGGTCAGTATTGCATAGATTGCCATATGATTGTTTATATTCCATGGGTTTTTTGGCACCAGTCATGGGTGTCGTGGTGACAATTTAGTTAGGCCTTCTCATCTGAAGTTATAATGTGTTTTCTTGATCACAATGATGCACAAGTACTCAATCCATTTTGAATTTCTGAATCCAGGCTTTTGCTGTAATTGCGACTTCTCCTCTTCGGATTGATCTGTCATGTGTCCTGGAGAATGTCATTGCAGAGCTGACTGCATTCCTACGGAAGGTATGAAAGTATGAAAGTATGCTTACTTAAAAATATATACATACTAATATGTTGGATTGATGATTTGTAGATAGACTGATGTGCATTTGAGTATGTGTATAAATTCTGAACTCTGCATTATTGTTTTGAAACATAGGCTAATCGAGCTTTAAGGCAGGCAACTTTGGGGACACTGAATTATCTAATTGTAGCATATGGTGACGAAATTGGTTCATCTGCTTATGAAGTTATTATCGTGGAACTTTCTACTCTGATAAGGTTTTGCACACCTTTGACGCTATGCTTTTGTGGGTTCTTGGAGCGTGGAATGGTTATTGACTGTGATTACATTCGAAATGCTAATTCTCTTGGTTTTGCCTGTGTGCCAGTGATTCAGATTTGCACATGGCAGCTCTTGCTCTGGAACTTTGTTACACCTTAATGACTGACAGGAAATCAAGCCCGAATGTTGGTTTGGCTGTTAGAAATAAAGTTCTTCCTCAGGCACTAACATTAATTAAAAGCCCATTGCTACAGGGTCAAGCCCTATTGGTAACATTCTCTTCTGATACCAAAGATTACATCTGGTCCAAATTAATGCTTGGTTTTAAACTTTGTCTGCTTGATATTTCAGGCTTTACGAAACTTTTTTGCTGCTCTAGTCTATTCTGCAAATACAAGTTTCGACACTTTACTGGACTCGCTCCTTTCAAGTGCCAAGCCAGCTCCACAGTCAGGAGGTGTTGCAAAAAAGGCTTTGCATTCAATAGCCCAATGTGTGGCTGTTCTCTGCCTTGCTGCAGGCGATGTAAAATGTTCATCTACTGTGGACATGCTTACTGAGATTCTTAAAGATGACAGCAGCACCAATTCAGTAAGTTTGCCACTATCAAAATTTTCTATCAAGTAACGTGCTCTTTGGATTGATGATACCCTTCTCTATAAAATATCTGAATTCTGCATTTTGTAACTGTTTTTCAGGCTAAGCAGCACCTTGCACTGTTATGCCTGGGAGAAATTGGGAGAAGGAAAGATCTGAGCTTGCATGCAAATATAGAAACCATTATTATCGAGTCATTCCAATCCCCTTTCGAAGAGATAAAGTCTGCTGCTTCTTATGCTCTTGGCAATATTGCTGTCAGTAATCTTTCCAGGTACCTACCATTTATCTTGGACCAGATTGATAATCAACAGAAGAAACAGTATCTCCTGCTTCATTCTCTGAAGGAGGTATGGTTTTTTTCTTTATATATATATATATATCATAAATCTATATCAAACTGAAGGTTATTTCCTAAACCATGTCTCCTTTTCTAACCTCCTGAATATGCAGGTTATAGTAAGACAGTCGGTAGATAAAGCAGAGTTCCAGGATTCCATTGTTGAGAAGATACTTAAATTACTATTTAATCACTGTGAAAGTGACGAAGAGGGTGTCCGGAATGTTGTAGCTGAGTGCCTCGGTAAAATTGCACTCGTTGAACCTGCAAAGCTTGTTCCTGCGCTTAAGGTATCTAACACATCAAATGGCATTCTGGGTTTCATTTAAGTTTGTTCTTAGCTTTTGTGGCTCCAAAGGCTTGTGTTTTACTTGTGCTCTAAATTCATTATAGGTGAGAACAACGAGTCCAGCTGCCTTCACCAGAGCAACAGTAGTAATTGCTGTAAAATACTCAATAGTTGAGCGACCTGAGAAGATTGATGAGATTATATACCCTGAAATCTCATCTTTTCTTATGCTTATCAAGGATCATGACCGGGTAAGTTGCAATTATATATTGCTCTAATGAATAAGCACAGTGTTCTCTTTTGGTGGGCTGCATGGTTTTTGAACCTAATGATTATTCTTCAATATGGCATGCAGCATGTCAGGCGTGCAGCTATCTTGGCCTTGAGCACATTTGCTCACAACAAACCTAACCTTATTAAGGGACTCCTTCCTGAATTATTGCCACTTCTCTATGATCAAACAATTGTTAAGGTAATTGAAAACTTCTTCTCTGAGCTAATGATGAGTTTCATGCGCTGCTTGTCTAAATACAGTGGAAATAGTGGATTATTGCTTGAGCTTTTTAACTTGTCCTGTCTTTTATAATGATATCTTTTTATCCCATTGCATTATATTTGTTTTAGCATGGTGCTGAGAGGTCATATGCACTGCTTATGATTTCAATGCTTTAGTGATATTATAACTATTATTTGTGTTTAATCTTTTTGTTTCTAATTTGCTTATTGCAGTGCCGAGAGTTTGTATTAGCTAGTCTTTGTATGAAATGTTGAATTAGTTATTTGAATCTGTCTGTATCATGTCCATGCTGGCATCATATGTGGGAGCACAATCATTGGTTCATTTTGCATTGAGCCTAGGATTATGCATTCTTGTATGCATGAAAAATAGCAACTCCAGTGGATTTCATAGGATGGTTGATTGAGATGACCTTAGATCAGCTTATAAGGGCATATATTCTCTTGACTTCTGGAAATTTTGTTTTTAGGTCTGCTTTGTTATTCAAGTTATTATAAATATTTTTCAAGGAGCTTAGTTACAAGATAATGCTTGTTAAAAAACATTTGGTGGTTTTATTCCTTGTGGCTTAAGCTATTATAACAATATATGTATGATATGATTATATTAATGCTGATTGAAAGATCACGAAAAAATAAAAAAGTTTAAGTGAATTAAAGCTTGAGCCAATATATATACTGCTATTGATCGGAAACAATGAATAAGGGGATGCAAAAGTGAATTGACCTGAAAGGATTCTCAGTTGCTAGGGCAGGATACCATGGGGAAGGCTTGAACTGATGGAATTTTCCTTAAATCAATTGTTGTACTTTTGCACTGCCATGATTGAGTATCAGTATCCTTTGTGTGGCCAGTTTTGCTTTGTTTTGTGGATGTTGTTTCCTTTCCATGACAACCCCCCCTCCCCTCCCCAAAAAAAAAAAATTCCCAAAAAAAAAAAAACACCATTGAGCTGTGCCTTTTACGAGTTCTGCAACCAAGTTTTCAAATAATGGCAGCTCTGGTACAGCTGCTACATCACATTATGTTGTGGCTGTCACATTGCAAAATAATTCAGCTGCCAGACTTGAAAAAGCCGCCATTTCATTGTTTTTGCAGCACATTGTTAAAAATCTCTTAGTTTCTGCTGTGTACATTGGAGACTGGTATTACAATATTTAGGCTTGCATTATAGATTGTCCACATGCAAAATTATTTGGTTTTCAAACAAGTTGCAACCACAATCCCAAAATCATTGTGGCAGTTATGAAACATCTGCGATTGTCTGCAGCACCATGGCTGTGATTGTAACTTCTTTTTAAAAACCATTTTTCTGTATCAGATTTTGTGAGTAATATTCTTGTCATTCACAATGATTCTGTTTTTTCAAATTGTCAGATTTTTACCATACTGGCTATTTTATAATGAATCACCCATATTATATCTGTCAGATTTTCTGATTTTTAATTCCTGCTCGCTGCAGCAAGAATTGATACGAACAGTAGATCTTGGGCCTTTCAAGCATATTGTGGATGATGGCCTTGAGTTGAGGAAAGCAGCTTTTGAATGCGTAGACACATTGCTGGACAGTTGTCTTGATCAAGTGAACCCTTCATCTTTCATTGTTCCTTACCTCAAATCAGGCTTGGATGGTTCGTGTTCCATACCCTCCTCCCTAAGCCCACTTATTTTTTGTATGGTTATTTTAATTTTGTGATTCATTTGGTTTGGTTTTATGCATGAAAAGTGATGCTGAGTGATGCAACCAAACAAAAGAAATATAAGGAAATTAGGAATTATATTAATTTATTTCTCAATTTCTTTTCTTTCCTTCATTTTTTCTTTAAAACCTATTTATATAAGATTCAATCTATCTTAGCAATCTTTAATTATGTTCAGGATTAAATTTATCTATAAATAATAGTATTAATCTGGAGTTTTCCTTTGTTATGATTTCATTTTCCTATTTTCATCTTTTTAGAAAAACTAAAATTTTCAGAATTAAGAGATAAATGAAATTAATTACTAAATTTCTTTCTTTATCTGCATCGTTGGGTTACAACATTTCAAACATGTTTGGTTTTTTTCTAACTAGGACAAGAAACCGTTCAATTTGCAACATTTGCATCATCACTAAGGGATAAAATGCATGTGCATATATGAATCTTATTTTTCAAAAAGACTATTTGTGAGAAGAATTCTAATTTCTTTATTCTCTTAACTATCTAAATTTCACTAAGACTACTTGTTTCATTGGTTTTCTGTATGATAGTGAGATTAATTTCAAATGATTATTCAATATCAATAATTAGATCTAGTTAGCAAACGACGTCTGTGAAGATTGGAGTATACATGATGGTTATCGTTAATTCTATCAACTGTTGGCTGACTTGACTATTTTGGTCGTTCCAGATCATTATGATGTTAAAATGCCTTGCCATCTTATCCTCTCAAAACTGGCAGATAAGTGTCCATCTGCTGTATTGGCAGGTCAGTGAGTTAATCAACCTACTTTAGTCTGCTGGTTTCTCTGTGCTACAAATTTTCTGATATCTTAATTGTGAACTGCAGTGTTGGACTCATTGGTGGACCCCCTCCAAAAAACTATCAATTTTAAGCCTAAGCAAGTTGCTGTAAAGCAAGAAGTGGATCGTAATGAAGACATGATTCGCAGTGCTCTTCGAGCAATTGCATCCTTGAATCGTATAAGGTTTGTGGATTTTATACTGTTTAAATTGAAGCTGTTTGCTCTTCTGCCAAAATTATAGATAACTTCCCTTATTGTGCCATGGTATGACTTTAATGCTTCAGCATGGCTTTCATCTGTAGGTAGAAAACACGTTAGACATATTTCTACTCTGATTGGATAAAAATTGTTTCGGATTTTTATTTCTAACTTCATAACGGAAACAAGACATGAGCTGAATGAATGGAATACTTCCTCTTCTGCTGGTGCTTGATCATTGCTTTCTTATTTTGCAGCGGAGGAGATTGCAGCCTTAAATTCAAAAACCTTATGAGTGAAATTTCAAAATCTCCAACCCTCTGGGACAAGTATTATTCCATCCGAAATGAATGATGAACATGCTGATTCCATGCTAACCAGTCATCGTTCTGAAGTTCTTGTTAGGGGGTGAGAAAATATTTGGTGACTGCGGCTGCAGTCCAAGCTCTTTTGGGGTAAAAAGAAAATGGTGAAAAAGTTATAGCCTGAGTTGGATGTATAATGGAGGTTACCAATCCTAAGTTTTGGTAGGATTATGTGAAGGCCCATTATCGTGTCCCCAGCATACTAAAAAACATTTTTAGAATCTCT